>Ga0066376_10003216_pt1 | contig 14797 bp, 15 predicted proteins | sample Knorr_S15_td_Bot_FD_77009 | JGI IMG/M metagenome (GOLD analysis project Ga0066376, IMG submission 77009) | Marine microbial communities from Southern Atlantic Ocean transect - Knorr_S15_td_Bottom_ad_5009_LV_A | ecosystem: Environmental > Aquatic > Marine > Oceanic | place: Southern Atlantic... | reverse complement strand
GGCGCGCCGTGGTTGAGGCGCTCCTCCACGCCGGGCAGGGCGAGGCATATCTCCCGGAGCCGGTCGAGCAGGTGCCCGTCCAACGGATCCAGGGGTGGATAGTCCATGGTGGAGCTGATGGTACCTAAGGGCTATGTGACCATTCTTCCGTTACCCCTTGTTTCGCCTGCAATCACAGGCATCTGCCGGGAGGGGTAGTCACGGTCGAAATCAGGGGGAGGGTTGTGGGCAGGGATACTGCCCGGAATCGTGATTTTCGAGCCCCCCGCAGCCGAAACCACGGGAAACGCGACCCAAAGTGAATCAGACGAGGATCGAATGACCCTGTGACCCTTTGCCGTTACCCCTCGTTTCGCCTGCAATCACAGGCATCTGCCGGGAGGGATAGTCACGGTCGAAATCAGGGGGAGGGTTTTGGGTCCGGATTCAGCCCGGAATCGTGGTTTTCGAGCTCCTGGCGGGCTCTGGGCGTGAAAACGCTCCGAGGTCCTCCAACCGATCCGTCCCAACGGGCTCATCCAGTGCGATCTGCACGGCAGCCGCGGGGTCCGTCGCTATCGGCATGCGTTGCTTTGTGATGACGGTCGGGTGACAGCCGCGAGGCAGGTCGACAATGAGTCGATCGCGGCCGTAGGGAAGCTCGACCGAAGTCACACCGCCTCGGGGCCCGCTCGATAGCCGAGCTGAGCGGAGATGCGGCCTGCAGCGTCGCCGAGAACCGCAATAGCGGCCTCCTCGATGCCAGCAGATACCCGCGCCAAAGGGATCGATACACTGATCGCTGCGGTGACCTTGCCTGCGACGTCGGAGATGGGAACCGCCCAGCAGCGAACGCCGAGGGTGTACTCTTGGTCATCGGTGGCGAATCCCTGGGCGCGAATCTTCTTGACGACCTCCCGTAGCACGTCCAGGTCCGAGACCGTCGTAGCGGTGTATCGGATCAGCTGGATGCCGTGCAGGCGCTCGTCGAACTCCTCGTCGGTGAGCCCGGCAAGAAGCACCTTTCCTATACCGGTCGCGTGTGCAGGGAGTCGTGCCCCAACGAATGAGTCCAGCTTGAGTGCGTGTTTCGCGTCAACCTTGGCGATGTAGATATTCTCGACTCCATCGAGGACGGCCAGCTGCACGGTCTCACCAAGACGGTCTCTTGCTTCGCGCAAGTGTGGCATCGCGACCGGAACTATCTCGACCCCCGAGTTGAACGCTTGCCCTGCTTCCCACAGACGGACACCGATCCGATACCCCTGACTGTGCGGGTCGAACCCGAGGTGGTGTCGTTCGGCCATGGTGCGTACCAGTCCATAGAGGCTGCTACGCGGCCAGCCGGTCAGCTCCTGCAACTGGGTGAACGTGAGGCCGTCGCGGTGCTCGGTGAGCAACTCGATCAACGCCAGCGCGCGATCCGCTGACTTGACCGGAACGAACTCTATGTCATCTTTCGGTGCCAACATTGGCCTTACCCATTGCCCTTGATGCCGTGCACAGCGGACATCGTCTTCATCGTAGCGATGAGGAGCACGGGGAGCGGCAAATCGGTACCGACCGCTCGACGCGTCGGCACCAACGGCGCCTGATCCTCTGGTATCGCTGCGGCCCGAACTGTCGAAACAATCACTCAGGCGATATTATCCCAATTCAGGGACATGAAGTACCGTTCATGATTGTGATAGCGTGAAGTGCTCGCACGGATGGAGAGACGAGATGAGTAACGATAGGGGTCCAAACCTCAGTTCCTTTGCTGGCCGTTCGATTGCCGTTGTCGGAGCTGGGAGCGGGATTGGCCGCGCCTGCGCGGTGCACTTGGCATCGGTCGGCGCGTCGGTCGCATGTCTCGATCTGGACTCCAATGGCTCAGAACAGACCGCTGCCGAGATCAGCGGAGACGGCGGAGTTGGGTGGGCGGGGACGATCGACGTGACCCAAGCCGACTCTGTGACCCAGGTGATGGCTGACACGATCAGCACGTTTGGTGTCCTGGATGGCCTTCTGAACACCGCCGGGATCACCGGCGTGACGAACATATTGACCCACGAGGTCGATATTGACGACTTCGATCGTGTCTATCAGGTGAACGTGAAAGGAGCGCTCCTGATCACCCAGGCCGTTATCCCCCACATGCTCGAGCAGGGCTATGGACGGATCTTGCACATCGCGTCGATCGCGGGCAAAGAGGGCAATGCCGGGATGGCGGCGTACTCGAGCGCAAAGGCCGGACTCATCGGGCTCGTCAAGACCATGGGAAAGGAATACGCGGCCACTGGGGTGACGATCAACGCGATGGCTCCGGCGGTCATCCAAACGCCAATGGTGGATGCCATGCCGCAGGCACAGGTCGATTACCTGACCGACAAGATCCCCATGCAACGGACCGGCACCCTTCAGGAGGTCGCTGACATGGTGACCTTCGCGCTCTCGCCCATGTGCAGTTTTACGACCGGATTCACCTTCGATCTCACCGGTGGACGAGCTGTCTACTGATGGAGTCGTTCTACCCCAACGGTGGACCGTAGGAGCGCGATGAGGCTTTATCGAATCAACTACGACGGGAGTCCTCGATGGGGTCAGACAGTCGGCGACGAACTGCTTGGTCTCTATGACCCATCACGCCGCCTGGCGGACATACTGGCTGATCCGAGCCGGCCTGATGACGGAGAGGTCGCGCTGAGCGAGGCCCAGTTGCTGGCGCCAGTTGAGCATGTAGGAAAGATTGTGTGCGTCGGCGTGAACTATCTCGATCATTGCCGCGAGACTGACACCACGCCGCCTGCCGAACCGCTCCTGTTCGCGAAGTTTCCTTCGATAGTCTCGGGCTCCGGTGCAGTGGTGTCGTGGTCGCAGGCACTTACCGCGCAGGTCGACTTCGAGGCCGAACTGGTCGTATCCATCGGCACTCAAGCGCGCGATTTGCCGCCCAAGGCAGCGCTCCACCACGTGGCCGGGTACATGTGCGGTAACGATCTCAGCGCACGAGATCTCCAGCTTGGCGATGGCCAGTGGATACGGGGCAAGAATCTTGATGGCTTCTGTGCACTCGGTCCCTGTCTCGTCACCGAGGATGAAGTACCGGATCCACAGTCGCTCGCGATCGAATGCCGCGTGAACAACAAGCCGATGCAGTCGAGCAACACGTCGGAGATGATCTTCGATGTTGCTGAGATCATCTCATACTGCTCCTCACACTTCACTCTTGAGCCGGGCGACCTCATCATGACCGGCACGCCGCATGGGGTTGCGTTGGGCCGCACGCCTTCTCCGTGGCTGGCGGATGGTGACGTCGTGGTAGTAACGATCGAAGGTCTCGGAGACCTGACTACCATTTGTCAGTCGTTTTGAGCACTGGAGCGGATTCTGCTTCGAAACGAAGTGAGCGATGATTCCAGGCGATTCACAGACATGAACATAACTTCATGTTTCTGGACAAACTGTCCTGCTCCGAGTACGGTTACCCGCACTGGGGTTGGAACGATTTTGATCCCTGACGGAGGAGGCGTGAACGTGAGATCAGGCAGACTATTTTACAGGGCAGCCGCCATAGCGCTTGCGCTTGTGCTAACGGCCGCTGCTTGTGGAAGCGACGATGATGACGAATCGGGCGTAGACGAACCCACAACAGCAGCTACCACCGCTGCACCGGCAGCTACCACCGCTGCACCGGCAGCTACCACTGCTGCACCGGCAGCTACCACCGCTGCACCGGACGAGCCGGCAGCCAAAGGCAGCTTCGCTCTTGTGGTTGACGGCACGGAATATTTGTTGCCCGGCCCTCCCGGAGGGATCCTCGGAGCGCTTCCGCCCGACGAAGTCTTCCTTTGGAAGTACAACTTCGACACCGGAATTTTCGAACAGGACGGTGACGAACCCGCGCCGCCCTTCGACCCATCACCAAGGACCTCTTCTGAGGACTTCCAAATTGGTTGGTCAAATCCCTTGGCAGCTATTGAGTTCTCAACCATGATTGAAAACTCAGTGAGACGCACCGCCGAAGATGCCGGAAGCTCGCTTGTTGGCAACTGCGACCTCAATTACGATCCAATAAAGGCTTTGGAGTGCACCGAAACCGTGCTCCAGCTGAATCCCGACGCAGTGGTCTTCCCCAATTGGCAGCAGTCGGCGGCTGCAGCCTCGATGGCGTTGTATGACGCGGCCAGGGTCCCGGTCGTTAATATGGACGTGTTCCACCCGAATGCCATCTTCTTTGGTGCTGACAACTTCACTTCTGGTGCCATCAGCGGTATTAACGTGGGCTTGTACGCTCAAGAAACCTGGAACTGCGAAGACGTGTGGATTCTTCTCGGCGAGAACCTTACAGCTGGCCAGGCTCCTGACTTGCGTCTCCAGGGATTCCAACAGGGCGTCCAGGCGATCTGCGACGTTCCCGATGATCAGGTTGTCCGCATGCCTGTTGACGGGGGCCCTGAACAAGGACTCCAGGCGACGTCGGACTGGCTGACCGGCAATCCCGGTGCAATCCATCCGGTGCTTGCCTCGCTCGACGATGTGGTCACGGTTCCGATGTCACGTGCCTTGGAGCAAGCAGGCCGAGACGGTGTGGCCTCCGGGCAGGGTGGCGAGCTCAACGCCATTAAGCGGATCTACGAGGGGCCAACGGAGCAGACGAAGTTCCTCGGCACCACGGCATATTTCCCGGAGTTCTACGGTGACTTCGCCGTGGCCGTGCTGATCGACATCCTTGAGGGCAAGTCTGTCCCGCAGGAGGTCCACATCAGTCACGTGTACCTCGACCGTGACAACGTTGCTGACTTCTATGGAGAAGACGGTGTATTGATCGGCGAGCTCCCCTCCTGATCACCGGCTTGATTTCGCCTCGCCCTCAACACCGTTGGGGGCGAGGCGGAACCGCTGGATTATTGTTTGCTTCGTCGTCATTAAGCGGTGGTGAACGACAAGCCTGCCCTATCACTCGATTTGTAGGGGCGTTACCACAATGATTCTTGAGATCAACGACATCACGAAATCGTTCGGAGCTGTCGAGGTGCTCAAGGGGGTCTCGATGTCTGTTGACTCGGCCCAGTGTTATGGACTTGTGGGTGACAACGGTGCTGGCAAGTCAACAATGTTGAAGGTCCTCAGCGGCGTGCATCGTCCCGATTCTGGAGAGATTCGGCTTGAGGGCCGGGTCATGGACTTCAACGCAGAAATCGGTGCCCGTCTCGCTGGCATCGAGATGATCTTTCAGGATCTTGCGCTCTGCGACGATCTCGATGCCACAGCCAACATCTTCTTGGGTCGAGAGCTGCGAAAATCTACGGTTGGACGGTTTGGATTCCTCGATCACCAGGGAATGCAAAGACAGACCGAAGAGGTGTTGGCGTCGCTCGGGGCGGACTTGCTGGTAGATCAACGCGTGAGAACCTTGTCGGGCGGTCAGCGCCAACTGGTCGCCGTGGCACGTGCCCTCGAATTTCAACCAAAGCTCCTGCTCATGGACGAGCCCACTGCGGCGCTTTCGGTTGACAAAGTGGGCGTCCTTCTCGAGCTCATTGAGAGGCTCAAAGCGCGTGGTGTCGCCATCGTCTTAGTGAGTCACCGCTTCACGGATTTGATTCAGGTCTGCGACAAGGTGGGTGTGCTCGTGCACGGCAAGATCGTTGATGAATTCGAAGTGAGTGGGCATTCGGTCGACAACCTCACGACACGGATCGTGCGCCGCATGAGCGGCCTCGACCTCGACGGCGAAGCGTGAGATGACTACCCAAAACGTTTCGGCCAACGGACTAGCGATGGTTGGCCAGCAAGTCTCGAAATGGATTCGCCGACCTCTCCGCGATATCGGCGGCGGTCTGTTGATCGCATTGGTGATTGAGATCATCATCTTCTGGTCTCTGTCGCCGTACTTCCTCACTTTTAACAACATCACTGACGGGATCGGTCGGGGCATGGTTGTCATCGGCATCATGGCCGTGGGTCAGACCATCGTCATTATTGGGGGAGGATTCGATCTTTCTGTAGGAGCCGTGTCGGCCGCGGCTGCCATCACTGCGGCGGCGTTGTCCAACTCTGGTGCGCCCTTCCTCGTGGCGGTACTGGGTGGCATGGGTGTGGGGCTGGGCGTTGGAATTGTTAATGGCCTAATCACCGGCTACGGGCGGATCAATCCCCTGATTACTACCCTCGCGATGCTCTCCATTGTTCGCGGCCTTGCGCAGCTCCTTACGGGCAATCGCGAGAAGGTGATCGACAGTCGCACGTTCTTGAACCTGGGCATCAACGACACGTTCGGGATTCCCAATATCGTTTGGATCCTGTTTGCCTGCTTTGCCTTCTTCGGATTTCTTATTCCTCGGACGAAATTCGGCCGGTACTTGTATGCCATTGGGTCTAATGACCGAGCGGCACGACTGGCGGGAGTAAGAGTTAACCGCTGGCGCGTCGTGTTCTTCGGTGTCTCAGGAATGCTTGCTGGGCTCGCTGGAGTCGTAACGACGGTGCGCCTCGGAACAGCGGCTTCCAACTTCAACACCGGGTCTGAACTTGCCGTTATCACTGCCGTGATCTTGGGTGGAGCGAGCTTGCAGGGAGGAAAAGGTCGGCTCCTCGGGACGTTCTTCGGTTTGCTTTTTATCCAGATTCTCAGAAACGGACTTGTTCTGCTCAGCGTTCGTTCGTTCTGGCAACTGATCGCTATCGGCTCATCTCTGATCGCTGCTGTTCTCTATGATGAGTCGCGGCGGACGGGACTAACCCGGGGTTGACCAAGGAGGAGTCGGATGTCGCGCCGTTTGTGTCATGTGTTCCGTGTTCGGGACCCCGAGAAGTATGCGACCGAACATTCTTCGGTCTGGCCCGAGATCGATAAATTACTCAGGTCGCTCAACTTCACGAACTATGACATCTATCTCCATGGAGATCTTGTCATCTCCGTCATCGAAGTCGAGGACTACGAGTCGGCCAGCGCTGAGTACAGCGCGCATCCCGACGCCATCCGTTGGGAGGAACATTGGGGAGATGAGATCATCGTCGGCGAACTCGAAGAGGGAACCGACTGGCCCATGCCGCTGAGACATGTCTGGAGTCTCGACTCTGCCGGATCGATGTAGGTGTGCGGTGACGAATTCAGGCGACCAATCAATCGACCTACTACTCGATCTCGACTACCGGGTCCGCCTATCGAGTGGATCAGATCTCGGAATCGCAATCGTCGGTTGCGGCGGAATTGTCAACTACGCGCACTAGCCCGCGTATACGGCCCATGATCTCAACATCGTGGGGTGTTCTGACCTGGATCCTGAGGTCGCGCAACGTACCGCTGCCACGCCGCCGAGGACGCGGGAGTGTTGCTCGCGGTGAATCAGCAATTCAGGTGGAGCCCGGCGATCAAGGCATCCAAAACGCTGATCGACAAGGGTTGGATTGGTCAGCCGACAGAGGTGAGCATCGAAGAGATGCGTGCTCAGCCCATGGCCGATCAAGTCACCTCAGCTCGAGATCATGTATCACTCCATTCACTATCCCGACGGGCTGCTAGCGCTTGTCGCGGTGAACCACTCGAACCACAGTCATGACATCTATGGGCGCGTACGATTCCTCGGAACCGATGGGGTGATCACCGGGACGATGGGTCTGTCCTATGACTACCCCGACGGACGCGAGGACACGTTGGAGTGGTCGGGTTCGGCTCGTTATCCCGAAAATCGATTCGAGGCCAAGCTTGAACGTAAGTAGATACCCGATGCGTTCATCGGCCCCATGGCATCACTCATCGACGCCGTGAGAGATAACGGAGTTCCCCCAACCAATGGACGCGACAGCCTCAACACCCTGCGGGTGGTTGGGGCTGCCTACCTTTCGGCCAGCGAGAACCGATCAGTTCGTCCAGAGGAAATCGGCTGACTAGGCGGTCGAGATCTAGTCGAAGATGGCTTCGTTGACGGTCACGCCGAGTCCAGGAAGCGGATCGATTGAGACACGCCCATTCGAAGGTTTCGGTTCCCCGATAAAAATCGGCTCCATCTCGGAATCGGGCAGGTCGGCCCAGACGGGCAATGGGAAGTACTCGATCATCGGGATGGCTGCGTCGGCCAACGCGAAATGAATGTGCGTCATGCCGTAGGCGTGTGGAATTACGATGATGCCTGCGGCTTGGGCCAGGGCCGATATCTTGCGCCCTTCGGTGAACCCGCCGCAGCGACGCAGATCGGGCTGGATGATGTCCATCGCTTCCTTTTCGATGATGTTCAGGAAGCCAAATTTGGTGTATTCGTGCTCGCCGCCGGAGATTGGTATCGATGTTTCCTGGCGCAGTTTGGCGTAGCTGTTCAGGTCGTCGGGAACGAATGGCTCCTCTATCCACGCCATGTTGTACTTCTCGAGTCGGTTGCACATCTTCTTTGCGTAGTTGAAGTTCCAACCCATGTACGCGTCGGCCATGATCTCGATGTCGGGTCCGACCGCGTCGCGGACATTGGCCACGTGGGCTTCGTTCTCGGCCATCCCTCTGACGCCGTCGCCGGGTCCAAAGGGAAACCGCATCTTCATTCCCTCGTAGCCCTCGGCGACGTAGGCCTTTGCCTCCTGCGCAACCTTGTCGTGGCCGACCGGGTGCAGAGCCGATGCATAGACCGGGATCGAGGGATGTACGGGCCCGCCGAGCAGTTCGTACACCGGCTTGCCGGCGGCTCGACCAAGGTTGTCCCAAAGCGCTATGTCGATTGCGCTGATGGCTTGTAGGGCAATTCCCTTGCGGCCGTAGGGGAGGGAGGCGCGATACATGCGGTCCCAAAGTCCCTCGACGTCGGATGCCTCGGAACCGAGGACCAGCCGGCTGAGGTGATTGTCGATGACAAGAGAAATCGCGCCAACACCGTCTTCACACCATCCCTGGCCCACAACGCCATCGTCGGTTTCGATCTCGACGACGGCCATGCGGGAGTCCCAGAACCAGGACCCGCGGGTGTCTTGGTATTCGGGGTATATATCGAGCGGAGTGACCAGCGGCAAGGTCTTCTCGCGCTCAGCCAAGTGGCCCCAGATCGACCGCGGGGCATGACGAACGGTCACTCGCGTAATTTTCGACATTACTAACTCCAGTTTTTGATGATGAACGTTCTCTAGATTCGGTAGAAGCGCTCGGCGTTCTTCCAAAACACCGCGTCTCTGTCGGCTTCAGACCACTCTGCAGTGATCTCTTTGTACGCATCGACGACCGTGCCGTAATCGCTGTACAGGCGGTCGACGGGCCAATTGGACGCAAACATGCATCGCTCGACACCAAAGGCCTCGACCGTTGCTAGGACCCAGGGGCGGATACTCTCGACGCTCCAGTTGTGATCGACCATACCGAGTCCAGAGATCTTGACCGCTACATTGGATGCCTCAGCCAGGCCTTTCATGGCCGCTTGCCAAGCGTCGAAGTACTCCTTCGAGCGTTCGAGCGGCATGCCCGCTTGTCCCAGGATGAACTGGAGCTCGGGGAAGTTCGCTGCTGCGGTGAGCGCCCCTTCCATGCCTTCCCAGGTGGAGTTGAGGTCATAGACATAGCCGAGGTCGGTCAGCGCCTGGAGGCCACGCCCGAACTCTGGTGTGAGTAGATCGTCGCCCTGTGCGAAGTTGCGCACGCCGCGCATATTTGCGTACTCGCCGTGTCGTTCGAGCTCGTCCTTGGCTGATTCCGAGCTGAGGTCAGTCTTGGCGATGATTCCGTGGGGGAAGCCGTGCTGGTCGGCGATGCCCTGGAGCCAGGCCGTTTCCCACACCTGATCGGGGCCGCCGTATTCGGCTTGCACGTGCACTGACTTCGTGACGTTGCTGCCCTCGAAGTCTGTGAGGAGGTCGCCGATTCGGTAGCTCCGGCGGATGGCCGAATAGTCGCCCACGATTTCGGTCTCTGCGGGATCTTCTTCCTCAAGCCACGTGTAGGTGCCTTCGTCGAGGTCCCACATGTGGTGATGGCAATCGATGAATTGGTCAGTCATGGTTTTTCTCCTCGGGGATGTTTATGTCAGCTGCCTAGTACTGTCTGGCGTTGCCCTGTGCGTGCCGACTCGTATGCGGCCTCGAGAAGTCGGACCACTTCGGCGGCCAGCGGCGCCGGCGAACGGTTCTCGTCGCGGCCGAGGATCACGCCAACGAGATTATTAACAGGTGCATCTTCGGGGTAGGCGTCCGAGTAGGTGGTCGCCGATGACGTGGTTGGACCGACCGGGTTCCGGGTCACTGAGCCGTCCGCTCGGAACAGGCCCAACTCCGATGTGGTCAGATCGAACAAGATGTGACCTTCGGTTCCGTACAGCCGGTATTCGAGGAGCTCTTCTTGGGTGCGAACAGCGGATCCGGTCGAGCCGATCGTCCCGATGCAGCCTCCCTCGAAGCGCACCGTCAGGGCGTCGACGAGATCGACTCGTAGGTCCCTGTTCTCCATGAACGCAAAGACATCCGTCGGTTTCAGCCCGGTCATGAACAACAACATGGCCGCGGAGTGGGTGATCTGCACGATCGCCTGGCCACCGCCCGACAACGCTGGGTCGCCGTAGGTGTCGGTCCCCGTAGGTGTGATCGTGAAGCCGACCGCTTCGGCCACAAGGTCGACATCGCCGCGGAGGAGATCCCACACAATCGACGCGAATAGGGAGTGCACGTAAAGCAGTTCGCCGATCTCGCCACTCGAGATCCACTCTCTGGCGGCGAGTACTTGCTGGTTGTAGTGGTAGGGATAGCCGACGATAATTTCGAGGTTTCGTTTGGCTGACTCTTCCACCAGGGTCGCCGCGTGTCGGGACTCCACGACCATTGGTTTCTCGAGCATCAGGTGGCATCCGGCGCGAAGCGAATCCATGGCCACGTCGAAGTGGGCGGTGTGCGGCACGGCGATCACGACGCCGTCGAGCTCTTCGTTGTCGAGCATTTCTAGATGGTTGGCATACGACGCCGCCGGTTCGAAGACAGATGCGGCCCGATCTCGCTTCTCATCGATTGGATCGGCAATTGCGACGAGCTCGGCGTCAGGGTTGGCAACGATCGCAGGCAGGTGGGCTCTCGTTGCCCACCACCCTGTACCTATAACGCCGATTCTTGCGACCATCAGATTCCCAAGTCCTTTAGGTTCATTCCCATGAACATTGCTTCATGTATCTGCACGGAGCACGATACTTCAAGTACATGCATAGAGATATTGACGGACTTCGATTCGGCGCGCAGAGTCGCTGGCGCGCAACTGGTCATCAGCCGAGGTTCTCCGACTCGATGATCCGTTCGATCTGGTCGATGAGGTGGTCGATATGTGCGAGAACGCGTGGGCTGGGCGTGTGGGTAAGAGACCGTACCGTCGCCGATTCGATGAGTCCTCGACGAACGAGGGTGCGCTTTTCGATCTGAAGAAAGAACTCGAAATCCTGAAGCGTGAAGTTGATGAACGGCAGCAGCGAACCGAAAAGGTCGTGGGCCCTGACTGCGTCACCCGAATCAGCAGCTGAGAACACGATCTCGAGCAGATCGGCAATCGCTGCACCAGGCATCACGCCGTCGATTCCGGCGGAGATACCTTCGAGCATATAAAGGCCGCCCCATCCCTCGAGGATCCTCACACGGCCCTCGACCGTCTCGCTGATGGCGATGAGCTTGTCGAGCATCATCGGGTCCTCGAGCTTCACGAATTGGAAGTTGTCGGCCCGCTTACTTAGGTCGTCGACAAAATCCGCGCCAATCGTCGGTCCGCCGGGGTTGAAGTCTTGGAGGAGAATTGGGCGAGACGTGGCCGATGCAACCGTCTCGCAATAGTTCAGAATGTCGGTGGGCGCGGAGCCGAACTGCCTCGGTATTGCGAAGGAGATGATGTCGGCGCCCATCTCGTCGTAGCGTCGGGCCAGATCCGATGCGAGCCGTGCCGATGCATGATTGGCTTGAGCAATGACCGGTATGCGGCCCTTGTTTGCCTCGATGGCGATCGAGACAACCTGGTCGCGTTCGTCCTCGCTGAGTTTGTAAAATTCGCTGCCATAGGCTGGCAGACACATCGCAGCGAGCCCCCTGTTTGCCACCCAGTCGACCAAGTTTCGCAACGACTCAATGTCGATGGTCTCGTCAGGGTGAAAGGGGGTGGGGATGACCGGAACGACGCCGTGAATCGAAAGCATCTCGCTCACCGGAGCGGGGTGAAACCGGCCAGCGCCAGAGTCGCCCCGAGCCCTGGCTCATCGCCGAGCGTGATCTCGCCGTTGAGAGGTATAGCTGCACTATCAAAGAGGGGTGCTTCCTCATGCTCATCCCACGCCGGGACCGGGAAGTATTCGACCATGCCGATGGAACTGTCACTTGTCGCCAAATGCAGCGTGGGGAGACCGTAGGCATGCGTGTACACGGGAAGTCCGGCCGCCTGCGCGAGGGTGCACACGCGCTGGGCCTCGCTGAACCCGCCGACCCGACCGATGTCGAACTGGATTATGTCGAGCGCTTCGGCGTCGATCAGCTGGGCGAATCCATACCGAGTGGTCTCATGTTCGCCTGCCGCGATCGGAACCGGCGAAGCCCGCCTCAACGCGGCGTAGTCTCTGATCTGGTCGGGCAGCAGCGGCTCCTCCACCCACTTCATGTCGAACGGACCGAGCGCGTGGCACATCCGCAACGCGTACTCGAGGTCCCAGCCCATGTAGGCATCGGCCATGATGTCGATGTCGTCACCGACGGTTGAGCGAAGAAGCTCGACGAGCTCGACGTTGCGCTTCATGCCCTCTCGCCCGTCTGCCGGACCGTGGAGAAACCGCATCTTCATGGCCTTAAATCCTCGGCTCACGTAGCCGGCTGCCTCACGAGTGAACTCGTCCTCGTTAGTGAAGTGCAGACCGCTTGCATAGATCGGGATCGAACCTCGGGCCCTGCCGCCGAGAAGCTGATGCACCGGTTGGCCGAAATGCTTTCCAACGAGGTCCCACAGAGCAATATCGATGGCGCTGATCGCGTACAACGCAGGACCCTTTCGCCCGTAGGGCATGGTGCTTCGATACATCTGGTCCCAGAGCAGGCTGCGGCTGCGTGGGTCGCTTCCGATCAAAAACCTGTTGAGATGCTGATCGATTATGGAGCTGCTGGTGTGGCAGTAGTCCTCGCACCAACCCGTGCCCACCAGACCGTCTTCGGTCTCGATCTCGACAACACACATAGAGTCGTTTGGGAACCAGCTCGACAGCGGATGTCGATACTCGGGGTACATCGCCATGAGGGTGACCAGCTTGAGCTCATCTTGCCTGCTGGCGAAGTCGCCCCAGAATGAAGAGTCGACGGGGGTCACTTTCACTCTGGCTATCTTCATTGGGAATACGCACCTTTCGAGTCGGCAACGACGACGTCCGCAAAACTGACGGGGTTCTCAGCCCGGTTCTGACCGAGCGACAAGCCATGGACTCGACGGTATCATTCAGGATAGTGTTCAACAATGTGAAGTCAAGTTCACGAGAGTGAACGAGATAGGGGAGGGCCAACATGGTGTCGACCTGGCCACTCGCCGAGGATGATGTAGAGCATTATCACCGCGAGGGTTGGGTGGTGGTCGAGCGCGTGCTCCCCGGGGACGAGCTGGCCGAGCTCGATCGCGCGGTTCGGGAGGTGGCTGACGCGGCACTCGGCGGTGGGGACGAGGCCGCGTACATCGAGTTCGAGCCAGGAGACACCGGTAGCCAGCCGGCGGTACGCCGTATCCTCGATCCGTACGGGCGGCATGAGGCTTTCCGGTCAGTTGCCCACGATCCCCGCGTCGTGGACCGCGTCGAGTCCCTGATCGGGTCCGATCTCGACCTCCAGCACAGCAAGCTCAACTGGAAGCCGGCTCGCGTGGGCTCGCCGGTCGACTGGCACCAGGACCTGGCCTACTACCCGCACACCAACGACGGGGTTCTGGCGGTGTTGATCTACCTCGACGACGCGAGCGAGGAGAACGGCTGTCTCCAGGTGTTGCCGCGTCAACATCACGGCTATCTCGATCACACTGCGCCCGGCGCGGCTTTCGCCGGCCGAATCATCGATCAATCGGTCACGAAGGTGGAACCACGCCCTCTGCCCGCGCCGGCAGGAAGCGCGATCTTCCTCCATGGTCTGACGCCGCACGCCTCGTTGTCCAACGAGTCGAGTAGCTCTCGTCGCACGCTCATCTTCGCCTACCGGTCGGGTGACGCATACCCGCTCTACTACGGAGCCGTGACCGTCGAGGACGAGGCGGTTCGGCGGCCAGTCCGTGGCCAACGGGCGCACCACGCGCGCTTCGGAGGACCGCCGCCGATCGTCCCGCGGATCGATGACGCGAGCTCGCTCTACGAGATCCAAGCCGCTGACGGTGCACGACGCAACGATCCGTGAGCGGGCCAGTCGGATGGTGCCCGGGGACTGGGGATCAGATCCGCAGGCCGCCGGAGTGATCTTCGAGTAGGCCGTTCTCGCAGGGCTGTGGGTCGGCCGAACGCGCCGAGGGGGTGGGCAGGGTACATGTCCCTTGCGACGGGGGTCTGGTACGCCCCATCGACTTCCTTGAAATGAAGGGCGTTTAGGGGGTTTGCAAGGGCCGGCAGCAGGGCCGGGTTTGGGCAGGGATTCAGCCCCAAAACGGGCCAAATCGGCCACTCGAGGGGTAGACGCAGCTCAAACGCTCCGAGGCACCTGGCCCCATACGACAACAGGCCTCGCCGTCGAGTGTCCGGGACGGGTGGTCTCGGACACCGCGACGAATATCGGTCATGGTGGAGCTGATGGGAATCGAACCCACGACCCCCTGCTTGCAAAGCAGGTGCTCTAGCCAACTGAGCTACAGCCCCGTGTGGTCCCGTCGGGACACGGCCCAGCGTATGAGGAGGGTGAT
>Ga0066376_10003214_pt1 | contig 14800 bp, 13 predicted proteins | sample Knorr_S15_td_Bot_FD_77009 | JGI IMG/M metagenome (GOLD analysis project Ga0066376, IMG submission 77009) | Marine microbial communities from Southern Atlantic Ocean transect - Knorr_S15_td_Bottom_ad_5009_LV_A | ecosystem: Environmental > Aquatic > Marine > Oceanic | place: Southern Atlantic... | reverse complement strand
TAACCCTAAATTCTTTTTTTTTTACAATTTTATATAATTTACTTTTAAGGTTTATTTGAACTTTATGACTAAATTTGTTTCTTGGCTGAGACTGTTCATGTTTTATATTTGTTTTGTCAATATTTTGAATTAAAGAACCGTTTAAAGCAATATTTAATAATTGTTGACCCCCACAAATTCCTAAAATTGGTTTATTTTTCTTTACAGCTAGTTTAGCCATTTTAATTTCAAAGTTAGTTCTTTGCTTGTCTATATGAGCAACAGATTTATGCTTTTTTTCACCATATATTTTTGGATCAATATCAAAGTCTCCGCCAGTGATTAAAATACCGTCAATTAAATTAAAATAATAATCTGCCAGGTCGGGTTTTGATGGCAGCATTAGAGGAAGACCATTGGAATTTATAACGCTATTAATGTAGTTAATTCTTATGGCGTACCAAGGGAATTTTGAATAAGTTTTTTGTATCCCTGTATCAATTGAAATTCCAATTATAGGTTTTTTATTTTTTTTTATTTTTTTCACTTTAAATATTTATAATAGTTTTTTTAATAATTTTTTTTATAAAATTTTGTTAGTAAATAAAAAAATAATCGAAGAATTAAAAAAATTAGCTTTAAAAGCAAAAAAAAACGACGAAGTACCAATCTCAGCAATTGTTGCTAAAAAAGATAAAATTATTTTTTCAGCTTATAATACATGCCATAAATCTAATAATCCACTAAACCATGCAGAAATGATTGTTATAAATAAAGCTTTAAAAAAAACAAAAAGAAGATTTTTAGATGAGTTTGATATTTATTCCTCTCTCGAACCATGTGCACTATGTGCCAGCGCTATATCTTTTTGTAGAATTAAAAGAATTTTTTTTTGTGCATATGATGTTAAATTTGGAGCTATTGCTAATGGAGTTAAAATATTTAATAAAAAAAATTCAATGTTTAGACCTAAAATAATTGGTGGTATAGAAGAAAAGTTTTTTTCTCAATTATTAAAAGATTTTTTTAAATTAAAAAGATAATTATTTTAATTTTTTTGCTCTAAAACCAATATCTTTTCTAAAAAAACTATTTTTCCATTTTATTTTTTTTACTGCTTCATATACTTTTTTTTTTGCATTATTAAAATCTTTATCTTTTGAAGTAATAGCTAAGACCCTTCCTCCTGATGCAATTATGTTATTTTGATTATCTAAACTAGTTCCTGAATGAAAAACTTTAGTATTTTCATCTTCGGTTACTAAATTTAAATTTTTTATAATACTATTTTTTCTAAATTTACCCGGATAACCTTTGTTCACCATAACAACACTTATTGCGTACTCTTTTTTCCATTTAATTTTTGTTTTATTTAATTTTTTATTAACACAATTATTTAAAATTTTTAATAAATCTGATTTTAATAAAAATATTAAAGGCTGGCATTCTGGATCACCAAAGCGAACATTATATTCTATTAAATAAATTTTCCCTTTTACTAACATTAGTCCTGCATATAAGACACCACTAAACGGTCTTTTTTCTTTATTCATCGCTTTAATTGTTGGTTCAATTATTTCTTTATTAATTTTATTTTGAATATTTCTTTTTAAGTATGGAAGAGGACAATATGCTCCCATACCTCCTGTATTTGGTCCTTTATCGTTTTCATAAATTCTTTTGTGGTCTTGTGATAACAAAAGAGGATTATAATTTTTTCCATCTACCAATGCCAAACAACTTATTTCTTCTCCAACAAGATAATCTTCTATAACTACTTCTTTACCAGACATACCTAATTTTCTTTTTATCATGAGATCTCTTAGAGTTTTTTTGGCTTCAAATTTATTTTTTATTATAAATACCCCCTTTCCACCTGCTAAGCCACTTGCTTTAATTACTATTGGATATTTAATATTTTGAACATAATTAATAGCATCCTTGTAATTTCTAAAAATTTTGTAATTTGCTGTTGGAATATTATTTCTCTTACAAAAATCCTTTGTAAAAGTTTTTGAAGATTCAAGTATTGAAGCTTTTTTATTTGGGCCAAAAACTTTTATTTTTAGTTTATTAAGTTTATCTACAATTCCATTTACAATGGGTTCTTCGGGACCAACAATTACAAAATTAATTTTTTCTTTTTTTATAAATTTTTTTAACGAATTAAAATTATTGATTTTAATATTTATACATTCTGCTACGGATTTAATTCCTGCATTTCCAGGAATACAAAATAATTTTTTGCATAAAGGCGATTTGGATATTGCCCAACATAACGCATGTTCTCTTCCACCAGATCCTAAAATTAAAACTTTCAATTAAATTTTTTTATATTAATTTTTTTTAATAAATTTATCATAATTATAAATAAAATGGCTGACAATAAATTAATAGATAAATTAGATAATGATAACATTCCAGTATTTAGTGTATCAGAAATAACCAGTGAAATTACCGGTCTACTTGAAGCTAAATATAGCTATGTAAAAATAAAAGGAGAAATTTCTGGAGAAACTGGGAATAAATATCCTGAAATTTATTTTACTCTTAAAGATGAAGAAAATGTGATTAGTGCAATTATTAAAAGAAATAAAATTTCACATTTAAAATTTTTACCTGAAGATGGTTTAGAAGTTATTTGCAGTGGAAAAATAACTGCGTATACAAAAAGAGATTCTAAATTTCAAATTGATGTTGAATCTATATCTGTACAGGGAGAAGGACAACTTCTTAAAATGAAAGAAGAACTTCGTAAAAAATTAGAAATTGAGGGTTTGTTTGATACTAAATACAAAAAAGACATTCCATTTATTCCAAATAAAATAGGCATTATAACTTCTCCATCTGGATCAGTAATTAAAGATATGCAAAGAATTATTTTTGAAAGATTTTCAGTCCCAATTGAATTATATAAAGCAACAGTTCAAGGTAAGAAAGCTGTTAAGGATATAATAGAAGGAATTAAATATTTTAATAACCAACCAACTAATTTGAAAGCTGATGTCTTAATAATTGGTAGGGGCGGTGGAAGCATTGAAGATCTATGGTGTTTTAACAATGAAGATTTAGCAAGATCAGTTTTTAATTCAAAAATTCCTATTATTTCTGCTATAGGGCATGAGCCTGATATTAATATAATAGATTATGTTGCAGATATAAGTTTAGCTACTCCGTCACATGCTGCAAAAAAAGTCGTTCCTGAAAGAAAAGAATTATTATTGAGGGTAAAAAATATTTTTAAGAGTTTTGAAAATAATTATTCTAATTTTTTTTTAAGTAAAATTAAAAATTTAGATTATTGTTTTAGTAAATTGCAGAAACCAGATGCTTTATATAATTTTAAAACAGATTCTTTTTTTAAACTTAAAGTAAGATTTGTTAATTCAGAAAAAAAATTTTTTAGTTTATTAAATGATAAATTAAAAAATATAGTAGGAAAATTAGATATTGGTTCCCATAAAAATATATTAAAAAGAGGATATGCTTATATAAAAAATTTAAAAAATATTTTATTTATAAAATGCGTTAAAGATGTTAAAGAAAAAACTAATCTTAAAATTACATTTCATGAGGGAAGTATTGAAGTAATTTTAAAAAAAAAATAATAATTTTCTAAGAGTTTTTTTTTTTTTTTCACTTATTTTTTTTTGTACTTTACAAATTTCTTTAGCTAAAGTCTTTTCAGATTTTTTGGAAATTAATGGAAGTTTTGCTCAAGGTGGTCTTTTATTTGGAAAAACTAATTCTAAAAATAAAGTTTTTTTTAATAATAAAAAAATTTTTGTTAATGACAGTGGAGATTTTGTTTTAGCTATAGGAAGAGATGAAAAATTGGAAAATTTAATCTTAATTGAAGGGCCAAAAAAAAAAGAAACTCATAAAATTAAAATCTCTAAAAGAAAATATAAAATACAAAGAATTGATGGGCTTCCGAAAAATAAAGTAACACCTAGTAAGGAAGAACTTAAAAGAATTAAAAAAGAGTCAAAAAAAATCTCTATTTCAAAAAATATATTTCTTAACGAAACTTTTTATAAAAGCGGATTTATTTGGCCAGTAAAGGGTATTGTTACTGGCAAATATGGAAATCAAAGAATTTTAAATGGACAACCTAGAAGACCTCACTATGGATTAGATATAGCAGCTTCTTTAGGCACAAAAGTATTTTCCCCATCTAATGCTGAAGTTAGTTTAACTATGGAAGATACCTTTTTTAATGGAAAAATGATAATTTTAAATCATGGTTTAGGTTTGAATTCAATATATTCGCATTTAAAAACAATTCATGTAAATGAGGGAGAAAAAATTAAAAAAGGAGACTTGATAGCAGAAGTTGGAAGTACCGGGAGATCTACAGGCCCCCACCTGGATTGGAGAATAAATGTTTTTAACGTTGCAATTGATCCTGAATTGTTATTATTAGATCAACCAGAATTTTAATTTACCACCTTCTGTGTAACCATAGCCACTGTCCTGGATTTTTTCTAATCCATTTTTCCATTATTAAATTAACTTCAGTCATTATTTGTACGGGTGTTTTACTCTTACCATTTTTTGTGATTTTTAATGGATCATGAAAGGTGATTTTAAAGTTTGTATTCTTTATTCTTTCTACTTCAACAGGCATAACCAACGATTTTATTCTAAGACATAATTGAGCTAAAGCATCAGATGTCATTGCAGGTTTATTAAAAAATGGTACTTTAATTCCATCGTTCATTTTTTGGTCAATAACTAATCCAATACTTGTACCTTTTTTTAAAGAATAAATTAGTTGTTTTGCTCCTTCTTTACCCTTTGGTGCCATAGGTAAATTTGATCTTATATATTTTATAAGAAAATTAATAAAGGGATTATTTGGTCTTCTAAAAATTGATAAAACCGGAACACCATTTTTAATCGCTACATTTGGTAAAATTTCCCAATTTGCTAAGTGTCCTGAAAAAAATATTGCTGGCGTTTTAGTTTTTTTTATAAGTAGAAGATTTTTTTTTCCGTAAACTTGAATTTTATTATTTTTTTCTGGATCTAATTTTGATAAATGTGGGTATTCACCAACAACTTTTCCTAAATTTTCCCACATATCTTTTATAATTTTTTTTATTTCGTTTTCACTTTTTTCAGGCATTACATTTTTTATATTATTATATGCTTTTTTTGTAACCCCAAGCTTAGGACCAATGAGTGATGCTAACTTTCCCATTAAAAAAGAAGAAATATTTAATGGTAAAATCCTTAAAAAAATAAAAATTAATAACAGTCCAAGGCCTTCTATAAAATAAATAATTTTTTTTTTTAATTTATACAATTTTTCTTTTTTTCAAAAAATTAATTAAATTCTTTTCTTCTTTTACTTCAATTTTTAAATCTAGGAAAGAAATTTTTTTTCTTTGATCAATATTTATTCTTTGTTTATCTTTTAAAGTTGAAACAAGTACAGCGTTATTTTTTTTTGCATAATTAATAAGGTTATTTATTTCTTTTTTATTGTAAGAATAATGATCAGGATAAGAAAAAAAATTTATAATATTCAATTTTTGGTCTTTTAATGAAGAATGAAATTTTTCTGATCTACCTATACCTGAGAAACCAACTATTTTTTTATTTTTTAATTGTGAAAAATTTTTTATTTTCGAATTAGCATGAATAATAGTAATTTTATTTTTTATTTTCTTTTCTATATCATTTTCATCTTTATTAAAAATAATTAGCATATCTGATTTTTTTATTCCAGAACTTATAGTTTCTCTTAATGGTCCCGACGGCAAAAGAAATTGATTACCAAATCCAAATCCACCATCTACAATCATAATCTTTAAATCTTGATGAATTGAATAATTTTGTAAACCATCATCTAAAATAACTACATCAGCTCCATTAAGAGTAGCCATTAAAGTTCCTTCAAATTTATTTTTTGATACCCAAGTAGTAGTTTCTTTAGCAAGTAGCAAAGCTTCATCTCCTACATCTTTATAAGAATGTTTTTTTAAATCTACTTTGACTGGTCCATGCAAATTACCAAGATAGCCTCTAGAAACAACATGTGAGTTAATTTTTTCTTTTTTTAAAAGATTTACTAGATATATTACAAAAGGTGTTTTGCCAGATCCCCCCGTATTTATATTTCCTACACTAATAACAGGGATACCTACTTTATTTTTTTTTGTTAATTTTTTGTCAAACTTAGAAGCAAGATAATATATAAAAGTAAAAGGTAATAATAAAAGAATAATAATTTTTTCTATTAAATTATTTTTTTTTTGCCAAAAACCTGGGTATCCTAATTTAAATAATTTTAAAAATTTTTGTAACAATTTAATCTGATATTTTAATTACAATAAAGATCTGCTTTTTTAGTTAATTTTAAAAGATTATTTTCTAATCTTTTAGATAATTTTAAGTCTTCATTAGTTGAAATATTTTTTTTAATTTTTATTGGTTTTCCCCAAACAAAACATCCTTTTCCAAATGGTAGAGCAACTAAAAACTTGTCCCAACTATTTAAAAAAAATTTTTTTTTCACAGAATATGATAAAGGAACAATTTTGTGTCCTGTTAAACTTGCAATTTTAATAATTGCTGAATTTACCTTCATTCTTGGACCTCTTGGTCCATCCGGAGTCATTCCAATAGAAATCCCCGACTTAAGTGATTTGATAATATTTCTAATAGCTTCTGAACCACCTTTTGAAGACGAACCTGTTATTGTTTCTATATTAAAATGTTTCACAGTTTTAGAGAGTAATTGACCATCTGAATGAGTACTAATTAAAACATTAATTTTCTTTTTTTTATTCCAGCTTAATGGCATCATTAATAATCTTCCATGCCAAAAACAAAGTATAAAGGCTTCGTTTTTTTTCCATAAATTTTCAACATATTTTTTGTTTATAAAAGACCAGCTATTAGTAAATGAAACAAATTTTATATACTTTGCTCCTACCCAACATATAACGCTATATGCTAATTTTGTTCTGAGAATTTTTTTATAGCTTAACACCCGTTTAAACTAAATTTTTTTACCTATATAATCTTCTAAGTTTACGATTTTATTTATTGAACTTTTCTGTGCTGCAAATTGAAGTTTATATAATTTGGAATACAAACTTTTGTTTTTCATTAAAGTTTTATGACTTCCTTTTTCTAAAACTCTTCCATTATCTATAACATATATTAAATCTGCATCTAAAATTGTTGAAAGCCTATGTGCAATTACTAAAGTTGTTTTATTTTTCATTAATTTTTTAAGACTTTTTTGTATGTCTTTTTCTGAGCCTGAATCTAAAGATGAAGTTGCCTCATCTAACAATAAAATTGGAGCATTTTTCAAAATAGCTCTAGCAATTGCTATCTTTTGTCTTTGCCCACCTGATAATTGTATACCATGTTCTCCAACTAAAGATTTATATCCATCTTTAAAAGATGTAATAAATTCATGAGCATCGGCTTTTTTTGCGGCTTCATATAATTGTTTTTCAGTACTATTTGGATTACCGTAAGCAATATTAGCTCTAATAGTGTCATCAAATAATGTAACTTCTTGGCTAACTAAAGCCATTTTTTTTCTTAAAGTGTGAGCTTTATAATTTTTTATATTTTTTTTATCAATTATAACTTCACCACTTTGTGTATCATAGAACCTTGGAATTAGATTAAGAATAGTTGATTTTCCTGCACCTGTCTTACCAACTAATGCAACGGTTTTTCCTCCTGGAATTTTTAAATTAATTTCATTTAATGCATGAGAAGTTTTGGAACCATAAGAGAACTTAACTTTTTTAAATTCTATTTCTCCTTTTTTATGAATGTACTCCTTTGCATTTGGTAAGTCAGTAATTTCTGGTTTTTGATCAAGTAAATTAAATATTCTATCAGCTGCTGCTAAGCCATCTTGTATATTTATATTAAAATTTGCTAATCTTTTTAATGGTTGATAAGCCATTAGTAATGCTGTTATAAACGAAAAGAAAGTACCAGGAGTTGTGGCGCCACTTATAACTTTTGAACCTCCATAAAAAATAACAAGCGCAATTGCAATGCCACCTAGAGTTTCAAGAATAGGTCTAGTTCTTGATCTAATTCTTACAGATTTATAAATTAAATTAAATAAATCATCTATAATTTTTTTTGCTCTTCTCTTTTCATATTTTTGCATTGTATATGCTTTGACATATCTTGCGCCTTGGAAAATTTGACTTAGCAAACTTGCGAAAGATCCTATTTCGATTTGAGTAGACGTTGAAATTTTTCTTATTCTTCTACCAATATAAAGTATTGGGAGAACTGCAGCTGGAAATACGAAAAAAGCAATAATAGCTAGAAACCAATCTTGATAAAACATTAAAGCAACCAAAAAAATTAATGTCATCGAGTCTTTAGCTATTCCTGTAAGTGCTGTAGATACAGATGCTCGGAGCAATCCAACGTCATAAGTAAAACGGGATATTAATTTTCCTGAAGAATTTTTATGAAAAAAATTTAAATCTGCATTCATCAGATGAGAAAACAATCTATATCTTATATCAGAAATAATTTTTTCTCCTGAGTATTCCATAAAAATAGACTCACCATAAGACGCTAAACCTTTTACGATTGCTATTGTCATAACTACAATTGGTACTAAAAGTAATAATTGAGTATTTTTATTTAAAAAAACTTCATCAAGCACTGGTTGCATTAACCAAGCATTTGTAGCAGTTGTAGCAGCTACTATAGCCATACATATTGCTGCAATGAACATTTTTCCAAAATAAGGTCTCACATGTTCCTTAATTAATCTTTTTACAAGCTTGATACTTTTTTCGCTTTTACGTTCCATAAAAATTATCCAGCTACTATCATATCTTCAATCAACATAGTTGGAGAATTTAATCCATGTTTAAATTCAAGATCATTTGCTAAAATTATTTTTTTAAACATCTCATTTAAATTATCTGCAATTGTAATTCCATTAATAGGGTATGTAATTTCTCCTTTATCTATCCAAAAACCTGAACCTCCTCTACTATAATCACCGTTTATTAAATTGACACTTGAACCCATTAACTCTGTTAGATAGACACCTTTTTTTATATTTCCAATTAAACTTTTTGGAGAAATATTACTTGGCTCAAAGTAAAGATTAGTTGGACTAGGAGTAGGTGGACTTGAAATATTTCTTGAAGCATGTGCTGTTGATTTTAGTCTCAGTTGGTGAGCCGTGGCTAAATCTAAAAACCATGTTTTTAATTCACCATTCTTAATTATTTGTGTTTTTTTAGTTTCTAAACCTTCTCCGTCGAAAGGTTTAGATTGCAAACCTTTTTTTATTAAAGGATTATCAATAATATTTATATTAGATGAAAATATTTTTTTATTTAACTTTTTTTTTAAAAAACTTGTTCCTCTAGTTATAGAATTTCCATTTATAGCACTTGAAAGATGTTTTAAAAAACTGTTTGCAACTCTTGGTGAAAAAATAACAGGAATTTTTGATGTTTTTATTTTTTTTGGATTAATTTTTTTAACTGCTAGTTCCCCAGCTTTTTTTCCAACTAAAGAAGTTTTTGTTAAATCTTTTTCGAATACACTACTTGCAAATTCATATTCTCTTTCCATTAAGGTACCACGTCCGGCAATTAAAACTGCATAAATATCGTAGCTTGATGATTGATAGCTAACATTTAATCCATTACTATTAAATAAATATATTTTTGATTTGTTCCATCCGATCTCAGCTCCTTCTGAATTAGTCACGCCTTTAACGTTTAGTCCGGCATTTTCTGCTTCAATAACTTTATCTTTTAACGATTTAATTGTTGGTTCTTTACTGTCAAAAATCTCTAAATTCGGAATTTTTTTTATTAAATCTTTTTTTTTTGCTATGGAACAATACGGATCTCTAGGAATAGCTCCAACCATTTTTGAGGCTTTATAAATTAGTTCTTCTAGATTTTTTTTAGTCAAATCATTTGAAGAAACAATAACTTGTTTCTTATTTTTTATAAAACGTAAACCTATGTCATTACTCTCAGATCTTTCTAATTTTTCAATTTTTTTTAATCTACAACCAACATCAATATTTGTATTTTCAATATATACAACATCAACACTATCAGCTCCTGATTTTTTTGATTTTTTAATTAAAAAATCAGCTTTTTCATTTATTTGAATTTTATTCATTTTTTTAAATTATATAAATATTATATATAGTTTAAAAATAAACCAATTGTTATAAAAAAACCGTACCAAGAATTCATTTGAAAAATTTTCATAAAATTTTTAGATTTTAATTTTTGAATTTTGAAAAATTCATACAAAATTTTTAAAGCAAATAACGCAAGAATAATAAAGAAAATAAAATTAATATTATTTAATATTGCAAGGAAAGAAAAAAATCCTACAAAGCATAAATAAAATAATGTTATCCAAAATTTAATATTTTGTTCTAAGTATATTGCTAATGATTTAACACCAATTTTTTTGTCATCTTCTTTATCTTGATATGCATAAATTGTATCATATCCTAAAGTCCAGAAAATACAGGCCAAGTACAATAATAAACTTTGATTATCAAAAATTCCTTTTGCAGCTGTCCAAGAAATTAAAATGCTAAAATTAAAAACAATTGCTAGGAAAAGTTGAGGAAAATATGTATATCTTTTCATGAGCGGGTAAAATAAAACTAATGGGAAAGCAATAAAACCAAGCAAAATACACGTAGGATTTAAAGTTAATAATATTGAAAGGCCAATAGATAAAAAAATAATAAATAAGATAATTGCATCAGTAATTTCTAAATTTTCAGACGCTAATGGACGAGACTTAGTTCTTTTAACATTTTTATCAAATTTTCTATCGATTATATCATTTATAATACACCCTGCTGATCTCATTATAAAAGAACCATATGCAAATAATAAAATTAGATAAATATCGATTTCTTCTTTTAATACAATTAAGATTGACCAAATTGCTGGAAACATTAATAACATTATTCCAGTTGGTTTATTTATTCTTATTAGAATGAAGAAATTTTTTAAGTAATATAAAATATATTTAAACATAAAAATTTGAAAGATATTCTGCCATTAAAAAGATTATTTATAAAGACTGAACTTAAAGAGAAATCTTTAATTAATCTATCAGTTTCAAATACACATTATATATCAAACGTATTAAGAATAAGAGAAAAACAAAAACTTTCAATTTTTAATGGCTTTCAAGGGGAATGGGAAGGAATTATAAAAAACCTAAATAAGAAAAAAAGTTTGATTTTAATTGATAAACAAATAAAAAAACAGGAAGAAGAAAATTTAATAAATATTATTTACGTTCCAATTAAAGGTCATAGAAATTATTATTTAATAGAAAAAATTACCGAGTTAGGTGTTTCTAATATTTATCCAATTATTTCAGAACATTCTGTTATTAAAAAATTTAATTATAAAAGAGCAAATACTTGTGCTATAGCAGCTTCGCAACAATCAGGAAGGCTTAGTGTGCCTAAAATACATGAATTTAGAAGCTTAAAAAGCATTCTATCTTCGTGGAATAAAAAAGATCAAATTATTTTTTGTGATGAAACAGAAAAAAAATTTTTTTTCAATGATTTATTCAAATCAGAGTCAAAAAAAAAAATAAACACTATACTTATTGGACCTGAAGGTGGATTTTCTTTATCAGAAAAAACTTTTTTAAAAAATTTGAATTATATTTATGGTTTAACTTTAGGAAAAAGAATTTTAAGGGCTGATACTGCAGCAATTAGTGCATTAACTTTGTTAATAGATAAAAAAATATGAGTAAAATTTTAGAGAATAAGAAAGAAATAATTGAATATTTTGAAAAAGGATCCAAGACTCAACAGTTTTGGAAAATTGGAACTGAGCACGAAAAATTTCTTTATGATTTAGATACCTTGCAGCCAATTAATTATCATGGAAAGAATGGAATTAGATCTTTATTTAAATTATTAAAAAAAAAGGGGTGGAAAGAAATAATTGAAGATAAAAATCCAATAGCATTAAAAAATAAAGAATCAACTATTTCACTTGAACCTAGATGCCAAATTGAATTATCTGGAGGAACAGTTAAAACTATTCATGAAACTTGTAAACAAGCCAAAACTTACCTAGATCAACTTAAAACAATTTGTACAAAAAAGAAATTAGGAATTCTTGGTATTGGTTATTATCCGAAAAATTTTAAAAAAAATACTGGATGGGTTCCAAAAAAAAGATATTCAATTATGAAAAAAAGAATGAAGATGACAGGATCTCATGGAATAGAAATGATGTCATCAACTTGTTCTATACAAACCAACCTGGATTATGCAAATGAAAAAGATATGTTTAAAAAAGTAAGAATAGGATTTGCTTTACAACCATTTATTACAGCTTTATTTGCTAATTCTCCAATTATAAATAAAAAAAAATCTGAATTTTTAAGTTATAGAAGTTATGTTTGGTCAAATACTGATAAAAAAAGATGTGGTATAATTTCTGAGGTTTTTTCAAAAAAATTTACATTTGAAAAGTATGTTTCTTATTTACTAAAAGTACCAATGTATTTTGTAGTAAAAGATGGAAAATATATTGAAGTAGGTAATCAAAATTTTGAAGATTTTTTAAATGGTAAATTAAAAAAAATTCCAAAACAACTGCCTACTGTTAAAGATTTAGAAAATCATATTAGTACTATTTTTACTGATGTTAGAATAAAACAATATATTGAAATGAGAGGCGCTGACAGTGGATCTTGGAACAGAATATGTGCTTTACCTGCTTTTTGGGTAGGACTTTTATATAATAAAACGATTTTAGATCAAACTTTTTTAATGTTAAAAGACTGGAAGTTAGAAGAAGTTTCTCAATTAAATAATGATGTTCAAAAATATGGATTAAAATCAAAGTTAAGGGGAAAAAAAATTCAAAATATTTGTATTGAAATTTTAAAATTGGCTCAAAAAGGATTAAGTTTAAGAAATTGTCTAAATAAAAATAAAGAAAATGAAGTATATTTTTTAAATACTTTATTTGAAATAGCTAATTCGGGAGTTACTCCTGCTGAAAAATTAATTGATGCGTACGTTGATAAAAATAATAATTGTTCTGATCAAATATTTCTTGATAATTCATACTAAAAAAATTTAAATAGTTATTTTTAAAGAATATGAAAAAAAAATTTAAAAATCTAAAGGAAGTTAGAAAAAATATTGATAATGTAGATACTCGTTTAGTTAATTTAATTGCAGAAAGAGAATTTTATGCAAGGGAAGCTGTAAAATTTAAAACAGATAGGAGGCAAATAATTGATAGAAAAAGAATTAATACTGTACTAAGTAGGGTAAAAAAACTATCAAAAAAATATAAGATCAGTAGTTCAACTGTAGAAAAAATTTGGAAATTAATGATTCAAAACTTTATTATTCTAGAAAAAAAATTATTTAAAAAACCGAAAAAATAATTTCAAATTATTTATTTAGACGTCTGTTCCACCAACTAAAATTTCATCAACTAAAATTGTAGGTTGTCCAACACCAACAGGAACACCCTGACCTTCTTTTCCGCAAGTACCTATACCTTCATCAAGTGCCATATTATTTCCAACTAATGAAATTTTTTTTAAAACTTCTTCACCTTTTCCAATTAACGTTGCACCTTTAACAGGTTTGCTAACTTTTCCATTTTCAATCATGTATGCTTCTGAAGCTGAAAATTCAAATTGCCCAGATGTTATATCAACACTTCCTCCAGAGAAATTAACTGCATATAGGCCTTTTTTAACTGATTTAAATATATCTTCTTGAGGAACATTTCCTGAAAGCATGTAAGTATTAGTCATTCTTGGCATTGGAAGATATTCATAACTTTCTCTTCTACCATTTCCAGTTGATTTAGTTTTCATTAATCTTGCATTTAATCTATCCTGCATATGGCCAACCATAATTCCATTTTCAATCAATGTAGTACATTGACTAGGGGTACCTTCATCATCTACTGTTATTGAACCTCTTCTATCATTAATTGTACCATCATCAACTATAGTTACATTTTTAGATGCAATTTTTTTTCCAAGAAGATCTGAAAAAACAGAAATTTTTTTTCTATTAAAATCACCTTCAAGTCCATGTCCAATAGCTTCGTGAAGAATGATACCTGGCCAACCAGGTCCCAGGACAACAGGCATCTTTCCAGCAGGAGTTGGTCTTGATTTCAAATTAGTCACTGCTTGTCTCAAAGCATCTTTTGTTTGTTCTTTCCAAATTTTTTCATTGAAGAAATCTACATAATTTTTTCTTCCACCAGCACCGCTTAATCCAGTTTCCATTCTTTTTCCATCATCAACAGTTACAGATATATTTAATCTAACTAACGGTCTAATATCACCGCAGTGATAGCCTCCTCTTCTTAATATATGTACTGCCTGCCATTCTCCATGAAGAGATGCAGAAACTTGTTTAACTCTTTTATCTAATTTTCTTGCATATTCATCAATAGATTTTAAAAGTTTTGTTTTTTGCTCAGGGCTAAAACCATTCATAGGATTTAGATTAGAATAATGTTTTTTATTAGTTCTTATGGGATCAATTATTTTTGATTTAGAAGAAGATGATAAAATTGATTGAACAGTTTTACCTGCATTTTTAATACTTGTTTCACTTATATCTGAAGAATTAGAATATGCGGATGTTTCATCTTTGACAGAACGTAGACCAAAACCCTTATCTGTTGATGTGCTAGCATTTTTAATTTTTTTATCATCATATACAAAGCTTTCTGATTGTTTAAATTCTAAAAAAAGCTCACCGTCATCAGCTTTTCTTAACGATTCGTTT
>Ga0066376_10003211_pt1 | contig 14808 bp, 14 predicted proteins | sample Knorr_S15_td_Bot_FD_77009 | JGI IMG/M metagenome (GOLD analysis project Ga0066376, IMG submission 77009) | Marine microbial communities from Southern Atlantic Ocean transect - Knorr_S15_td_Bottom_ad_5009_LV_A | ecosystem: Environmental > Aquatic > Marine > Oceanic | place: Southern Atlantic... | reverse complement strand
TCGACCGGGTCTTCCTCGACCGGGTCTTCCTCGACCGGGTGTTCCTCGACCGGGTCTTCCTCGACCGGGTCTTCCTCGACCGGGTCTTCCTCGACCGGGTGTTCCTCGACCGGGTGTTCCTCGACCGGGTGTTCCTCGACCGGGTGTTCCTCGACCGTGTGTTCCTCGACCGTGTGTTCCTCGACCGTGTGTTCCTCGATTGGGTCTTCCTCGATTGGGTCTTCCTCATTGGCCATACCCAACACTCGCACAAAACGAGGTTCTAGACGCGGCAAAGGCCCCCGAAGTCGCTCCCCTCACCGATCTCCCTTGCCAGCGTTGCATCCGAGGTGCGCTAGTTGGACGTTGTCCCACGAGTGCTCGCCGCCCTTCGCGAGAGCGATTACATGATCAACCGAGGGCGCCTTTGAATGTGACTAGTCGCCGCAAGGACGACGTGTGGACCTACACCGAGCCGGGCAACAAGGTCGTCATCGACTACGAGTTCGGGGCCGCCAAGGCCGCCCCCAACGACATCCGCTGGGCCGCTCGGGTGCTCGCCCGCTACCACCTGCTCGAACAGGTGAGCCGCATCCCCGACCGGGCCATCTCGGTCCAGTCCGAGTTCGGCCAGATCCAACTCGCCCAACCTGGGATGAACCGGCCAACCCTCTGCCCGATGTGAACGTGGTGCTCAACCGCCACCGGCATCGGGCGCCCACCGCGTTCTAGGAGGCCCCATGGAGTGGCTCACCGCCGCCCTCACCATCGGCGGCACCGTCGCCGTCCTCTACGGCCTCACCCTCGCGTGGCCCCCACTGGCCCTCGTGGTCGGCGGGTCCATCGCCCTCCGAGTGGCGTGGTCGCTTGATTCCTCAGGGAGGAACTCATGATCCGCCGACTGCTCGGCAACCGTGTCGAGGAGCGGCGCCTCACCTTCTCCGACATCTGGGCACGGGGCCTCGACACGACCACCGCTGCTACAGCCTCAGGCGAGATCGTGGACTACGACTCCTCGCTCGGGCTCACCGCTGTCTACGCCTCCATCCGCTTGCTGTCCGACACGGTCTCCAACCTCGACCTCTCGACCTTCTACCGCACGCAAGGGTCCGAGCGTCCGTTCCGACCACTGCCGACGTGGCTCGTGCAGATGAACACCAACCTGGCGAACCACGAGGTCATCGGCTCCGCCGTGTGCAGCCTCCTGCTCGACGGGAACTGTTACGTCGCCACGTTGCGCGACGACTCCGGCCGGGTGCTCAACCTCACCGTGCTCGACCCCACCGACATCACGCCACACCTCACCAACGAGGACGGCTTCGAGCGCCTCACCTTCAGTAGCGCCCAGGCCAGCGGCACCGAGTTCACGCCTCGGGACATCCAGATGATCCGCGGCTCGATCATCAAGCCCGGCACCATCCAGGGGCTCTCCCCCATCGCAGCCGCTCGCGAGATGCTCGGCACCGGCCTCGGCATCCAACGCTACGGGGCAGCCTTCTTCGGCAACAGCGCCATCCCCGGCGCCATCATCGAGGTGCCCGGCCAACTCTCGCCCGAAGGCGGGAGGTTTGTCATTTCCGGGGTTGGCGGTCGCTGGTGGGGTCGGGGGCCTGGCACCGTCCGAGCGCTCCATCTACGACCCTGAGAAGGCGCATCACCTGTCCGGTCAGGCCTCGCTGAACTCCAACCTCGGGCGGTCGGACCAGAGGCGTTCGAGGTCGTAGTGGGCACGCGAGTCGTCATCGAAGACGTGGACCACAAAGCCGCCGTAGTCCATCAGGATCCACAGGTGGCCACCGCCCATCTCGCTGCGCTCGGCCCCCTCGATACGGAGGGGCCGGGGGCCTCCGGCGACGGCGACCATCTGCTCGACATCGTCGACGATGGCCCGGACCTGGCGGCGGTTGGCGCCGCTGGTGATCACGAACAGGTCGGTCACCGAGAGAATGTCGCCCACATCGATGATCACGGTGTCGCGGCCAAGACCCTGCTCGGCCGCCCGGGCCGCCTCGAGCGCCCAGATCCGGAGACCTTCAGATGTCGTCGCGTCGGCGGGGGCGGTCGTCTCGGGCATCACTGCTGCGACGCTATCCGGCGCTGCCTCAAGCGCCGCCACCCGTCGATGCGTCGGCAGACCCGTCATCCGCAGCGGCCGAACCGTGTTCTGCGACGAAGTCGGCACCGAGGATCACGGTCAGGTCGGCAGCCGGGCTGAGCAGCGGGTCGTGGAGCGTGCCGCCACCGACGACCACCGCCAGGCGGGCGGCCTCGGCCTCGAGGGCCGGGTCCCGGTAGAGCACCCGAGTGCCGATCACGTCGAAGTTCGCGTGGTTGCCGACCACCGAGACCTCGGCGTCCTGCGCCACGAGCAGCTCGCGGGCGAGCCCGTTGAGCGAGAAATCGCCGTTGCCGTTGAGGAGCCGCACCGTCGCCCGCGCCCCCGGAACGGCCGGGATCGGGAAGGGGAAGGTCTCGACCACCGTCCGCTTGACCCACTCCTCCCCGGGAGCCGGCGACGGCCAGGCCAGCACCCGGATGTTGCCACCGGCCACTGCAGTGACCACATCGACCAACTCGATGACGATGGCAGGCAGTCGGTCGGCCGGATCGGAGGCTGCTCCTATCGTCGCGAACCATGCCCGCCACCATGCCTCCTGCCGGGCGACCCGCATCATCGGGTCGTCGAACGCCTGCCCCAGGTAGGCGGACGCATCGGCCCCATCGATCACGGCGTCGTCGATCGGGACCAGGACGGCGCCAGCCGGCTCGGCAAGGCTCGTGAGGCGGGGCGGCGTGAGCAGCGCCGTGTTGCTGACCTCGACATCGAGAAGGCCGACCACGGCGTCACGCAGCCCGTCGATGCCCGCCGCCTCGTGGGCAGCGGCCAGTGTCTGTGCCCCGGATACCGCCTCGGGAGGGATCACGAGGACGGTCCCACCACCGTTGTGCCGGTCGGCAACCGCAAGAATCGTCACGCCCGTGAGCCGGCCATCGTCGTCCTCCGAGACGGCCAGCAGCGACCAGGTCTGTTCGACGAAGGCCTCGAAGCCGGGTGCCGTGACATCGGTGATCACGTCGAGGGTCGCGCCCTCCTCGCTCTCGAGGACCTGGTCGAATCCCTCGACCACGAGGAATCCCGACCAGACGACAGCGGCGACCAGCAGGACCGGAAACCCCCACCGCCAACCGGCCGACAACGGCGGCGTCGGAATCCGCTGCTTGAAGCGCGGCGGGTGCGTCGGCACGTCGAGGCGAGCACGCTCCGGTGCCTCGACGGGGGTCACACCGAACCTCCGACCCCGTAGAGGCCCCGCTCACGGATCACCTCGTCGACACCTGGAGGCACCAGGCACCCGGCGGCGGCCCCGGCCGCGTACCTGACGCGCAGATCGCTGCTGGACACCTCGGGCAGGTCGGCTTCGAGCGTGTCGTACCGCCATCCCGACGGCGGCCCGCCCGCCTGGCCCGACCGGTGCATGACGACGATCGTGGCACGTGCACGGACCTCGTGCGAACGCACCCACGTGTCGAGCAGGGCAGCGGCATCGGTGCCGAGGAGCAGGAGGAGTTCGGCGCCCGGATATTCGTCGCCCAATTCGGCCAGCGTGTCGGCCATGTAGGACGGGCCACCCCGACGGATCTCACGATCATCCACGACGACGAGCCCGGGACCGGACGGCAGGCCCTCGACCATCGCACGGGTCATCGCCAGGCGGTCCACAGCAGCGGTGATCTCCGAATCGGCCGTCTTCTGCCAGGGATCGTTGGCGACGACCAGATGCAGACGGGAAAGCCCCAGTTGGCCGATCGACGCCGGGACTGCTGCTGCATGCCCCTGATGGGGCGGGTCGAAGGTGCCGCCGAGCACGCCGATCCGCTCCCGGGGGCTGCGAACGGCAGATTCGGTCACAGGCGGAGCCTACCTAGACCATGTGCAGCGAATTCGGCGCCCCAGAGGGCACATATGGAAAATATTCATGGGGTCTGACCTGCGGTTATGCAGAACTGTGGCCATTGTCATAGATCTCGGCCTTCCCCTCGGGGCCGATCTGTGCTTAGATACCCCTACGTCGGAGTAGCCGAAACACCATGACCCACGGCCAGCTCCCAGCCCCCCAAAGATCGCCGGTCGCCTGCGCGCGAACCGTCCCCCCCCGAATCCAGCAAGCAAGCAAGTGAGTGTGAACAGACAATGAGTGATTCCGTCGGCCAGTACCTGAACGAGATCGGGATGGTTTCCCTTCTCAACGCCCAGGACGAGCGCGAGCTGTCGCAGATCATCGAAGCCGGAGCCGAGGCCCGTGCCAAGAAGGAGGCCGGCGAGACCGGCCCGATGCTCGACCGTGCCATCCGCAAGGCCGCCCACGCCAAGGACCGGTTCATCCGGTCCAACCTGCGCCTGGTCGTGAGCGTCGCCCGCCGCTATCCCCTGCCTCCCGGCATGGAGCTGCTCGACCTCATCCAGGAGGGCAACCTCGGCCTCGAACACGCCGTCGACAAGTTCGACTGGCGCAAGGGCTTCAAGTTCTCCACCTATGCCACCTTCTGGATCCGTCAGGCCATCGGCCGGGCCCTCGACCAGAAGGCCAGCCTGGTCCGCCTCCCGGGCGACCGTTCGGCCAGCCTCCGAGCCGCCCTCCGGGCCGTCTCCGGCAATGGCGACGAGCTCGACGAGGAGCACGCCCGACTGCACCGCCTGACCACCCCGACCTCCCTCGACCGCACCATCGGCGACGACGACAGCAACGAGCTGGTCGACCTGCTTCCCGACTCCAAGCCGGGCCCCGAGTCCGTGGTCATGACCCAGGCCGAGAACGACATGGCGACGAGCCTGCTCGACGTCCTCGACACCCGGGCCCGCTACGCCGTCGAACAGCGCTTCGGCCTCCACGACGGCCGCAAGCGCTCCTACCGCGAGGTCGGCGAGGAACTGGGCGTTACCGCCGAGGCCGCCCGGCGCCTGGTCAAGCGGGCCGTCAACACCGTGCGCGAGCGCGCCGTCGACTTCGCCAACGACGCCGCCTGAGCGACATCTCGCGTCGGCAACCCTGCCGACCTCAGCTGCAACCCTCGAATACTCATCGGGGCACGCGCGCGCCCTCCCCGTAGGCTGCTCCCCCGTGGACACCTCCCCCCCAACCGGCTCGTCCAACGCGGCGCAGATGCGCCACGCCGCACATTGGGACCCTCGAACCTGGCGTGACCGTCCGGCGCTGCAACAGCCCGATTGGCCCGATGAGGTCGCCCATGAGGCCATCCTCGAGGAGATGGCCAGCCTGCCACCGCTGGTGTTCGCCGGCGAGGCCCGCGACCTGACCGAGAGCCTGGCCGCCGTCTCCCGTGGTGAGGCCTTCCTCCTCCAGGCCGGCGACTGTGCCGAATCGTTCGACACCTCGGCCGACTCGATCCGGGACCGCCTGCGTGTGATCCTGCAGATGGCGGTCGTGCTCACCTACTTCACGGGCGTCCCCGTGGTCAAGGTCGGCCGCATCGCCGGCCAGTTCGCCAAACCCCGATCGAGCGACACCGAAACCATTGACGGCGTCGAGCTCCCCACCTTTCGGGGCCACATCGTCAACGACATCGGCTTCACCGCCGACGACCGGGTGGCCGATCCGTCCCGCCTCCTCACCGGCTACTACCGGGCCGCCGCCACCCTCAACCTGCTGCGCGCCTTCACCAAGGGAGGCTTCGCCGACCTCGCCCAGGTCCACCAGTGGAACCGGGAGTTCGTCGCCGCCAGCCCCGCCGGACGGCGCTACGACGAACTGGCCGCAGAGATCGACCGTGCGGTCCAGTTCATGCGCGCCTGTGGCATCACCTCCGACCACCTGTCCCAACTCAGCCAGGTCGACTTCTACACCAGCCACGAGGCACTCCTGCTCGACTACGAGGAGGCCCTCACCCGCCGCGACTCGCTCACCGGCGACTGGTACGACTGCTCGGCCCACATGCTCTGGATCGGCGAGCGCACCCGGCAGGTCGATGGCGCCCATGTCGAGTTCCTGCGGGGCGTCCACAACCCGCTGGGCTGCAAGATCGGCCCGACGGCAACCCCCCAACAGCTCCTCGACCTCTGCGAGGCACTCAACCCCGACCGGGTGCCGGGTCGCCTCACGTTCATCACCCGCATGGGCGCCACGCAGGTCGTCGATGCCCTGCCGCCGCTGCTCGAAGCCGTCCGCGACGCCGGGCACCCGATCGTGTGGGTGTGCGACCCCATGCACGGCAACACGTTCACCGCCGACGACGGCCGCAAGACCCGCCACTTCGACGACGTGCTCGCCGAGGTCTCCGGCTTCTTCGCCGCCCACCGCTTCGTGGGAACCAACCCCGGTGGCGTCCACCTCGAACTCACCGGCGACGACGTCACCGAGTGCCTGGGCGGAGGTGCCGAGTTGGTCACCGCCGATCTCGGGGAGCGCTACGAAACCATGTGCGACCCACGCCTCAACGGCACCCAGAGCATCGACCTGGCGTTTCGACTGGCCGAGTTCCTACGCAACGGGCACTCGTAGCCCGAGACCCGGCAGGCAGGCCCCGGCTCAGACCAACTTCTCGACGAACCTCTCGAGTTGGCGCAGGTTGCGCACCTCGAACACGCCGTCGCAGTGGATGCCGTACTCCCCCACGATCGAGTCTCCCGTGTCCCAGTAGGCCCTCGGTTCCGGGTTCAGCCAGTAGACCTTGCGGGCCTTGTGCTGGACCTCCTTGAGGATCCAGGACTGGGAGGCGTGGTAGTTGTTTCGTGCGTCGCCGAGCACCAGAACGGTCGTCTTGGGGCCGACGTCACGGTTGAAGCGCTCCCAGAACACCCCGAAGGCATGGCCGTAGTCGGAATGCCCGTCCACCCAGACCACGTCGGCCTCGGTGTTGACCCGGTGAACCGCCTCGCCGATGTCCTCGACCCCGTCGAAGAAGCGCGTGACCTCGTCGAGGCCGTCGATGAACACGAACGAACGAACCTTCGAGAACTGGTTGCTGATGGCATAGACGAGGTGAAGCGTGAACCGGGCGAACGCCGCCACCGAGCCGGAGATGTCGGCGACGACCATGATCTCGGGCTTCGACGGGCGCGGGTAGCGGAACTTGAGCTCGGCCGGGACACCCCCGTAGCTGAGCGAGTGGCGCATCGTGCTGCGAAAGTCGAGCGCCCCCTTGCGGCCGTGTCGGCGCTTGCGCGCGAGCCTGGCGGCCAACTTGCGGGTGAGCGGATAGATCGCCTTGCGGAGGTTGGCCAGCTCCTCACGTGAGGCATGCATGAAGTCGACGTCCTCGGGCAACGGCTTGCGGAGCGTCTTGGCCATGGCGTCGATGCCGCGGTCGGCGACCAGGCGGCGTCGGATCTCGGCCTCGATCTCGCGCTTGAGCTGCTCGATGCGGTCGGAGAACTCGTCGCGTTCGAGGCGTTCCTCGAGCGGTGTCAGGTCCTCGGGGGCCTCCTCGCGGGATGCCTCCATGAGCTGGTCGAGCAGGTCGTCGAGATCGAGGTTCCGGAGCGTGCGGTACAGGTAGTAGGTGCCGCCGACGGGTCGGCCGGGCTCCATCCCGGCGAAGCGCGTGACCGCCTGTCGGGCCAGGGCGGCGAGCATGGCGGCGTCGCCGTTCATGAGCGCCTTGAACAGCATCTCGGCCAACTGCTCGGGCGTGAGCGACTGCATGCCACCACCGCCACCCTGGGGCTGCTGGCCATCGCCGGCGCCGATCTCGCCGTCCTCGCCGGACAAGGCATCGTCGCCCTCGCGGATCACCTCGTACTCGGGGCCACGCAACGAGAAATAGACCTCGAAGACGACCTCGAACGCCTTCCAGTGGGCGTGGTTCTTGACCAGCGTCGCCCCGAGGGCGTACTTGAAGGCCTCCCGGTCCTCGATCGGGATGTGGGTGACCGCCTCCATGGCGTCGAGGTTCTCGGTCAGGCTGACCGGCAGGCCGGCACGGCGGAGTTCGATGATGAAGTCGCTCAACAGGTCGAGGAGCGGGTGCTCGCCACCGAAGGTGGACGGTTCGGCGATGCTCATGGTGCGGCTCCGACGTCGAGCCCGGTGCTCAGACCCCGTCAGGGGTCAGCTCGTCCGGATTGTCGGCGAACTCCTTGACCACCTTTTCGATGTCGGTGCGGTACTTGAGCAGAACGCTGGCAGTCTCGGTGGCCGTCTGGGCGTCGACCTTGTCGATGCCGAGCAGGACGAGGGTGCGGGCCCAGTCGATGGTCTCGGAGACCGACGGGTGCTTCTTGAGGTCGAGTTGGCGGATCGACCGGACGATGCGGGCAACCTGATCGGCCAGGTTCTCGTTGATGCCCTCGACCTTCGACTCGACGATCTGACGTTCGCGTTCGAGGTCCGGGTAGTCGATGTAGAGGTAGAGGCAACGACGCTTGAGTGCCTCGGAAAGCTCGCGGGTGGCGTTGGAGGTCAGGAACACCATCGGAATCTGGGTGGCGACGACCGTGCCCAGCTCGGGGATCGACACCTGGTACTCGGAAAGGATCTCGAGCAGCAACGCTTCGGTCTCGACCTCGAGCCGATCGACCTCGTCGACCAGGAGCACGACGGGGTCCTCGGCCCGGATGGCCTCGAGCAGGGGGCGGGTGAGGAGGAACTCCTCGGAGAACAGGTCGTCCTCGATCTCGGACCAGTTGCTGTCGCCCTCGGTCTGGATGCGCAGCAACTGCTTCTTGTAGTTCCACTCGTAGAGGGCCTTGGACTCGTCGAGGCCCTCGTAGCACTGGAGGCGGATCAGGCGGGCGCCGGTGATGGTGGCGACGCACTTGGCCAACTCGGTCTTGCCGGTGCCGGCCGGACCCTCGACGATGACCGGCTTGCCGAGGCGGTCGGCCAGGTAGACGATGCCGGCGATTCCCTCATCGGCCAGGTACTTGGCGTCGGCCAACTTGGTGCGGACGGACGCGACATCTTCGAAACGGTGGGACATGCCGCCGATCGTACCGACCGGTAACCGGCGGGCCGCAGTCGGGAAGCGGCGTTCTGGGTGGCTCGGGCGCCCGGCTCGGACCGCTCAGGCCCGGATCTGGCCGTCGCCGCGGACCACGTACTTCTCGGTGGTCAACTGGATGAGACCCATGGGTCCGCGGGCGTGGAGCTTCTGGGTGCTGATGCCGATCTCGGCCCCGAACCCGAACTCCTCGCCATCGACGAAGCGGGTCGAGGCGTTGACGAGGACCGCCGCCGCATCGACCTCGTCGCAGAAGCGCTCGGCGGCCGCATCGTCGCCGGTGACGATCGCCTCGGAGTGGCCGCTGCCGGTCTGGTTGATGTGCTCGATGGCCTCGTCGAGGTTCGTGACGACCCGCACCGAGATCTTGAGGTCGAGGAACTCGGTGGCGAAGTCGTCGTCCTCGGCCGGGCCGATCGACGGGGAGATGAGGCGGGAACGGCCGTCACCCACGAACTCGACGCCGTCGAGTGCGACCAGCGCCATCGGCAGGAACTCGTCGGCAACGTCGGCGTGGACCACGAGGCTCTCGGCGGCGTTGCACACCGACGGCCGATGCGTCTTGGCGTTGTGCAAGATCGACACCGCCATCTCGAGGTCGGCGGCGGCATCGACGTAGACGTGGCAGTTGCCGTCACCATCGATCACGTAGGGCACGGTGGCATTTTCGAGAATCGAGCGGATCAGCGAGGGCCCGCCCCGGGGGATCAGGCAATCGATGCTGTCGCGCAGCCGCATGAACTCGACGGCGGCCTCTCGGCTGACGTCCTCGACAAGGACCAGGGCGTCGGCGGGAAGGCCGTTCGCCTCCACCGCGGACCGGATCGAGGCGGCGATGGCACGGTTCGACTCGAGGGCGGCCGAGGAGCCCCGCAGGAACGCCACGTTGCCCGACTTGAGGCACAGGCCGAAGGCGTCGCTGGTGACGTTGGGGCGCATCTCGTAGATGATCGCCACGACGCCGAGGGGCACCCGGACCTTGGAGATGCGCAGGCCGTTGGGGCGGTCCCATGCATCGGTGACCTCCCCCACCGGGTCCGGCAGGTCGGCCACCTGGCGCAGCCCGGTGGCCATGCCCTCGAGGCGGGACCCGTCGAGGCGCAGGCGGTCGAGCAGGTTGGCCGAGATGCCATCGATCTCGCCACGCACCAGGTCGCGCTCGTTGCCCTCGATGATCTTCCCGGCGTCGACCAGCAGGCGGTCGGCTGCGGCACGCAGGGCGACATTTTTCTGTTCGGTCGTCGCCCGGGCAAGCGCCGGAGCGGCGGCCTTGGCGCGGCGACCCAGGTCGGCGATGGTCGAGGTGGTGACGCTCACGGGAAAGCAGGTTACCGGCAGGGCCGGGCCCGGGTCCCCTGCGACCCTCCCGCGATCGCGCCGACAACTAGGGTCGCCGGGATGAACGACGCTCCTGTGCCGGACGGCGACGGCCCTGCACCGGGTGTCCGGTCGGTGGCCTCGGGCATCCTCTGGTCGCGCCTCGCCGGACTGCTGCGGGAGTCGCTGCTGCGGTCCGTGCTGGCGCTGGGACCGGCGGCCGACGCCTTTGCCGCCGCACTTCGAATCCCCAACATCCTCCAGAACCTGCTGGGCGAGGGCTCGCTGTCGGCTTCGTTCATCCCCGTCTACTCCCGGCTTCTGAGCGAAGGTCGGGACGAAGAAGCAGGGAAGGTCGCAGGCGCAGTTGCAGGGCTCATGGCGGTGCTGTCCGGCGGGCTGGCGCTGTTCGGGATCATCTTCGCCAGGCCGCTCACCTCGCTGCTGGCCCCCGGCTTCGACGGCGCCCGCCACGAGCTGACCGTCGACCTGATCCGGGTCACGACGGCGGGCGTTGGCTTCCTCGTGCTGTCGGCCTGGTGCCTCGGGGTGCTCAACAGCCACCGGCGGTTCTTCCTGCCGTACGTGGCGCCGGTGCTCTGGAACGCCGCCCAGATCGTGGTCCTGGCGGCGGCCCTGGTCGGCGACTGGGATCCGGCTGGTGCTGCCAAGGCGCTGGCCCTGGGGCTGGTCGTCGGCGGCTTCCTGCAGTTCGCCGTGCAGGCCGTGGCGGTGCGGCGCATGCTCCCCGACCTGCGGCCCAGCCTCGACCACTCGGATCCGGGTGTCGTCGAGGTCCGACGCCGCTTCGTGCCGGCGGTGCTGGGACGGGGCGTCGTGCAGATCTCCGGTTACGTCGACCTGGTGCTGGCGTCGCTGCTGGCCACCGGAGCCGTCGCCGCCCTGTTGTCGGCCCAGGCGCTCTACCTGCTTCCGTTGAGCCTGTTCGCCATGAGCGTGGCGGCCGCCGAGCTGCCGGAGATGTCGCGGGCGGTCGACCCCTCGGTGCTGGCGGCACGGACCATGGGGGCCCTGCGTCGAACAGCCTTCTTCACGCTGTTCAGCGGCGTGGCCTACGTGGCGGTCGGCGAGCTGGTCGTCGAGGCGCTGTTCGGCTGGGGGGCGTTCGACGCCGACGACGCCCGGGTGGTGTGGCTGGTGCTGGCCGCCTACTCGCTCGGGCTGCCGGCCACCTCGGTCTCCCGGGTGCTCCAGGGCGCCTGCCACTCGGTCGGCGACACCGCCGGTCCCGCACGCATCGCCGGGATCCGTGTCGCCGTCGCCGCCGTGATCGGCCTGGTGCTCATGTTCCAGTTCGACGAGGTCCACGTGCTCGACGGCGCCTTCGGCACCGGCGGCATCTCCGACGGGCTGGCCCCGCACCTCGGCGCCGTCGGCCTGGCCCTCGGCTCGGCGGTCGCCGCCTGGATCGAATTGGGCCTCCTGGCCGGCCGGACACGGCTCGCGGCGCCGGGCCTGCACTCCCCCGCCGGTGCGCTCGGATCGCTGGCCGTGCCGGCGGCCCTGGCCTTCGTGGTCGGCGCCGCCGCCAAGCTCGTGGTCGGCGGGCTCCCGGCAGTGTTCGGCGCCCCGCTGGCGCTCGGCGTGTCGGGCCTCGTCTACGTGGCGGCTGCGTTCCGGATGGGCGTCCCCGAGGCCCACCTGGTGCTCGGCCCCATCCGCCGCCGCCTCTGGCGTTAGCGAGGCAGGACGACGAGGTCGTCGGCGTGGATGACCTCGTGCGGGACACCCTCGGGGAGGTCGCCGGTCTTGCTGCCCAGGATCGTCCGCAGCAGCGCTGCGTCGTGGCGGACGATGCCCTTGGCGAAGACGGCCCCGTCCGGGTCGACCACCTCGACGGCTGCACCGGCCTCGAACCTGCCGTCCACGCCGTGCACACCGGCCGGGAGCAGCGACACCCGCCGTTCCTCGAGCGCACGCCGGGCGCCGGCATCGACGGCGATCTGCCCCGAAGATCCGACGGCGAATGCGATCCAGAGGCGCCGGGCACCGAGGCGCCCCTGACGGGCCCGCACGACCGTGCCGACCCCGGGCTTGCCGGCCACGGCGTCGACGATCACGCCCTCGCGCTGGGCGTCGGCGATCACCGAAGGCACGCCGGACCATGCGGCGATCTTGGCGGCGGCCAGCTTCGAGGCCATGCCGCCGCTCCCCCGGGCCGAACCCGTGCCGCCGGCCAGCCCCTCGAGTTCGTGGTCGATCTCGATGATCTCCTCGATGAGGGAGGCGCCGGCATCAAGTCGGGGATCGGCGGTGAACATGCCGGGCGTGTCGGTCAGCAGGATCAGCAGGTCGGCCTCGACCAGGTGGGCCACGAGGGCGGCGATGCGGTCGTTGTCGCCGAAGCGGATCTCGTCGTCGGCGATGGCGTCGTTTTCGTTGACGACCGGCACGACGCCGAGCTCGAGCAGGCGGGTGAGGGTGCCCCTGGCGTGCAGGTACTGGGCCCGCACGAAGAAGTCGAGTGGCGCCAGGAGCACCTGTCCGGCGACCAGCCCGTGACGACCCAGGGCCTCCTGATACGTGCCGATGAGGTGGCCCTGTCCGACGGCCGACACCGCCTGGAGCGTGACGGAGTCGCGAGGGCGTCGGCTGCCCCCCATACCCAGCGACGGCAGGCCGGCGGCGATGGCACCCGACGTGACCACCACGACCCGGTGGCCATCGGCATGCAGGATGGCGACCTCGTCGCAGAGCTTGGCCACGAGGGCGCGGTCGATCACGCCCTCGTCGTCGGTGATCGACGAGGTTCCGACCTTGACGACGACCGTCCGGGCCATCAGCGGGCGCACCCGGGCACGGGGCCCCGTCGTTGGGAGAACAGGTTCATCAGTCCTCTTCGTAGTCGAACTCGAGCCGGCCGATGCGGACGGTTTCGCCCTGCTTCGCCCCGACTCGCACAAGCGCCCGGTCGACGCCCATCGTGCGGAGCTTGTCGTGGATGTAGACGAGCGCCTCTGGGTTGGTGAGGTCGTTGAGGTTGACGGTGCGGGCGATGCGCCGGTCATGGATCTCCCAGGCGCCATCCTCGCCGCGCACAACCAGCACGCCCTCCGGTTCCGGCCGGTGCACGACCACCGGCGTTCTATCGACATGGGTCTCCCGGACCAGATCGACGGCGTCGCCCATTCGGTGCACGAGGGCGTCGAGCCCCTCGCCGGTGAGCGCCGACAGCCGGTCGCCGTCGAACTCGACGTCCTGGTCGGCGACGTCGGCCCGCGAACCCACCACCACCCGGGGCCGCTCGAGCAGACCGGGACGGTAGGAGCCGAGCTCGTGTTCGAGGACCGCCAACTGCTCGGCCGGAGAACGTTCGGCGGTCGGCGCCAGGTCCAACATCACGACCAGCACGCGCGCCCGCTCGATGTGACGCAGAAAGAGGTGGCCGAGACCCTTGCCGTCGGAGGCCCCCTCGATGAGACCCGGGATGTCGGCCACGACGAACTCGTTGCGCCCATCGGGGCGGACGACCCCGAGGTTCGGCTCGAGAGTCGTGAACGGATAGGCGGCGATGCGCGGCTTGGCGGCCGAGATCCGGGAGATGAGGGTGCTCTTGCCGACGTTCGGGAAGCCGACCAGCGCCACGTCGGCCATGAGCCGCAGCTCGAGCCGCAGCCACCGTTCCTCGCCGTCCTCGCCCTGCTCGGCGAAGGTCGGGACCCGTCGCCTGTTGCTGAGGAACTTGGCGTTGCCCTTGCCGCCGATGCCTGCCTGGGCAACGAGGCAGCGGTCGCCGTGCACGACCAGATCGGCGAGGCGCTCATCGGAGTACATGTCGTGGACGCTGGTTCCCTCGGGCACCTTGAGGACGAGATCCTCCGCTGAGCGGCCGTGTTTCTTGCCGCCGGAGCCGTGCGTGCCGTTCCTGGCCCGCCGGTGTGGGTGGTCCCGGAACGCCAGCAGGGATGCCACGTTGTGGTCGGCCTCCAGCCAGATGCTGCCGCCGTTCCCGCCGTCGCCGCCGTCGGGACCGCCCTTGGGCACGTGGGCCTCACGCCGAAAGGACACCGTCCCGGCACCGCCGTCTCCGCCCCGGACGTTCAGCTCGCATTCATCCACGAACTGAGACATGGGGACGAGCCTACCGACGGGCAGCCTGCCGTGGCCGGGGCGGGGAGGGTGTCAGACCCCCTGGCGATGATGGAGGTATGGACGAGACACTGCGGAGAAACGGTGCCGGGGTGGCTGTCACACCCTCGAGGAAGAATGAGGCCATGGACGAGACGCTGCGAACCAATGGGGCCGGGGAGAGTGTCACACACCCCGGCAATGATGTGGGCATGGATCGGACGCGACGCACGAACGGAAACGGGGCCGGAGTGGCTGTCACACCCCCCGGCAATGATGCGGCCATGGACAACACGCTGCGAACCAATGGGGCCGGGGTGGGTGTCACACCCTCGAGGAAGAATGAGGCCATGGACAACATGCTGCGATCCAACGGTGCCGGGGCGGGAGCCCGAGGTGAGGTGGGTGGCCGCGTCGGGACGGGGACACGTGTCGGGGCCGGGTCGGCTGGTTTGGGGTTGGTGG
>Ga0066376_10003209_pt1 | contig 14818 bp, 11 predicted proteins | sample Knorr_S15_td_Bot_FD_77009 | JGI IMG/M metagenome (GOLD analysis project Ga0066376, IMG submission 77009) | Marine microbial communities from Southern Atlantic Ocean transect - Knorr_S15_td_Bottom_ad_5009_LV_A | ecosystem: Environmental > Aquatic > Marine > Oceanic | place: Southern Atlantic... | reverse complement strand
CTGACGCAGCGTTCGCCCTGGCCGCTGAAAACGGTGGTGTGACCGATTGGCCGGTAGACCCGGCGCAGGCTGCAGCCGCCGCGCCAGGTGCCGGGCCCGCCCGAATCGGGCACCAGTTCGTAGCGTTCGATAAGCAGCGGGTATTCGTTCTCCAGCGCTTCGACGGGAAGGTTCGAAGTGTTGGTGGTGTGGACCTGGACCCCGTCCTTGCCGTCCTTGTAGGCGCGCGCGCCGCCGCCGCCGCCGATCGTCTCCATATAGACATAGTAGCGTCCGTCGGGACCGGCCCCGAAGAATGCCGAGACGCCGTTGGCGCCGTTGCTGGCGGCGATGACGCGATCTGGAACGGCCTTCGACAGGGCGCCGAGGATGACGTCGATGACCCGCTGACATGTCTGCGCACGAGCGGCCGTTGCCGCCGGAAAAACCGCGTTGGTGATGCTGCCGGGTTTGGCGACGATGCGTACGGGATCGAGCATGCCATGATTGGTCGGACCGTCCGGGTCGACCAGGACCTTGAGCGCGAAAAGCGCGCTGGCCTGCAGACCGGCATAGCTGATGTTGATGTTTCCTTGAACCTGCGGCGCCGACCCGGAGAAGTCGAACAGGATTTCTTCGCCCTCGACGACGACACGAACCTGGACCGGAATGTTCTCGGTCCCCATGCCGTCGTCGTCCATGATGTCCGCAAAACTGTATTCGCCGTCTGGCAGCCCGGCAATACCAGCCCGCATGCGCCGGGCGACGGCGTGGACGAGGGCGTCGGCGCCCTCGCGCAGCTGTTCCACCGACCAGCGCCGGAACAGCTCGTGCAGGCGCCGTTCGCCCAGCCGATTGGCCGCGATCTGGGCCAAATAGTCGCCGCGCCGTTCCTCCGGCACCCGCACATTGAGGAGGATTAGCTCGAACACATCCTCGACGATCTCGCCGTCCCGCATCAGCCGGATCGGCGGAATACGCAATCCTTCCTGATAGATCTCGGTCATGCCGCCGGCCATGCTGCCGGGCGCCATGCCGCCGATGTCCGCGTGGTGGGCGATGTCGGCGACGAAGAAGACGAGTTGGTCGCCGTAAAATACCGGCGCGACGAGGGCGACGTCCGGCAAGTGCGAGCCGCGGCCGACGAACGGATCGTTGGAAATGAACATGTCGCCGGGCTGTAAGTTCTCGGGCCCGACCCGTTCGAGTACGACCTCCACCAGCCCGAGCATGGAGGCGAGATGCAGCGGCATGCTCTCGCCCTGCACGATCACCCGGCCCTGGACGTCGAAAATCGCCGTGCTGTGATCCTTGCGTTCCTTGATGTTGGTCGAATAGGCGCTCCGCATCAGCGCGACATACATCTCATCGCAGATGCTGGTCAGGCCGTTGCGCAGCAGTTCGACCTCGATGGCGGTCAGATTGGTCATGATTCATTTCCCGGGGCCAGCGTGACGATCAAATTTCCCCACGCATCGACGACACCGCGGTCGCCGGGGAAGATCAGCGTCGTCGCGTCCAATTGCTCGATGATCGCGGGGCCCGTCAACGCCTGGCCGGCGGCGAGAGAATCGCGCTGGAAAACCGGCGTGTCATACCAGGTTCCCGTCGTGAAGAAGGTTCGCCGGCGCGAGGCCGGCTCGGCGTCCGGCCTCTCGGCAAGCGTCGGCAGCGGCGGCTTGTCATATAAGCCCACCGCCTTGACCTTCAAATTGACGAACTCGACGGTCTCGGTCTTCGAATGGAACCCGTAGCTTCGTTTGTGGGCGGCGTGGAACGTCGCTACCAATCCCTCGCAATCCTCCGCGCCCAAATCACCATCCTCGAGTGGGAGAGACAGTTCATAGTTCTGCCCGCGGTACCGCATCTCCGCCGTCCACTGCACACGGCGTTGGTCGGCCAGAACCGCCTCGTGTCCGAACCAGTCCTCTACCTTCTGCCGCAACTCCCGACGCATGGCGTTGAGGGTGTCGTGCGAGTCTTCGCGTAGCGGCATCAGCGCGGTCATCACGAAATCCGCGGTCAGGTCGCTATTCAACAGCCCCTCCGCGCACAGAATTCCCGGACTCGGCGGAACGATAATTGTCTTGATTCCGAGATCCCGGGCGATCTCGGTGGCCAGCAGCGGTCCGGCGCCACCGAACGGGAACAGGCAGAAATCAGCGGGATCGTAGCCGCGCTCGACGGAGAGCGGGCGGATCGCCTTGACTACGGTGGCGCAGGCGACGCGGATGATCCCTCGTGCCGTCTCCATAAGGTCAAGCCCGAGTTCCCCGGCGAGGCGGCCGATAGAGGCTTCGGCGAGATCCCGGCGAATTTGCATGCGGCCATCCAGAAGAGCCTGGTCGTTGAGGCGGCCGAGTAGAACGTTGGCGTCGGTGAGCGTCGCCTCGACGCCGCCTAGTCCGTAGCAAGCGGGACCCGGATGGGCGCCGGCGCTCTGCGGTCCGACTTTCAGGAGCCCGTCCACGTCGATCCAGGCAATCGAGCCGCCGCCGGCGCCCACTGCATTGACGTCGAGTGCCGGCAGCCGCAATGGGAACCCAGCCAGCATGCGGTTGTGTACCTCGGTCGCGGCGCCGTCGATCAGCACGCTGACATCGGCGCTGGTGCCGCCGATATCGAGGGTGATGACATTGCGAAAGCCGGCCGCCGGGGCGCGGTGGGCGGCGCCGAGTACGCCGGCCGCGGGGCCCGACAAGCAGGCGCGGATTGGCAGTTTGCGCGTCATATGAACCGACATGAGGCCGCCGCTGCTCTGGCTCACCTTGGGTTCCGCTGGTACGCCGAGACGCGCGACCTCGTCGGAGAACCGATCGAGATAGGCATCGACGACCGTAAGCAGCGCACCGTTCAGGACAGCCGTCGAGAACCGCTCATACTCGCGAAACTCAGGGTAGACTTCCGTCGACGATAGGACGTAGACGCTGTCGGGCAAGACCTCGCGCAAGATTTCCACCGCCCTCTCCTCGTCCTCGGGATAGGCGTAGGAGTGCAGGAAGCATACGGCCACACAGTCGATGCCCTCGGACGCCAATCGGCGGCCGGCTTCGCGCACGCCGTCCTCGTCGAGCGGGACATGCGCGCTGCCGTCGGCGCGGCGCCGTCCGCGCACTTCGAGGCGCAGCCGCCGCGGCACGAGGGGTTTGGGAAAGTCGAGATGGATGTCATAGACCTTGGGGCGAACCTGTCGGCCGATCTCCAGCAGATCGCGGAAACCTTGGTTTGTGACAACCGCCACCTTGCCGACCTTGCGCTGGATCAGGGCGTTCGTACCGACCGTGGTGCCGTGGGACAGGCGGATGACGTTGCCCGCATCGAGCCCATGTTCGGCGAGCACCGTTGCAATGCCTTCGATGATGGCGACATCGGGACGATCGGGTGTCGATGGAATCTTGTAGCGAATGTGACGGTTCTCGCCGGGAACGCTGACCGCAAAATCGGTAAAAGTTCCGCCTACGTCGACGCCGATGTGGATCTCCATGCCGTACCTCATGTCAGTCTGCGTGCGATGGAATTTATATGAAGTCTTCTATCTCACGACCAGATCATTCCGGCACGGTCGTTTTCCCCAATCGCCCTGCCGGCCGTAATAGTCATCAATGCACGAAAGCTACGATTTGCGACAATACGGGATCGTTACGTCCGCACCACCGGGATACTGGCCCATTCGGTCGTGTACCTTGGCGATTGGTAGGCGCTGTTCGACCGCCATCCAGATGATAGCCCCGCATTGCCAAAGTTAATCGACCCCGGTCCCTGCTGGCGGTTGATCTGGTCAAACGCCTCGATTAGCGCATCGTCCTTTGGGTCAAGATGGTCGAATAGGGATGGAAGGGCGTGATCCGCGTCGACTAGGTCGAGCAGCATCACCCCGGCCTTCTTGTATTTGAATTCCTCCCGGTGAATTTCCTTCAGGCCCTGGACCGCCGCGCGGACGATATGCTTGGTGTTATTGGAAGCGGGCGAGAGGTCCATCGCCTGGGTCGGCGAATACTGAGGGCCACGGGTAAATCGGTTGGTCTCGATGAATACGCTTACGGTGGAACTGACGAGTTCGGCCTTGCGAATATCCCCGGCCGCCGTCGTTGCAAACATCGTGATGGCGCTGGTCAGGCTGTCCAGGTCGCTGACTTCATGTCCGAATGAACGGGAGACCAATATCGACTGCTTGGGCTTTGGAATACTCTCGAACCCGATACAGTCCTCGCCACGAAGCTCCCGGACCGTCTTCAGTCCGCCGACGCCCATTTCTCTCTTTATCCAGCCATCGGGTTGATTGGTGAAATCGAGGGCGGTTTTAACGCCGTTCCGATTTAGCTTTTTGGTGTACTGCTTGCCAATTCCCCATACGTCACCAACCTCCGTCATTTCTAGCGCCCTGGTTTGCCAGGGCGATCCGACGAGATTGACGACGCCACCGCTCTTGCTCGATTCCTTCGCAATTCGGTTAGCAATTTTGGCGAGGGTCTTGGTCTCAGCGATACCCACGCCAACCGGGATCCCGGTCCATTTTAGAACCTTGGCTTGCAGCATCCGCCCGAAATCGATGAAGTCATCGTTCATGCCGGTGATGTCGAGGAAACATTCGTCGACTGAATATTTCTGGATCGAAGGCGCCGTATCGGCGAGGACCTGCATCACCCGGTTAGACATGTCGTTGTAGAGGTGAAAATTCGCGCTAAGCACCTGGATATCATGCTGCTTCACGAGATCCATGATCTGAAATAATGGCTGGGCCATCTTGACCCCGAGTTCCTTCGCCTCGGCGGATCGTGCGATGGCGCAGCCGTCGTTAGACGACAGAACGATGGCTGGCCGGCCTTCGAGCTTCGGGTTGAACACCCGTTCGCATGAAACATAGAAGTTGTTGCAATCGACCAGGCCGTAGACAGTCACAGCAGGTCTCGTATCGATCAGCGCACAACGCCCCAGATGGTTGCGTCATCACGGTCGATCTCAGAAGAACAACGAACCGTCAATTCGCCATCGATGGCGACCACGACGATGGAGCTTTTGGCCGCATCGAGGGAGCGATCCACGATTAAGGTGTCGCCGGCGTAGATGCCGTGATCAACCATGCCATCCCCTTCGGCTGTCACGAAAAACGTCGCGGCGGGGTGCTTGATGAAATGCTCATCGAGGCTGAGGGTGGTGGCGGTGCGAACAACGGTGAACATTGTCTCTCAAGGGAGCTACTGGTACCTTTACCCCCACAGGTAGTCAGATGGGACCCGCTGGGTATCTCGGTTTAAAACCGATTCGGTATGGCAGCAAGCCTGGCCATTGCAGCGTGTCGCCTGATAGATGGGGCGATGCGTCCGTGGTGACGAAATGGCAGCACCCGTTGACTTCCGCTTTCGCCTACAACAGCAGCAAATCAGGCCCGCATAGAATGGGGGCCGAAACGCTGCTAGACTATATTTTTCCGCACCAATGAGCCACCGCCATGCAAGAGACCTCTGTCAATTCTTTGCCAGCACATCTGGAGCAGCGCTTCGCGACACTCTTCGGTGAGGCGGTTGCGGTCGAACGCCCCCTCGCGGCCAGTGGCATGGGCGCGCGCGTGTCGGGCATCGACCTCAGCATCTCGCTGCGTCCGGCGCAGGTGGAGCTCTTGCTGGATACGCTCAGCCACTGCCGGCTGCTCACCATCGCGGGACAGGATCTCGACCGGTTCTCGCTCGCCGCGTTCGAACGCTTCGCGAACCATTGGGGCGCGCCGGTCGCGCATCCCTCAAATTTCTTGCGCGGTGGAAAGCCGGCCCAACAGGATGGCGCAAGCGACGGCGTCGTCGAGTACCAGCCCTATGCGGACCGGCGGGTCGCCGCCGCCGACACCGTCCTGCCCGGTCAAGTCGCGTGCCTTCCGCACGAGTCGCCGGCGGTGCTCGTCGCGACCAATCTGCTCGGCCAAGATGACCGAAAAGAATTCAGTCTGAAGGACGGCGGCACGTGGCACACAGACATCGAATACGAGCCGCTGCCCATCTATGTGTCGATGTTCCTTGCCCATCACGTGCCGGTGGCGCGGGACGCGCCGAACGGGCAATGGGTCGAGCCCCCGACCGCCTCCGGACCGGCCCCCTACTTCCCCGGGTCCGAAGCCGAACTCATGGCGCTGCGCAAACGCCTGCCATTGAACGGCGAAACCGCCTTTGCGGATACTGCGGCCGCGTTCGCGGCGCTGCCCTCAGTAGAACAAGCGAAGCTCGAAGCGGTTCGGGTTCGCCGCCGCTTGAACGCGGAGGATGAAGGCTGGCTAACACCGCTCGTGCGCACGGACCCGCGCTCCGGCGTCAAGTCGCTGCACAGCCCGATATGGGCCTCCCGGCCCGGTGTCCGTCCACCGATCGAGGTCGATGGCATGACGCCGGAGGAATCCCGCGAATTTCTGGACGGCTTGGAGAAACATGTCCTGCAGCCGCAATTCCGCTATGACCACATGCACAGGCCAGGCGACGTCACCATTTGGAACAACTACATGTCTCTGCATACCTCACCGCCGATCAAAATCGGCATCAACAAGGTGGCGGACGCACGATTGTTGTACCGATTGAGCTGCAAGGGTGCGCCATCCCTCGTCTTGCCACGGGACGATGATCCGTCGTGGATCGAAGCCCACATCACCGGCGGCTACCGTTCGCCGGACTCCATTGCCGGCGCGGTGCGCTAGCGAAATGCATAAGACGGGAGGCGCTATTTCATGCTGAAAATCTACCACTTCCCGGGAACCCGTGGTTTTCGCGTCATCTGGGTATGCGAGGAACTGTCCGTGCCCTATGAGATCGTGCCGGTGAACTTTGCCGCCGAATATCGCGCCTCGCCGGAATGGCGGGCGTTGAACCCGGTGGGCAAGGTGCCGGTCATGACCGACGGCGATATGACCATGTTCGAGTCCTGCGCCATGATGCAGTACGTCTTGGATCGCTACGGCGACGGGCGGCTACAGCCGGCCAAGGATGACCCGACCTACGCGCACTATCTGCAATGGTGCTGGTTTGCGGAGGCGACCTTCGCCCGGCCGCTGGGCGAGATCGTCAACCATAGGCGCGAGTTCAAGCCGGAGCTCGACGATGTCGTGGCGGAGATGAAGGGCCGGGCGACGGCCTGCGTCGCGGCGCTCGATGCCGCGCTGTCGGACCGCGACTATCTGCTGGGTGACACCTTGAGCGCCGCGGATTTGAGCATCTGTTACGTCATGCGCGGCTATCGCCGCATGGTGAGCGAGTCGCTGCCCGCCTGTGTTCAAACCTATCTCGACAGGGTGACGGCGCTGCCGTCTTACAAGGCAACCGTGAAAGCGGATTCGGAAACGGGCGAGCGGTTGAAAGACGAAAATGAAGATTGAAATATGAGGTCATCGTAGGCCTGCACCTGAGGGGCTGCAAGCAGTGCTCCCCATTTTCAGCAACTTGTAGTTCGGTCTGAGTGCAGCTCAGTTGGGCGCTGTCACGCTGTACTGCGCAAGCTTCTCATCATCGAGATCAATTCCGAGTCCCGGTCCAGACGGCAGAGCAATACTTCCAGTGCCGATATCAAGCCGGGTAGTGACCACAGTATCGACCACCTTGAGCGGCCCCACGCACTCCAATCCAGGCACGATATTGCGCGAAGTAGCACCGAGCATAATCTCCGCCATCGTGCTGAGATCTAGCCCAAACCCGTGTCCCAGAACAACCGGGAGACCTGCTGCCTCCGCGGTTGCCAACATACGCGCGGACGGCAACAGACCACCGGCTTGCTTGATACCAAATTTCACGAAGTCGGCACAATCTGCCTTGATAACCCGAATCAAGCTTTGATGATCACTGATGGATTCATCAGCCATGATGGGAATCCCGCCTTCCCTTCGGACCCGCGCCAAACCTTCAAGGTCGTCTTTTGGCGTCGGTTGCTCAAACAATTGCATGTCGCAGGATTTAACAGTGCGACACAACTCCAGCGCTTGCGGCACATCGTATTGCTGGTTGGCGTCCATGCGTAGTTTCATATCCGTGCCAACAGCATCCCGCACCGCCGCTACCCGATCGCTATCTTTGGCGACGCCGCTGCCGACCTTGATTTTCAACGACTTGAAACCAGCGTCCTGCCAGCGCTTCGCTTCGGTCGCCGCTTCGTCAGCCGGCAACTCGCCGACCCAGCCGTTGAACAGCACCCGATCGAGGACGGCACCGCCTACGTAATCGTGGAGCGCGATACCCATCCGCCGGCAGACAAGCTCAATACAAGCGAGCTCCACGCCTGCCGCGGCACCGGGTTGCGCTGGCGCCAGCTTGGACGCGAGTTCAACAATCCGGTTAACATTGCCTGGGTTTTCCCCAATCAGAGCCGGGCCAACACGCCTCCGAATGGCGACGGCCAGTTCCGGGGCGGTATTCGGCGACACGGCCTTGCTGGATGGGTCGATGCTACTGATGCCGACCGCGCCGTCCGTAGCAGTAACCCGCACCACAACGCACCGGGTGACGTTGTTGGACACACCGCCGCTCGCAAACATGCCTACCAGAGGCATGCCGACGCTGAACACGTCGACCCGACTAATTGTTGCCGTCATTCAGGATCCCTCACTCGTCGTTTCTAGCGCGACGTACGCTCAAGTTCAGCCAAAAGCAGACCAAGCCACCGCCCGTTTTACAATTCCGTTATAGGGTGTAAACAGGACTATACTTTAATGTTGTTAGCGCTCGGTTAAACCCTCTCGTCGCGCCCCCTTCAGTCCGCCGCCTTAACCTTGTCCTGCGTCTTCGTTTCGAAATCCCCGGCGTCATCCATCTTGATTGCTACGACGCTTGGTACGACGGCAACATTCGCGGGCGGTATTCGGACTGATGTCTGCCACTGCCCGCATGCGCCGCTATCGTGAGCGCCGCCGCCTACCTTGTCATCGTTGGTCCCTTTTACGTGTTTCATGGTCTCGGTCTGTCACTGTACTTCGCGTCCCAGGGGGCGGGAACAGTGATCTGGCCCGTCGTTTCTGGCGCGATGCGGCTGCTGGTCGCCGCTGGCGGCGGGATGCTCGCGGCGCGGGCGTTCGACATCGGCTTCGAGGGGCTATTGATGTTCGTGGCGGCCGGCATGGTGGTTTACGGCGTCGGGACCGCGCTGTCGATTCTACTGGGAGCTTGGCGACGCGCGGCTCCCATCGAATTGATGAAATGATGCTGATTGATCTTTGGTCGAGATCACTTATTGTCTGTACCGCGTTCATGTCTGCATTTGGCTAAAAAGCGAACTCGCTCCGATCCAAATTGACTTCCGCTGTACCCCCGATACCGTTGCAAAACTCAGAGCTCGGCCAAAATGGCGCATCACGCGAAACAATGATTCAAAGGAAGCGGCAACCTTGAATCAATCTTGCTCATTATCGTCGATTGGGGACCGATTGTTTCGCGCAAGTTCCATGCACGAAGTTTTGCAACAAAATACCTCCGAGACCAGACCTTGCTGACGGTCCGTCCGTACGACGCAATCCTTCCTCAGCAGGGGTTATTGCTGTTGCAAAGTAAAGCCCCGCTCTTGTGAACGACGACCGTCCAGCCGGGCGGCACGACTGACGTGGAGCCCGCTTCTTCGACGATAGCCGGACCGGAAAATGTGAAACCGACCGGCATCTCGGCTCTGTCGTAGGTTGCGGTATCGGTCCAGCCGCCGAACCACACCCGGCGTCGGCCGGCGTCGGGATCGCCGCGGGCCTTGGAGGTAAAGTTCAGCGCGGGCTTATCCACCAGACCCGTCGAAACCAGGCGGACGTTCACGATCTCGGCGTCGTTGGCCGTATCGGCGTAGCCGAAGGTTTCCTCGTGGCGTGCGTCGAAAGCCTGCCGCAGCGGGTCGAAGTCCGAATCACCGGGCCGCCACGGTATCGCCAGGGTAAACGACTGCCCGGCGTAACGCATGTCGATGGTGAAGCTATGGCGATGGTGGTCCGTCGGTACGCCGTCCTCGGCCAGCAACCGGCCACCCTGGTTGCGCAAGTCGTCGGCCTGTCGCTCGAGATCGTCGGGCGACAGTGCCGAGAGGCGCCCGCCCCAGGCTTTGACGAGGTCCCGCCGCACGTCGGCCAGCATCTGCCCAAGGGCCGAGAGGTGGCCGGGAAAGCGTGGGATCAAAAATTGCGTCATGCTGAGTTCCTCGGCGACCAGGAAACCGTGCATGGGTCCCGCGCCGCCAAAGCCGACCAGGGTAAAATCCCTCGGATCGAATCCACGATGGACGGATACCTCGCGCACGGCGCCCGCCATCTTCGCCACTGCGACGGCGAGCGCGCCGTCGGCAAGACCGATCAGATCATCGGTTCCCAATCGCTCGGCGACGCCCTGGAAAGCCGATTGCGCCGCCGCCGCATCCAGCACGAGCCCGCCCGCCAGGGCGCGGTCGCTCGGCAAGCGTCCAAGCAAAAGATTGGCGTCCGATATCGTTGGGTCCCGCCCGCCGCGGCCATAACAGGCCGGTCCGGGGACGGCGCCCGCGCTCCGCGGGCCGATCTGGATCGTGCCGTCCGGCCCGACCCAGACGATGGAACCGCCCCCCGCCCCGATGGTGTGGATGTCGAGTTGCGGCATCTGCAACGGGAAAGCATCGATCTGGTTGTCGTGCGACATCCGCGGTGTCAAATCGTGCACAAGGGCGACGTCGGTGCTGGTGCCGCCCATGTCGAAGGTGATGAGATCGCGCTGCCCGGCGGCCTCGGCCACCCGTACCGCGCCGCCGACGCCGCCGACGGGCCCCGACAGAAAAGTCCCCGCGCAGCGCCCCGCCGCGCTGACCAGCGTTATGGCGCCGCCATTGGAACCCATGATGTTGACCGGGGCGCTCACGCCGCTGTCGGATAGCGCCCTCGACAGCGTTTCAAGGTATTCCGCCATTTCCGGGGTCAGATAGGCATTCAGGACAGCCGTGGAGGTGCGCTCGAATTCGCCCCGCTCGGGGATCAGCGCGGCGGATTCCGAAATCGGCACGCCGTCCAGCCGCTCGCGCAAGGCAGCCGCGACGGCGCGTTCGTTGACGGGGTTGCGGTAACTGTTGACGAACGCGACCGCAACCGCTTCGACATCCTGCCGGCGGAGCGTTTCGGCCAGCAAATCATAGTCCGCCTCATCGAGCGCCGCCAACACGGTGCCATCCGCGGAAATACGCTCTGGCGCCTCATGGCGGCGGTTCCGGGGCACCAGGGGCTGTGGTCTCTGCCAAGCCGTATCAAACAAGCCGCCGGTGATGCGTCGGCCTTTGCCGATCTCGAGCACATCCCGAAAACCCTTTGTGGTGACAAGCGCTGTTTTCGCGCCCTTTCGCTCCAACAATGAGTTGGTGGCGATCGTCGTGCCGTGCACGAAGGCTCTAATGGCGTCGAATTCGATCCCCAGCTCGACCAACGCGTCGAGAACGCCGCGCCATTGCTCGCCGGGAAAAGACGGAACCTTTGCCGAGAGGAGACGCTGCTCCACCTCGTCGTAGGCGAGCAGATCGGTGAACGTTCCGCCAACGTCGATACCGACGAGATAACGTGTGGTCGTCATGATACCGTAGACTTCACGGCGCGAAGCTCAACCGTATCGCCGGGTTCGCGGCCGAGGATGGCGAGACCGAGGGGGCCGAGCCGCAGCTCCTCACCGGCGTCGCCACTGTCACTGCCAGGCTGCTCGGCGATATGAACCCAGCCCCGCAGCGCCGCCGCGCTGGTCGGCGCGGTCAATTCGATGAGGTCGCGCTCGCCGACGCCGAGGCGTTTCGCCGTCGCCGCGGACACGGTAATGCGGCGGCGAGAGCCGTCCAGTTCATCCTCGTTGGCGAGCTGTATCGGGATCGTGACTCGCCCGGCGCGCACGCGGCTGCGTTCGGTTTCGGTCGCGACCGCGTCCACGGCGCCGGCGTTGTCCAGCACGACACCGTAACGGTCCCTGACGCGTTTCACATTCAGATAACCCAAATAGACATCGCGCCGGACGCGTTCCGGGTCGCGCTTCAGGGGATCGCCGTAGCCGCCACCGCCGGCCGACTCCATTCGTACGATATCCCCCTTCAATAGGGGAAACCCGCCGACCTTGCCCGGAATTGGCGATGGCTGGACAACCTTTCCGTTGCGGATAACGACGAAGCGGTTCGCGTCGCCGCTGTAACCGCCGTCCACGCCGAACGGCGGGATTATCGCGTGATCGGTCAGCACCGAGAGGCTCGCGCCGTCGGCAAGGATGCGTATATCGCGGCGCATGCCGCAGCCGCCGCGGAACTCGCCATCGCCGCAGGAATTGTCGCGTAAGCCGTAGCGCTCGATGCGCACCGGGCATTGACTCTCCGCGATCTCGACCGCTTGCACCGCGTTGAAGTCGCCTTCTGGAAAGGCGCGCACCGCGTGGTTTCCGTCCATTCCCAGGGTCGCGCCGGTGCCGCCGGCGGGATATTCGTAGAGCAGAAAGATGTCCGCCTGGTCCGAATTCGGGCCGGGCCGCGGACCCGAAATGTAAACGTGATTGGCCCCGCCCTTGAGGTCGCCCACCAGCTTTTCGGGCAGCGCCTGGCCCAGGGCCGAGACCATCATAGCGACCATCAGAGCGCGACATTCCGCCATACCGCCGCAGGGCGCCGGCAGAGTCGCGTTCAGGAAGCTACCGGGCGGGTTTATCACTTCGATGGGATTGAACGAGCCGTGGTTCACGGCGGTGTGCGGATCGAGGTAGGACTTGACCAGACTGGCGACCGCGTTCAAGGCCATGGCCGGGCCGACATTGGTCGGACCGCCGGTCTGCGGTGCGCTGCCGGTGAAGTCGGCAATAATGCGGTCGCCGTCGATCGTCAGCTTCAACCGGCCGACCAACGGGTCCGGTCCATGGCCGTCACTGTCGAGATAACCCTCCGCGTAATATGTGCCGTCTGGAACCCGCGAAAGCTGCGCGCGCATCACCTTTTCCGCGCGGTCAATCAATTCCTCCACGGCGTCGAGCAACGCGTCGCCGCCGAAGCGCGTGAACAGCCGCCCGATGTGGTCGGCCGCTTTGCGCGAAGTGCCGAGCATGGTGTTGAAATCGCCCCTGCGCTCGCGTTCGATGCGCATATTGTTGAACAGCAGACCGATGAAGGCTTCGTTCATCCGTCCGCGCTCGCAGATACGCGTCGGGACGATGCGAATCCCCTCCTGGTAGACTTCCTTGACCCGCCCCGACAGCGAGCCCGGCGTCATCCCGCCGACATCGCCCCAGTGACAGCGGGTGGCCATGAACATCGCCAGCCTTCCGTTATGGAACACGGGGTAGAGCATCAGAATGTCGTTGAGGTGCGTGCCGCCGGTATAGGGGTCGTTGTGTAGGAATATGTCGCCCTCGTGGATATCGTCGCCGAAGGTTTTCAACACCTCGACGGCTGAATAGGGCACCGCGAAAATATGGATTGGGTTGTCGGCCTGGCCTTGGGCGACGAGGCGGCCATCGGCGGTCACCAACGCACAGGAGAAATCGTGGCCCTCGTAGATGATCGAAGAGTAGGAACTGCGGATCACATTGGCCCGCATTTCGTTGACGACGGCGACGAGTGATTCGCGGATGAGCTCCAGACGGCCAAGTTCGTTCATTGTGACAGTCCCAGATCGGTCGGGGAATATACCTATGGCCCACCATATCGCCTATGTGGGCCCTTATCCAGCATCCGGTTGCGCCGGCGGATGCGCCTTGCACCAGTCTAGAGCAAATTGACTTGAGTCGGCGAGGCGGGTTTCGTAGCGTCCGTCGATGAGAAATCCATTCCGTTATTTCAAGACTTCTCCCGAGGTTATCCGCCTTGCCGTGATGATGTACATTCGCTATCCGCTGTCGTTGCGGCAGGTCGAAGATCTCCCGTTTGAGCGGGGTGTCGATATCTGCCACGAGACGGTACGGTACTGGTGGAACCGGTTTGGGCCAATGTTCGCCGCGGGGAGCGGCGTATTCAGCAGCATCGAAGTCATCCTCAATGGCGGTGGCATCTGGATGAAGTGTTCGTCAGGATCAATGGGGAGACGCACTACCTGTGGCGCGCCGTGGATTACGAAGGCGAGGTGCTTGAGGTCTTTGCCAGCAAGCGGCGGGATCGCAAGGCCGCGCTCAAGTTTATAAAACGCGCGATGAAGCGCCATGGCCGACCGAAGGCAATCGTGACTGAGCGTCTTCGGTCATACCGCGCTGCGATGAATATGATCGGTAATGCAGCGTCTCAGGAGTGCGGCCGTTGGCTCAACAATCGGGCGGAGAACGCACATCAACCGTTCCGACGACGGGAGGGGGCGATGGCAAAGTTCAGGGACATGAAGACCCTCCAAAAATTTGCCGCCGTCCACGCCTCGATCCAAATTCATTTCAATCAGGACCGTCACCTCAACCGCCGCGACACATTCAAGCAAAACCGCTCCGCCGCCTTGACCGAATGGCGTCAGCTTGCGGCCTGAACGCCTCAGACCGGCGCCCTTTGCATACCGGTTCAGGTTTGTCTGACAAAGCCGTTCGGCGAAGTCTGGCAGGGCGAAGACTTGGAGATCACCGAACGATCGCTGATAACCTGCGCCATGCTCGTGGCGCTGAACTGCGAAGACGAGATGCGCGTTCATTTCACCGGCGCCCGGAACCTGGGCCACCCAAGCGAAAACATCGAGGAACTGATCATCCACGCGGCCCATTATGCCGCCTGGCCGGCCGCGGTCAGCGGCTTCCGCGCCCTCGCGGACGTCTGGCCGCCGGAAGGTTGAAGGTATAGGGGTTGGATTCCTGTCTTTTAACCTGACAATGCTCGTCGCCGTTCTCAGCCCATAGGCGCGGCGGCTTGGTTTGCTCATAATGCCTCCGCACCCCACCCCCCGAACGCGAGGGCCATGACG
>Ga0066376_10003207_pt1 | contig 14818 bp, 13 predicted proteins | sample Knorr_S15_td_Bot_FD_77009 | JGI IMG/M metagenome (GOLD analysis project Ga0066376, IMG submission 77009) | Marine microbial communities from Southern Atlantic Ocean transect - Knorr_S15_td_Bottom_ad_5009_LV_A | ecosystem: Environmental > Aquatic > Marine > Oceanic | place: Southern Atlantic... | reverse complement strand
TATTATCAAAAAGGATTTGAGCGGTATCATTGTCGTGGCTGAACTTCAAAAGGATACCGAGAGTCATCTGACCGAAGAAACAAAATTTTGGGTGGTTAAGCCCAGACTGGATGTACGAGGAATATCCGGATTGGGGACTATAGTTTCCGGTGCATTTATCGCTATTGAACCAACGTCCATAGGGAGCGCTACCAAATCCTTTATCGGACTAGAAACGCCGCCGGTGGTAAAAATCGATGCTGCTGGAAAAGAATTTATCTTAACAACAACTAAATTGGGCTCCTACGGAATTGGATCGCCGGTCCTCAGCAGAGGTATTGAAGTCGGGGAAATTCTCGGCAGTGAACTCGCAGCCGACGGAAAAAATATCGAAGTTCATGTGTTCGTCAAAGCTCCCCACGATAAACTTGTAAAAGAGAACACAAGATTCTGGGATGTCAGCGGCATCAACATCTCTCTCGACGCAGATGGCATGCAGATTAGAACAGCATCTTTGACATCTTTATTTATTGGTGGAATCGCTTTTGAAACACCCCCTAAAATCGGCGATGCCCCCCTTGGGGAAAACCTTTCCAAATTTGTCCTGTATGACAATAAAGCGGCAATTCAAACGGTAAGTTATTCCCGCAAAATCGAGTTTATCAGCTATTTTGACAATTCTGTGCGCGGTTTAAATGTCGGTGCTCCAATAGAATTTAAAGGAATTAAAATTGGTACTGTCAAAGACGTAAAAATTGAATTTGACGCCGAAAATACAAACTTCCGAATCCCCGTATTGTACGAAATTGAACTCGATCGAATTTCTGAAATCAAAGGTAATATAATTGCAGACGGCGCGATTTTCCCAATTTTAATAGAAAGAGGTTTGAGAGCCCAACTTAAATCAGGCAACATTGTAACAGGCCAGCTCGTCGTAAATTTGGATTTTCATCCGGGCTCTCCCGCCAAATATTTTGGAGAAGGTGGGATATTTAGTGAAATACCAACCGTTCCTTCAACGCTCGATGAGCTCACCAGTTCAATTACTGATTTGATTGCAAAAATTAACAATCTACCGCTCGACGAAATTGCTAAAGGCTTGGAAAAAACCCTCACCAACGCCAACAGGGTTATCAAATCAGCGGATGAAATTATAAACACCAGTGAGGCAAAAAATTTAGTACGAAATCTCGATACATCTATAAAACGTTTTAATTCTATTGCATCAAAAGTTGACATCGATATGATGCCTCGCTTAACAGCGGTGATACAGGAAGCGAACGAAACTTTAGCAACCGTAAAAGACGCGGTTTCAGAAAATTCACCTCTGCGATACAATTTGGAAAATACCTTGGAGGAATTGTCTAAAGCAGCGAGATCGGTTCGAGGGCTGGCTGAATATCTGGAACGAAATCCAAATGCGCTTATCTCCGGTAAAAAGGCGAACTAAATTATGGGTATAAAACAAGGTTCTACGTTGCTAGTACTCGCCTTTGGCCTCATTGGATGTGCAGGTGAATCGGCACCTTCACGTTTTTATTTGCTCACCTCACCTCCTGATTTGAAGTTAGAAAAACAAGCGATCCCGGCAAAAGGAGAACTCCGACTGGGCATTGGCCCTATATCATTGCCATCCCATCTTAAACGACCCCAGATCGTCGTCCGAGGACAGCGTCGCCGCGTAGAAATTTCAGAATTTGATCGGTGGGCGGAACCGTTGGATGAGAATTTTACCCAGGTACTCGCAGAAAATCTGTCGGCACTTCTCTCCTCCAACCAAATTGCTACCTTCCCCTGGAATCGGTCGATACCTGTTGACTATCAAGTGACAGTCCAGGTTTTACGGTTCGACAACGATACCGCGGGGAACAGCCGCCTAACTGCTTTGTGGCGCGTGTTTGGTGATGGCGGAAAGAAATTTTTATTCTCGAGAAAATCCGCATTTTCCTCACGATTTTCCTCTAACAGCTTCGAAGCTCGCGTTGCCGCTTTGAATAGCAATCTTGTAGAACTCAGCCGGGAAATTGCCATCGGTATATCTACGTTCTCAAAATAAAGCGAGAATAATTTTGGCTTTCAGATACTTCGCGCCTTTGCTGCTTTCAATTAGTTGTGGCTTTTCATTGCCGTTGGCCGAATGATTAGAAAATAGGTGAGCGAGCCCAAAACGGCGCTCGTGAGTGTTGCCAAGCCGAGGTTTAAAGCATCGGTGTGGGTCATCGCACTGAGCAGGACGACAACGCCTGCCGCAACCAAATTAGTGATAAATCCCATCAGGGAGGCCGCTGTTCCGGCGGTGGTTGGGAAAGGCTGAAGAGCGAGCGCGTTTGTCTGAGGGAAAACCATTCCCAGCCCCATCACATAAACAGCCATTGGAAGGATTACCGCCAAAGGCTCACGGATTTCCATAACGGCCAACAAAGCCATAACCACACCGCCCAACAAGGCAAACAGCACGCCAATGGCAATGAGGCGATGCTGGCCGATTTTTAGGATAATGCGGCCACTGACAAATGTCGCTATGAGGAAAAAGAACGCGACCACAGAAAATAAAACACCATAGGATTCTGCGCTGACTCCAAAGGCTCCGCGCAGCACCGTCGTCGATGTCGCTAAGAAAGCGGCAAATCCCGCCATAACGCATGAGCTACACATTACATATTTCAAAAACACCGGATGCCGGAGAGTCTCCAGCCACGTGATTAGGAGATAGCTCGGTCTGAGGGCTCTCGGATTTAATTCTCGAATGGTTTCCTTGCAAAACACCGCAAACAGCACAAACACGATGCTGCCGAAAATAACCATTGTCCAAAATAACCATTGCCAAGGAAAATGTTCTGCCAATTGGCCGCCGAGGACTGGAAATATAACCGTTGAGATCGCCGTCACAAATAATATATCTGCCATCATTTTGCCGAGACGTTCGCGCTCAAATAAATCTCGCGCTACCGAGGCCGCCAAAATGCGCCCGCTTGAAATCGCGATACCTTGGATAAATCGCCAAAAAATTAAATGTTCGATTGTAGGTGAGAGGCCGGAGGCAAAGGCAGAGCCGGTAAAAATAAAAAGTGTGATCAATATCGCTGGCTTTCGCCCCAAACGATCAGAGAGCGGGCCTAAGACAAGTTGGCCAAAAGCATTGCCAAGCATCAGCGTCGAAATTGAAGCGATTACTCGGTTGTTTGTGGTATTTAGCGCTTCGGCGATATTGGGTACGCCCGCCAGAAACATATCGATGCCGATTGGCCCGAACATGTTCAGGCACCCCAACATGATGGTTAGGAATATGAGAGCCTTGCCGACGGGTATATATTTATCCGACAAAGTGATTTCTTTATAATTTTTTTAAATCAGCTTTTGTTTGAGCAGCCATATAAAAAGGCCGGTGACGGGAGTCACCGACATTTTACCTAAATAATTAGCCGGTTATTTGCTGACTTGATCAACACCCGCGCCAGCTACTATCGTACCACCACAAATAAGAAGCGCCGGTGGGAAAAAGGCTATGGCGACACCGCAGGCTGCGATACCGACGGTTGATCCTGGATTTTCCTTGACCACTGTAACGGCTTTGTCTGTCACCGATTTTTCCATTTTTTCCGCCGCAAAGAGTGTGGAGGGGGCAACAAATACAAATGTCATAAATAACATCAACAGGAAGGTGCGCATTTTTAATCTCCATTTTAGCTTGTGAAAATTCAACCCAATCAATTCAGTGACGCATACTATACGGCGAAATTAGGAGGTTCGCCAAGTCTTGTATGCGATTACGTGTTTCTTATCGTCGCCCCGAGTAAAAAATTATCGGCGATGGAAGCGGCGATTGTATCTATATCGTATCCGTGGGGTTCGTTGATCCAGAAAATCGACATATTGCACTGCGATATCAGAAGAAGCATCGATAAATGGCAATCGAGTGATTTTTTATAGATTTTTTCAGCGACCCCATCGGTCAGAACTTTTTCAAACAGAGCGTTATATTCAGTGATCATTTTGCTGAGCTTTTTACGGCGACCGATCGGTAAATATCTTAACTCACCGATAAAGGTGCGGAAATAATTCGGAATCGTCTTAATCGGCTGTATATGGTTTAAAATGGCCTCTCGTAATTTATCATCGGTGGATTTAGGGCTCCTGACTATGGCTTGAAGCCGCTCGACATAACCCTTGGTACTTTTCAGGCACACCGTCTCGAGAGCTTCATCTTTTGATTTAAAGTAATAGTAAAGGCTGCTTTGCGCGATGCCGAGTTTGGCCGCAATGTCACCCGTTGAGGCGCCGTGATAGCCTTTTTCAGCAAACACTGAAGCCGCGGCATCGATGACTTCAGTTTGTCGTCGTTCATACTTTTCTTTTTTTCTTGCCTGCTTTGTCAGGTGGCCATCGGGCATCACATTTGTTCGCTTATAGCTTCTCGATCAGTCTGCGTTTGATGACTTTTCGTGTTGGTGTTAACGGCATTTCATCAATGATTTCAAGGCGTTCCGGCCATTTATTTTTGGGTATTTTTTTGTCATCTAATAGTGAGCAGAGTTCATCGAGGGTGACCTTTTCTTCGCCGAGAAGGGTGACAAAACAGCAAGCTTTCTCACCCAATACAGGATCCGGCATCGGCACCATTGCAGCTTGCTCGACTTTCGGATGTTGGATGATTAAATCTTCAATATCGGCTGGATTGAACTTAACGCCGCCGCGGCTGATGACATCTTTGGTTCGTCCGGTAAGTGTCAAATTGCCATCATCGTCGATGATCGCGAGGTCGCCGGATTTGAACCAACCATCTTCGGTAAATGCATCAGCATTTGCTTCGGGGTTATCGAGATAGCCTGGGAAGACAGAGCTGCCTCGCACCTGTAGATCGCCTTCGGTGCCGGCTGGTAACGGCGCACCGTCTTCGCCAGACACAATACGCACCTCATTGCCCGGCGCGGCGGGCCCGGCGGAGCGAAGCGGGATGTCTTCGGCGCCATCATCCCGGCAATAAGTCGCACCGGCGGTTTCTGTCATGCCCCAGAGCTGACCAATTTTCGTCCCCGGTATATTGGATCGATAGGTTTCCAACAATTGCGGCGGACAGGCGGAACCTGAAAACATGGAAAACCGAACAGAGGAGAAATCATGTGCCTCCATGAGGCCGGCATTGATCATCGAGGCGGCGTGAGGCGGACCTAAAAACACCGTGGTTGCTTTTGTCTCTTCGATCGTCCTCGCGAGGTCCGGTGGTGAGAACGCAGGCAAGAGAATATTCGTTGCACCGGCGCAGAGCGCGACATGAAAATTATAAAGTCCATAGAGGTGACTGAACGGTGCCGCGGAAATATTCCGGTCCGATGCCGTCATGTGAAACTCCGGCACGCTGAGCCGGGCATTGCCGATCATGTTCTGATAGGTCAATGGAACGCCTTTTGGGTTAGAGGTCGTGCCAGAGGTATAGAGCAATAAAAATGGATCAGAGCCAACCGGTGGATTGCCGATGTTCGGCTCGCCCTCGATTTTCAAACTTTCAAGCGCCACAGCTCCCTCGGAAGCGTTATTGCCAATGGTGATGACATGTTCGAGTGAGCCGAGTTTCTCTTTCATGCCAAGCATGACGTCGGCCGTTGGAAATTCTTTAAAGGCCGGCAGACAAATGACGGCGCGGGCCTTGGAATGGCCAAGCAGAAATTCAATATCGGCATCCCGATAGGGCATATGGATGGTTTGCATGACGCCGCCAAAAGCGGTGATGGCAAAATAGCTGACAATGAAATCCAAAATGTTGGGCAGCTGAACCGCAACAATATCGCTTTTTCCCAAACCAAGTTCCATCAGGCCGATGGTCAATTGATCAACTTGAGTTTTAAATTCTTTGTAAGTGAGCTCGCCGCCCGGATGAATGATCGCTGTTGCATCGGGCGTGTTAATGGCGTGTTCCAAGAGATAGCCGTTCAGCGTTTCATTGATCCAATAGCCTTTCTCAATATAACGCTGGGCGAGTTCCGGATTAAAATTAAGGGCTTCCCTGATCATCATTGCTTCCTTTCGAATGTGCAGCCTTTCTACCGGGTTGCTATATTCTTCTTTTTTCCATCTTTTGCCGCCGCCAAGATGAAAAATCCGCCGGTGCTGATCAATTTTATGGTGTTTGCGTTCGGTAAAGACGCGGACAACGCTAACCTGCTCCGGTAGCAATCCAATCCGTTCGGCAATCTCTTCGTCGGTTAATCCGGTTTCGGCCCTGGCAGCCTCGATGGCTTCAAAATCCAACAGTCGGACGGCGTCGCCGCGCCGTGTCTGTTTGTTGAGGCTGAGCTTGAAGACCGTCTCGCCGTAGGTGTCGATCATTTGCTGCGTGACGCCGTAAGCCATATTATCCCCCTTTAACGCCATTTTGTTCAGCTTCGTGTTCAACACGAGCCGCGGCTTCAGCTTCGACAACTTTTTGCCGCATGCCGGCGCCGCGGGCGACCGGGTTAGCCATTGGCGCTGTCTGAGTGATCGGACAGACGCGCATGCATTCGTAACATAGCGACAGTAATTCACCGGCGCCAATCGACAGCTTGTACCAGATCACCTGATTTTCAGGCCCGTGCAAAGCCATGCCGCGCTCAATCGGGTCCTTGGCATCTAGCGTGTCGAGGAGAACGCTCGGGATCGCCTCATATTGTTGAGACATCTCGGCGCAGGCATGAGCATCGAAATTCATTTCTTCGACTTTGCCGTCCTCGCCGATAGAACCGCTTAGACATTCGACCGGACAAAAACGCATGCAGGGTGTTTGGCCGGATTGCTCGTAGAGTGTGACACAAGACGGATGCGGGCAGGGGTTATCGGCCATCGGCTCGTCTGGCGGCAATTCCATTTCGGTAAAGACAGAGGCGTAATACATCATGCCAAATTCGGGATGCAGCAAGATATCGCCCGCCATCGAGCGCGCGCCAATACCGGCGACTTCGGCATGCAGTTTGAGGCTTTGCATGGGGACCCGCGCGCCTTTTTCCGGGTTCATGTCCGGCGGCACAAAAATCGAACGATAGCCAAATTTTGCCTCGATATAAAAAGCGAGACCGTAGGCAATGCGATAGGCCATTGTTTCGGTGTCGCCGATATAGGCGAGCGTTTTGGCATCAGCAGCCCAAGAACCACGGGTGCCCCCGCCAACGCCAACGCATAACACTGATTTTGTTTTGGGGAGCATCGACAGAGGCCCACAGCCCGGCGGCGCAATGCGTTCCAAGGTTTCGACATTGGCCAAGCCAAACGCTAACGCGCCTTTCTTTTTGACGTAGCTTTCGCAGGCCTTTTTCACCTCTTCGGGATTAAATTCTTCTGCCATCGCCTTCTCCCTGTTAATTGCTGGTTTCCAGAATAAGCGTGTTTGGATAATTTTTCAATAGGTCTATCGAAAAATAAAACAAAGTGCATCTTTGGCATCTTCCGAATCTACAAAACCCCAATATCTGACAACGCCGGAATCAATGTCCAGAACCATCAAGAAGATGGAATCTGATGGCGTTGCCAAATTCGCTGTCCGCAGTTCATATTCCGGAGATTGAACCACAGCCTTTTGTCTAGCTATCTTCAGCTTAATCTTGAAAATTGGGGAGTCGTCCCCATATTGGTTTAAACAACAGGGCATCGCCTATGTGTGACGCCCAGCTGAAAAAAATTGGATAAAGCCCCGTGATAAAAGCAATTTTAGTCAGAACCATCTTTATTATTTCCTTCTCTTCGATCTTTTTCATTGCGCCTTCCCAACAGGCGTGGGCGGAGATAGAACTAAAAGATCTCCAATTCATTACTGAGGAAAACCCGCCATCTAATTTTAAGAAAAACGGAAAAATTAGTGGCATTGCCCCCGAATTATTGTCTCTCATTTGGCAGGAACTTGGACAGAAAAATCTTTCAATCGAAATTTTGCCGTGGGCGCGCGGATATCTCTACCTTCAGACCAAGCCCGGCACCGTATTATTCAGTACAACGAAGACTGAAAAAAGAGATGCCCTAGGATTCAAATGGGCGGGGCCTATTAAAACAAATAAAGTTGTTCTTCTCGCACGACGCGCCTCGAAAATCCGAATTAAAACGATTGAAGATGCAAGAAATTATCGCATCGGTTCGATTATTAAAGATATCGGCGAGCATCTTTTACTTAACGCAGGAGTCCCTAAAACTGAGCTGCTACGCGTCAGTTCCATGAAGCCGTTGGTTCGGATGCTAAAACGAGATCGCATTCAATTGGCAGCCAAGGGCTGGGACAATTTAATGGGCGCGTTAAAGGATGAAAACTACAATTTAGATGAATTTGAAGTGGCCTATGTATTAAAAAATAGTCATCAGTATTTTGCCTTTAATAAGGAAATACCAGACCATATTGTCGCTCAATTTCAAAAAGCAATCGACAAACTCAAAACACGGCACCTGGCCATTCTCGCAAAATTTCTTTGAGTTGGTTCCGCGACGCTGGCCTTAGATTAAGGGACCATGAGTCTGGCAAGGTCAAGTGCGCTCCACCGCCGAAAGTCTCGGTACGCAAGCGAGTGCGCTTTCCATTCGCGAAGAATTTAATGACAAGCTGATAAACGCGCTTGAAGAAGGCGAAGCGAAATTGCTCGAAACCGATTTAAACGAAGAAGCCGCGAAGGCTCTGTCGCTTCAAACCCGGTCTCAATTGTCCGTTGCTGCGCTAAATATTGCCGCTCAATCCGAGCGGTCGATATTACAACTGTTCTGGCAGACCCTCTGAAATTCAGTCTCTTGCCCTTGACGAAGCGCTTTAATCTGCCAAATTAGGCTGTATTCGGACCATTTTACCGATGGACGTGTTGTCGTGGTAAATATCCGATAAATAGGCTGAAAGGTGCCGAAAAGGGCCTTTAAAAGCCAAAACTCGCTTTGTAGGAGGGGTTTGATGTCTCGTCTTCCCATTTTCGATAGCCCATTGTTGTTGGGATTTGATCATTTTGAACGCGTGCTTGATCGCGTCGCAAAATCCTCTGCCGAAGGCTATCCTCCCTATAATATTGAACAAGTCAGCGAAGAACATCTGCGCATCACATTGGCCGTTGCCGGTTTTTCGATGGATGATCTGGAAGTGACAACCGAGGACAATCAATTGGTTATCCGCGGCCGGAATTCTGAAAATGAGCCTGATCGTATATATCTCCACCGCGGCATAGCCGAGCGCCAGTTTCAGCGGAGTTTTGTGCTGGCAGAGGGAATTGAGGTTCAAACCGCGCGCCTTGAAGATGGTTTGCTGCATATAGAGTTGATGCGGCCGATACCGGAGCCAGAGGTTCGCAAGATTAAGATTGAGAAAGTTCAATCAAGTGCTAAAACCAGCACCAAGATGATCGACGTGGATGCCGATTAGGCGTTCAAATTTAAAGGTACCAGAATGACACAGTATGATGATCCAATCGCAGACAATGCCGCGATCGAATTGAATAGCGATCCCTCTGTTGGTGAGTTCATTTATCTTGGATTGGATGAAATTGCGTATATCAAACCGGTCCTGCAGGACGGTGAAAACATCTTTGGCATTTATGCAGCCGACGGTGAACAGATCGGCTCGGCCTCGGAATATGATCTGGCCTGTGCCATGACCATCCAAAACGACCTCCATCCGCTTAACGTCCACTGAGCAGACCTCCCTTTTATAGAGAAACCTGAACGACGTCTTTTTCGATGAGGCGTCAAGACTGATGTCGCCCGATATTCACGCAGCACACGCAGCGGTGAGAATATCCGGTACGCGGATCAAGTCCGCGCATGACGGGGAGGGGTGGCACCCATAGTTTATGAGTGGCCGACAAGTCTTTTTAGAGAGTTTTTTCTTGGAGCATCTGACGACAGCTAATCGTCACCCCGGACTTGATCAAAAGTCCCTGGGGTCCAGCTTAATGTTCTAGGAAGCGGTAGTCTCCGCCCCTGCCTGCTGCCGGAAAGCCAAAAAGTGCCAAGCCAAGAAGGCGATGGCAACCAAGGTGGCGCTCCAATGGATGAACGGATCGGTAATGAGGATCGACAGTCCCAATAGTAGCCGAACGACAATTTCCCAAACGGGTAACCGACGTCGGTCAAATCCGATAACCGCGCTCGAGACGAGGTAAATCACGACGAGCAGACGCGACATAATAGATATAAACGGCAACCATTCAAATTGTGTGCCAGATTCTTCAACGATGAGAATGACCGGATAGAAGGCAAATACAAACGGCACCACGAATTTCACCAATCCGATGCGCATCGCGTAGACAGCCGTCATCATCGGCGGCCCGCCGGCGATTGACGCCGCCGCATAGGCCGCGATCGCCACCGGCGGTGTGATCGACGAGGCAACGCTGTAATAGAGCACAAAAAGATGAGCGACCAGCACCGATATACCCAGCTCGGTAATAGACGGACCCAAAATAAGGATCACCGTAAGATAGGCAGGCAATGTCGGAACACCCATGCTCAGCAAAAGTGCTGCCACGGCGGCTATCATCAAGGTGAAGACGAGACTTGTACCCGCTGCTCCGCCAACCAGCAAAGTGAAATCATTTGGCAATCCGGTCGCCGCCAAAACGGCAACAATGATCCCGACGACGGCCACCGACATCAGAAGCTCGCTAAACTGCCGGCCGCCATTCGCGAGCGCGTTCAAAATAAGGATCGGTGTTTTCCTGACTTCCGGATTGAGAAAGCTCAGCGGAATTAGAACTGTCAGCGCGATATTGCCGGCGCCGGCCGGTGAAAATCCGTACAATAGGGCCACTACCACGGTCGCGATCGGAACGAACACCAGAATCAGATTGTAATAGTCTTGCCGGTGAACGACGAGGTCAGCGTCGGTTTCGGTATCGGATAAATCGGCAACCGCTTCAATGCCGAGCCGTCTCGATTCAAAAACAACGCTGGCGAACAGGCTGGCGTAATATGCCAAGGCCGGAATGAGCGCGGCAATAAGGATATGTACGTAGGGAATTTCGGTGAGATCGGCCATCACAAACGCTGCCGCGCCCATGACCGGCGGCATGATCTGACCCGCACTTGAAGCCGTCGCTTCAACACCGCCGGCAAATGCCCGATGAAATCCGCGCCGTATAATCATCGGTATCGTGATAACACCGGTGGCCAGCACATTGGTCACGGCGCCTCCCGACATGGTGCCAAACAAGGCCGACGAAACGATTGCCGCGTGGGCCGGGCCGCCGCGCAGCCGACGGGTCAAAAGGAACGCTATTTTAATCAGTGAGCGCGCACCGCCGGTGCGTTCAAGCATGGCGCCCAAGAGAACGAAGGGAAATGCAGTGAATATAAGGATGGCAGTGATGCCGCCGACAACGCCCTCGCCGAGATTAAACCACAGATCTTCGGCTGAGGCGCTCAATATATCGAAGGGCGCCGTCCTAAAAATACCCGGCCAATAGGGTCCGGTGAAATAATAAAACAGTATGACCATGCCGACGATCGCCAACGCCGCTCCCCAGACGCGCCAGCAAAGTATGATGAACGCGGCCGACGCGGTGAGCGCTATCGCCGCATGGGAGCCGTCGAAAATGACCATAGAGTCTACCATTTCCAGCATATCGACGGAAAAACGCCACAAGGCAAATGTTAGCACGGTGAGAATCAAAAGATCGATGGCCAGACCGGTGTTTTTTAGGCTGGGCCGGGTCTTTGCCCATCCAACCGCAAAGGAAAATTTCAATGTAACGACGAGAACGGCTGCTCCGAGCATCAGCGGCCGGACGATTTCGGGCGCGAACGGACCCATCCTCGGAACAATCCAGTAGCTCGGATAGGAATTAATCAGTCCGACAAAGGCGACAACCAGGCTCACGAGATAAATCGAGTTTTGGCGCCAGTCCGCTTTTACACCAGCCTGCGTGTCGTTATTCATAATTATGAGTCCATTTGGAATTAACGATCAGGGCTGGCAAGACTAAACCAGCCAGCCCTGATCATCTATTTGTTAGCCCTTAAGGGAGAATACGGGCGGGAATTTTGATGCCGACTTCTTTATAGTACTTCACGGCACCGGGATGCAGCGGCACGTTAATACCAGCAAATGGCTTGGCCTTGTTTAGAGTCTTCAAAACAGCGGCGCTTTTATGAATTTCATCCACGTTTTCCCACGTCGCCTTGACCATTTTATAGATGAGATCATTATCCATGTTTTTGCGCACCAGGATAAAGCTGTTTGACGCAGTCGTTCGGGCATCGCCGCCGACTTGATTGTTGTAAGTGCCAGCCGGAATTGTGGTGTTTTCATTTATCAGCTGCTCGATCATGACTTTCTGCCATTTTTTGCTGTCGGCCCCTTTGCCGGCTCCGAGCAGGACAAACTTTTTCTTTGCCCCAATTTGGTTGATGACGGCGGAGCCAATGGCGGTTCCTCGCATGAACACATCAATCTGTCCGTCGAGCATGGCCTGCATGCCCTGTCCCCAAGGAAGCCTGATAACCTCAAAATCTTTTTTGGGTACAAGACCTGTCGCAACAGTCACTAAGGAACTGACTTGGGTGTAAAAACCACCAGCAGGGGGGCCCATAAAGACCCGTTTTCCCTTAATGTCGGCCAGAGTTTTGATGCCGGAATCCGCCCAGGCGATAATATGAATGGCGCTCGCCGGAAAACCGAATATCGCAGCCATTGAATTGTAGGCCTTGTTGGCTTTCTTTGGCAGTTTTTTATACATGCGTTTGCCGTTTTTTAGCCACGGCGTGATCTGGGAGACAAAATGGATCATTTCCAGATCATCTGTGCCAAATTTAAGCACCGACCGGGTTAAGGTTTGGCCGGTGTTAATTTGCAATGAAACGCCGATTTCTCTTGGAAAAATCTTTCCGAGAACGGTCAGCAATATAGCCGGCGATCCAGCCGGGCTGGTTGCATCAACCCGCAATATTTTGGATTGCGCATTCGCGCTCGAAGTCGCAACGCTCATGGCGAGAACAGCGACAAGACTAATTGATAAATTTCTAATTGAATTCATAACAATTCCTCCCAGTTATGATGATCTATGATTGTACTTTGGTCACGCTAGCAGCACTGGCAATTAAAAGCTAAATTATTTTAGCCCCACTGCGAAGAGGGGCGGTATCGTGCAGTCGATAAATATTAAATTCACCGATGAAGATAAGATTAGGTACTTTTACACCTATCTCGCCAATTCAAAATTGGCCGAGAGGTATAACTTAGGTTAATAGCCACTTTGGATTTTTCTGAGATAATACTTTTTAGGTTAACTCCAAAACCGACTTTTCAACCTAAACTAACCACAAGCTCACATTTTCAGTATTGACGCTGGTTCTACATAAGATTGATTTAATGCATTTGCGACGGCTTCATTTGTTATTTGACCATCAAATATATTCAACCCATCACGAAGATGTGGATCATCGCTCAATGCCTGTTGCCAACCTTTACCGGCAATCGCCAATCCGAAAGGTGCCGTGACATTGTTGAGGGCATGTGTGGAGGTGCAGGGTACAGCGCCCGGCATATTTGCCACGCAATAGTGAATGACCCCATCGATCACATAAGTTGGGTCTTTATGCGTCGTTGCCTTTGACGTCTCAAAACACCCTCCTTGATCGATCGCAACATCGACAAGCACCGATCCGGTTTGCATTTGCTTCACCATGTCGGCCGAAACCAATTTAGGAGCTTCTGCGCCTGCCACCAAGACAGCGCCGATCACCAAGTCTGATGCAACGACATGATCCTCAGTCGCAGTCGGCGTGGAGAAGACCGTTTTGAGCGCTACTCCATAGCGAATTTCAAGGCGCTCCAAGGTCTCGACATTGTTGTCTAACACCGTAACGTCAGCACCTAAACCTAAGGCCATAATAATGGCGTGCTCGCCAACAACGCCGCCGCCCACCACGGTTACTTTGGCTGGCGCCACACCGGGCACTCCGCCAAGCAAAACACCACGACCCCCCATCTCTTTTTCGAGGCAACGTGCACCCGCCTGGATTGAAAGGCGCCCGGCAACCTGTGACATCGGTGCTAGCAAAGGTAAATGCCCATGTTGATTTGTCACTGTTTCATAGGCGATACAGATGGCACCACTTTTCAACAAATCGTTTGTTTGATCTGGGTCCGGTGCGAGATGAAGATAGGTAAAAAGAATTTGATCCTGTCGGAGCATCGCCCGCTCTGCAGGTTGCGGCTCTTTAACTTTGACGATCATATCGGCTTCCGCAAAAATTTCAGCCGCGCTGTCCGCAATCTGAGCCCCGGCCTTGGTATAATCTTCATTGGAACAGCCGAGGCCAATGCCGGCTTCTTTTTCGACCAAAACTTTATGGCCGTGCGACACATATTGGCGCACGCTATCCGGTGTAAGCCCGACGCGATATTCTTCTACTTTAATTTCTTTGGGGATGCCTATCAGCATGAAATGCTCCTATTTGGTAATTCTGGAGAGCAAAGCTACCCCAAAAGCACTAAATAGGTCCTTGCTAATATTGCTTAATTTGATCCGAATTTTCGCCTATAATTGTTTAAAATCAGTCAATATTAGAATAATATGCGAAAATGTCCTTAGATAGCACAGATAGAAAAATCCTAAATACCCTGCAAGAAAATGCCCGCATGTCGAATGCAGATTTAGCTGAGGCGATCAATCTTTCAGCCTCTGCCTGTCTTCGCCGAGTACGCCAATTAGAAAAAACGGCATCATCGGCGGCTATGCCTTGCTGGTTGACCAGGCGAAAATCGGCAAGCCAACCAGTGTATTTGTCGAAGTCACGTTGCATGACCAAAGCGAAGAATCTTTATTGAAGCTCGAATGAGTGACAAAAGAAGTGGGAATGTTCATTAATTGGTGTCCGCTTTACCCCCAATAGCGGACATAAATCGGAT
>Ga0066376_10003206_pt1 | contig 14821 bp, 18 predicted proteins | sample Knorr_S15_td_Bot_FD_77009 | JGI IMG/M metagenome (GOLD analysis project Ga0066376, IMG submission 77009) | Marine microbial communities from Southern Atlantic Ocean transect - Knorr_S15_td_Bottom_ad_5009_LV_A | ecosystem: Environmental > Aquatic > Marine > Oceanic | place: Southern Atlantic... | reverse complement strand
TCGTCGACGGGTATCAGGCGAAGGACCACTCGCTAAAGCGCGCCAACGGGCGCGACGTAACGTTTACCGACGGCACCAAGATGTTCATGGGCTCCTCCGGGACGGGTGCCCCGGGCGATGCCGAGCGTTTGGCTGCGCGGCAAGCAAGGGGCAGGTGCTGACCGGGACCGGGCTTCGAAGTTCTAGAGGAAGCTTCTAGGAGAACCCGATCCAGCGGCCTGCGGCCGCGACGGTAAACCAGATCGCGATCGACGCGGCGCCGATGAGTCGGCTCCGCGTCGATGTGTCTAGGGTGTCGTCGTGCGCCGCTCTCTCTCTCACGAAGAAGGTGAAGAGGAGGGCTACGAAGAGCGTCGCCATCTTCACCCAGAACGACTGGTTGTAGAAGCACTTGATCGCTTCGGAGAGGAAAAGCGGCACGCCGGTGGCGATCATGACGAGCACGCCGACCACCAGGTACCGCCGGCTGTCGCGCGCCACCTCTGCGATTCGTTGTTGCTTCAGGCCCAGCCCCAACATTCGAAGATCGACGAGCAGGACCGCGCCGCCCAGAACACAGAGCCCCAGCAGGTGGACCGCTTCGATGACCGGGAAGGCCCAGAGCGACATGCGGACCGCGTTGCCGATCGTGGTCGCCTCACACCACTCGAAAAAGGGCAGCCAGGGCTCGATCATATCACTGCTGCCCCTCGATGACGCAGCCAGCGGCCCAGTTGACCCAATCGGGCTGTGGCTGGATGTCGCAGTCGAACCAGTTGTATGCGATCACGCGTCCGGTAACGACGATCAGCGCCCAGGAGATCAAAGAGACGATGCCGGAGATTCGTGCCGCGCGAGGCGGTACGAAGTCGGAGTCCCACTCCGCGACGGTATTGTGAATCCGGCTGTGGAAGATCCAGACGTTCAGCGCCGCGAGGATCAAGAGCACCACCTTGACCCGAAAGAACACGTTGTAGTAGTAGGGCACCGGGCTGGAGTAGAAGAGTAAAAGCCCGGTGACCACCAAAATCGCCCCGCCCGCGCGGGTCCACGGCAGCATCCGGCCCGTAAAAGCCGACACCGGGACGCTCTTGAATGTCAGACCCATGAGCCGCAGGTCCATCATCAGCGCGGTACCCACGAAGAGAGGGATGGTGAGCACGTGGGTGGATTCTACCAACGGCCACACGTAGAGGGACTCGAGAAGCCGAATGCTCCAACCCGTGCCCTGCATCCACTCGAGAAAGGTCAGAATCACGGGAACTCGCTAGTTCCCCGGGAGGTCGCTAGGAGAAATCGTCCCGAGCGCGTAGGTGGCGTGGCAAGCGCTGCAGACGGCGTAGACCTCGGCACCCGCGTCGAACACCGCCGCCGTGTTCTTCGCCGCCGCCGCCGCGATGGCCACCCGTCCCACCTCGATCATCGCGAGCGACATGGCGCGCCAGGTGTCTTCGTCCGCGCCGCGCCCCGCCATCATCATCAAGTTGCCCGACTCTGCGATGGCATAAGCGGCGTTATGTACGGCCTCCCACTCCTCGTCGCTGCTCGGAAAGATCTCGACCGTGCCTTCCATGTCGATGATCGTGCCGACCGCGTCCCAGTAGAAGTCGGCTGCGGGCTCCACGATCGTGACCATCAACTGCTGCATGTCCCCGACCGGCTCGAACGGAGGCGTGTCCATCGCATCAGAGGCGTCCGCGGCGCAGGCTGCCAGAACGAGCACTCCCAGTAGCCCGGTCCATCGTGTCGTTTTCATTGCGCGCCAACCTAGCCCTCCCGGAACCGCTCATCTAGAGCCACTCCTTGAGTTCCTCCGAGTATCTCGAGTAGAGCCACGCGGCGCCCACCAGGCAGAGTCCCAGCACGAGGAAGGCGGCCGTGCGCGCCGTGTCCGAGAGCGCGCGTGTGTCCACGAGGAAGACTCGCACCAGGCAAGCGCCCAGAACGGCGAGCGCCACGAATCGATGTCGCTTCGACTCCAGGGCGAAGCCCGCGGTCATCAGGGACGCCGCGAGTATCGACCAGCCGGCCGTTGCCCAGGTAGCCCCGAATAGAGTCGATGCATAGATCGCGATCATGATGGTTGTGGCCGCAGGCCGACCCATGCAAGCCGGACCGTGCGCAGGCTCTCTGGGGACTCGCGCAGCCGCCCGTGCAACGGGATCACCCAATCGCCGAGCAGGCTCATTGATGCGACAAGGACCAACACGATTAGAGGAGTACTCATGGGTCGCACCTGAACCAACATCACGGTGCAGGCGAACAGATTCAGCGCAATCAAACCCGCCAGGGCCATCTGGGATGCTCGCGCCAGTCGGAAGCGTGTCGAACACGCGACCAGCCCGACGCCCAGCGCCGCGGGCAACAAGAGCGACCACCCGAAGCTGAATTGGCGGTCCGTCAAGAATGCGACGCCGGCAATCGCCGCTCCGTCAGTGAGCATACGTCATGCCGCGGTCAGAAGAAAACTCTCGGATTCGCCTCCAGCGTGCACCCCCAGGTCCACAGCAGCCTATTCGGTGCGGCCACCCAGGGCGGCCCGTGCTCCGACACCCTCGGCGCGGGCCCGTTCCAGGACATGGTGAGCGGCGGCGAGGTCTTCCACCGCCAGCCCGAGCGACTTGAAAAGCGTGATGTCCTCGTCCGACTCGCGGCCCGGATGGGTGCCGAGCAAAACCTCGCCGATCTCTGCCACGATGTGCGTCTCGTCGATTGCGCCTTCCTGCAGTGGCATGAGGAAGTCGCCCGCTTCGTTCACGGTGGACTCGCGCCGGTCCACGAACAGTCGGCAGCGAACCATCGCGTCCGTATCCAGCTCGCGGGCGAACTTCACGCTCGACCCCACGGCGTTGATGTGCATGCCGGGTTCGAGCCACGAGCCGAGGAGTACGGGCTCTCTCGACGAAGTAACGGTACATACGATGTGTGAACCCCGAACCGCTTCTTCGCCCGAGTCGGTCGCGCGCACGGGGAAGTCGAAATCGGCGGAGGCGCGCTCTACGAAGCGGGCCCGATTCTCCGCCGACCGACTGTAGACCCGCACCTCGCTGAGGCTTCGGGCTTCGGACATCGCCTGGAGGTGCGTACGCGCCTGAACGCCGGTCCCTAGAATCGCGAGCACCGAGGCGCCGACGCGAGAAAGCCGCTCCGTCACCATTCCGCTCACAGCCGCGGTGCGGATCGCCGTCACCTCGCTCGCGTCGATGATCGCGATGGGCACGCCGTTGTCGGGATCGAAGAGCAGCACCACGCCCTGGTGCGAGTCGAGCTGCGAGCCGTGGTTGCCCGGGAAGACGGCGACCACCTTCAGGCCCAGCGCCTCCGGTTCGCCCGACAGGCCCGGCATCATCCCGATCAGGCCCCGTTTGTCGGGCAGCCACATCGGCCAACGCAGGGGATTCGTCCCAGCCCCACGGGCGAGCGACTCGAGTGTGGTGGCCATCAGGTCCATGCAGTCGCGCATGGGGAGCAGAGCTCGGACTTCGGGCTGCGTTAGGATCACGGTCATGGCCGCTTCGCTACTCGCCGCTACCCTGGAACAACGCCACCCGTACGCCGTCCGGGTCACGAATCCAGAGATAGCGATTTCCCCAGGGGCGGGTGACCGGTCCCTCCATGCCGAGCGTCCCCTCGAGCCGCTCGGCCCAGGCGTCGACGGAATCGACTCGAATTTGGAGTTCGATCTTGTCGCTCGCGACGGGCCCCTCGAACGCGGCCCGGTGCTTCGGATGGTCGGGGTCCACGGCCAGCATCTCGAGGAATCCACCGCTCGATGCGCTCCTTGGCCCGAAGCCGACGATACAACCCTTGTCGTGCGGGTCGTCCCACTCTTCGACGACCGAAAGGCCGAGCAGGTCGACATAGAAGTGCCGCGAGGCCGCGATGTCCCGGCACCGCAGCATGGTCTTCAGCGAGTGCATCGCGGTCATCTCGCCTCGATCGAGAGATTGACCAATCTGCGGAATCGAGCCAAGGACGGCCGCCCGCGGGGCGTCTGGGTGAATACCAGACCGATGATTTCACGCTCGGGGTCGATCCACGCGTCGGTTCCATCCGAACCGCTGTGGCCATAGATGCCACCGCTGGTGCTCCAGCCGTACCCGTAGCTGCCTCCCCCGGGCGTCTCGATCTTGGGCGTCGTCATGAGCCGCACGGTCTCGGGTGCGAGGATGCGAACGTCCTCGTAGATCCCTCCGTTCAAGAACGCCTGCGCGAAGACCGCGTAGTCCCAAGTCGTGGAGATCATTCCTCCGGAAGCTCGCGCGAAGGGGTACGCCACGGGCCCCCCAGGCGTCCCGCCGGGCGCCCACTCGGCGTCGGCGCCCCGTTGGTAGTAGGCGGCGCCCATGCGCTCGAGTTTCCCCTCGAGCTCGTGTCCGGCCCGATGGTTGTAGCTGTCTTCCATGTCCAGCGGCGCGTAGATGGAGGCTTCCAGATACGCCTCTAGTAGCTTGCCCGAAACGATCTCGACGAGAGCGCCCAAGGTGTTGAAGCCGGGGTTGCTGTAGCTGTAGCTCTCTCCCGGCGGTACCGTGGCCCCGACCGCGCCGAAACGTGCCGCCGCCGCCTGCAGCGTCGGGTTCTCCGACATGGGTGGGAGAAACAGGCTCTGGATGCGGAGGCCGCTCGCATGGGACAGGAGCTGCCCGATCGTGATGAAGCCCGCCCGGTAGTTATCCCACTCCGGGATGTACTCCCGCACTGGGTCCGCGTAGTCGAGCCTGCCCTGCTCGACGAGCTGGGCGATCGCGGTGGCCACCACCGGCTTGGTATTCGAGGCCATTCGGAACATCGTGGCGCGTTCCATCGGGAGGCCTCTTTCTTTGTCCCTCCAGCCGACTCCCTCGTGCAGCACGATACGGCCCTGGCGCGCGATCAGGATCACCGCGCCCACCAGGTCGCCGCGCTCGACCGCCTCCTCGTACATCCCGAGCGCCCCAGCGAGGACCGCGGAAGACATCCCGACTTCTTCGGGCTCACCGTACGAGAGCGTCCGAACCTGCTGGCCCGCGAGCGGTGACGGGAGGAATCCGACAGCCAGAATCAGAGCGATCACACCTCGCATCCCGGTTGTTGCGGGCCACTTCATGGTACGCGTCCTCCTGGGTTCAGTTCGCCGGCGCGGCTCCGGCGTGGCCGTCGAAGTCACGAAGCCCTACCACCGCGCGTCGCGCCACCGCCAACTCGGCGCACAACAGCGCGCCGCCCGCCGCGCCGCGAACGGTATTGTGCGAGGTCGTCACGAACTTCCACCCGAGCAACGGGCAGGGGCGGAGCCTGCCGACTGCTGCGGACATGCCGTTCCCTAGATCCCGGTGGATGCGCGGTTGCGGGTGGTCGGGTTCGTCGACGTATACGATCGGACGGGGAGGGGCGGAGGGAAGCCCGAGCGCGGTCGGCTCGCCGCGGAACGACTCCCACGCGCCCAGAATCGCTTCGGCGCTTGCTTCGCGCCCGAGCGTGACCGACACGCACAGCGTGTGGCCGTCGACCACGGGCACTCGGTTACACTGGGCGCTCACGGTGATCGACGCGGGCGTGATACCGCCGTCCTCCAGTTGACCGAGGATCTTCAGAGGCTCGGTCTCGATCCTTTCCTCTTCACCGGGGATGAAGGGCACGACGTTGTCGATGATCTGGAGGCTCGACACGCCCGGAATGCCGGCGCCGGAGATCGCCTGAAGCGTAACGACGTGGATGCGTTCGACGCCGAACGCGTCGTGCAGCGGTGCGAGAGCGAGCGCCAGGCCGATCGTAGAGCAGTTGGGGTTGGTGATGATCGCCCCACCTCCGAACGACTGACCCGCAACCAGATCCAGGTGGTCCGGGTTGACCTCGGGCACGAGCAGCGGCACCTGGGGGTCCATGCGGTGATTGCGCGCATTCGACACGACACAGTGTCCGCGGCTTGCGTAGTCGGTCTCGATGGACCCGGCGACCGACGCGTCGAGCGCGCTGAAGAGCACAGCCTCCTCCAGAGCCGGTCCGGTAGCCCGCACCTCCATGCCCGCGGCTTCCTCGGGCATCGGCGTCGGCAGAACCCAACGCGCAGCTTCCCCGTAGGCACGCTCCGCCGACCGGTCCGATGCGGTGACCGAACCCAGGCGGAACCAGGGGTGTCGCTCCAACAGCGCCACCATCCGCTGTCCTACGCTGCCGGTGGCGCCCAGCACCGCGACGGGGATCTTCCCCATTCCTGACATTACGATACGCCCTGGTTGGTGGACTCTCTCACGGCCGTGAGTATGTCGGCGAGAACACCGGCTGCGGTGACCTCCGGTCCCGCACCCGCCCCTCTGATCACGACCGGCGTCGGGTACCTGCGCGTGTGGATGATAACCACGCTGTCGGTACCCCGGAGCCCGAAGCAAGGGTGCTCCGACCCGACAGAGGTCAGGCCCACGCTCGCCCCTTCCCGGGAGACCGACCCCAGATAACACAGGTGGCGTCCTCGCTCCAACGCTTCAAATCGGTGACGCGAGAACGCCTCGTCGGCTTCGCGCGTTTTGGCGAGGAACGCGTCGATGTCGCCGTCTCCCCACCCTTCACCGGGCAGCAGCGGCTCGACGCCGACGTGTTCAGGCTCGATGCGCAAGCCGCCGCCGCGAGCTGCGATGACCAGCTTCCTCACGACGTCCTGTCCAGACAGGTCCTCTCGAGGATCTGGCTCGGTGTAGCCTAGGGCGCGCGCCTCGGCGAGTGCTTGGCTGAAGCGCTGACCCGCCATGACTTCGCCGAGCACGAAGCCGAGCGTACCGGAGAATACGCCCTCCACCGACTGGATCTCATCGCCCGCGGCCACTAGGTCGCGGATGGTGCGCAGGACCGGGAGTCCGGCCCCGACCGTTGTCTCGAAGTAGGCGTGAGATGCGCGTGCCGCGGCCTCGGTGAGTCGCCGGTAGCGTCCCATCGAGCCCGAGAAGGCCCGTTTGTTCGCGGCCACCACGCAGGCCCCCGAGGAGAGCAGCTCTTCGTACCGGGCTGAGACATGGTCGCTGGCGGTGCAGTCGACGAAGATGCGTGGATCCGAAGTGTGCTCGAGCGCGCGCACGATGATGGCGTCGGCTTCCTCGCCGCTGTTCGCCAGTTGCTCGGCCCATGTCGCCGGTGAGCCGGCGGGCCCTTCGGCCAGGGAGACGCCGCCCTGGTCGAGTAAGGCGCGGCGGCTGTTCGCGATGCCGACCACGCGAAGCTCGGCTTCTCCTGCGTCGGATCGCTTGGCGGCGGTCTCCTCGATCTGAGCCAGCAGGGTCGAACCCACCCCGCCGACACCTGTCCAGAAACAGGCGAACGATGGGCGCGTGCGATTGGAAGAACGCGTCGTGAAGCGCCAGAAGCGCCGTTACCTCATCCGTTTTTGCTACGACCAGCGAGATGTTGAGCTCAGAAGATCCCTGGGCGATCGCGTGCACATTGACGCTGCTCGCGCCCAGGACGGAAAACAGTCGCCCCGCGATGCCCGGTGTGTCCCTCATCGCCTCACCGACGACGGCGATGATCGAGAGCCCTTCCTCCACGACGAGGTCGTCGAGGACTCCGACCGTGCGCTCGAGTCGGAACTCGTGTTCCACGCAACGGCGTGCCCGCGCGAGTCCCGCCGGATCGACCGCAAAGCAGATCGAGTGCTCACTCGAGGCTTGGCTGATGAGGATTACGCTCACGCCGTCGCGGGCCAGCGCCTGAAAGAGCCGCCCCGCGACTCCGGGCACCCCCACCATGCCGTCTCCCTCCAAGCGCAGCAGCGCGACGTCGTTGATCGACGAGATCCCACGCACCGGCCCCGAGGTCAATGGCTCCGAATCCTCGCTCACCAGGGTCCCCTCGCAATCCAAGTTGAACGTGTTGCGGATGAAGAGGGGAATGCCGCGCTCACGTGCAGGATGGACCGACGGCGGATGGACGACCTTGGCGCCGAAGTGGGAAAGCTCCATGAGTTCGTCGTACGAGAGCTTGGGCAGCGGGAACGCGTCCGGCACCAATCGGGGATCGGCGCTCATCACGCCATCGACGTCCGTCCAGATCTCGAGGCGATCCGCGGGCAGGTCTGCGCCGAGAAGGGCAGCGGTGTAGTCGGACCCGCCCCGCCCGAGTGTCGTGGTTTCGCCGCCTGGGTTTGCGGCGATGAACCCCGTCACGACTTGCAGCGTATCGGTAGCTGCGAAGTGCCCCCGGAATCGCTCGGCCGTCGACTCCCGATCGACCCGGGCGCCTCCGAATGCGTCGTCCGTGACGACCAAACGGCGTGCATCACACGCATCGGCATCCAGCCCCGACTTGCGAAGCACGGAAGCGAGTAACATCGACGAGACGAGTTCTCCAAACGCCAGCACAGTGTCGAGCGTGCGCGCGGTGCACTCGCGCACGAGCGAGATTCCGTGCAGCCGGTCTTCGAGCTCCTCGGACCAGACCTGATAGGCGGCTCTCACCTGCTCGCGGTCCTGCTCACTCGGCAACTCCGCCAGAGGCTCGTCGTGCGCCTTGATGATGCGGTCGAGCACCGCCAGGTAGGCCTCGTCCCCCTCGGCGGCGAGCCTCGTGGCCTCGACCAGGTCGCTCGTCACGCCGCCCATCGCCGAGACGACCACCACGATGCGGGCGTCGCCTGCAGCCAGCGCCACGATCTGACCCACGTGCTCGATGCGCTCTGCCGAGCCGAGCGAAGTGCCGCCGAACTTCAGTACGTGCAGAGGTAGGTGCAGGGGAGTCACGGGCCTACCAGAATGCGACGGGGGGTGGAGCCACGCCGTTCAGACGCAGGTACGGGATCACCGAGGTGCGCGTCCACATCGCGTGGTCGAGCCAGTACTGCATCATGCGCCACAACGGAGCCGGACGACCCAAGACTTCCTGTTCCACCAGGAGCGTCGCGTCGTCCATCGTGCGCAAGCGATCGATCGCCCGGTCGTAGCCCTCGCCCAGCCGGGCCGCGAGCGCCGCTTTGTCGTTGAGGTAGATGGCGCTGTCGGCGGCGGTGTCGGAGCGCCAGGGCGCGAAGAAGTCGTGCGTGGTATGCGCCATCTGGCTCGCGAAGTCACGCACGCCCTCCGTTGGCGCCCAGCGCATCATGGAATCGGGCGCGGCGTCGAGGTACGCCGGGTCCATCGCACGATTCCGCTCGAATCCGTCCACCAGGTACGCGCGTACGCGGTCCAGGTCGACCGCCGCGCCGTGCTCTTGAGCCCCCGCCACAATCGGCGAGAGAGCCAGAGTAGCGGTCACCCACATCCGTCGAATCTGTTTCCGTCCCACCGTCCCCTCCCGAAAGTCGAAGGCGCCAAAAACTAACCACGTCTGTGGGATTCGGCGGTCACTCCGCGTCCTATTGGGTAAGGGTCGATTCCCGGCCCGGACGCCCAAGCAAGGAGGTTCCATGCCCGTTCTTATGTTCGTGATCGTCAGCTTGGCCTCGATTCTCGGAGCGAACACCTCGCCGAAGGAGGTGGCCCTGCTCGGCGGGGGCGTCGCGGTCTTCCTCACGGGTTCGGTCGTGGACGCGTCTTCCGGCCGGGCTCTCAAGGGCGCGCAGGTCTACGTTCCCGTCGCGTCAGCCGGGGCCCTGACGAATTCCGCGGGCCGATTCCTGGTCCGACTGGACGACAGCTACGTCGGTCAAGAGATCGAGGTGGCCGCCGAACTCATCGGGTACGCGAGCCAGCGAATCACCCTTCGTTTGAGCGAAGGTGAGCATGTGCTCGAGTTCCGGATGGAGCAGACCGCTTTGAGGCCCGACGAGCTCGTGGTCACAGGGGCGAGGGAGCAGAGCGCGGACGCAGCCAGACGCGCAGTCTCTCCGACACCCGCCCCGATTATGCTGAGGGCCGCACCTCACGTTGGCGTGACCCACAATACTGAGGCGTACGCCCACATCGAGGAAAGCGGCTTCCGTCCGGTGGCTACGGCGCCGCTCTCCACCTTTTCGATCGATGTCGATCGAGCGTCCTACGCGAACGTTCGCCGCTTCATCGAGGACGGCCAGAGGCCTCCGCTCGATGCCGTTCGTATCGAGGAGCTCATCAACTACTTCCCATACGGGGGGGCGCGGCCGGTTGGGGACGCACGCTTTGCGGTGACCACGGAGGTCACGCGTGCCCCGTGGGCACCGAGCCACCAGCTCGTGCGCATCGGGGTGCGAGGTCAGTCGATCCCGATGCGGGATCTGCCCGCCAGCAACCTGGTGTTCCTGATCGACGTGTCGGGTTCGATGTCTCCAGAGAATAAGCTGCCGCTGCTGCAGCGTTCGCTGCGCCTGCTCGTGGATCAGCTGCGGCCGCAGGACCGCGTGGCGATCGTCGTATACGCCGGGGCGGCGGGACTCGTCTTGCCGTCGACCGCGGGTTATCGGAAGCAGCGGATCGTGGCCGCGCTCGACCGCCTGCGGGCGGGGGGCTCCACTGCCGGCGGCGCGGGGCTTCACCTCGCCTACCGGGTCGCCCAGGAAAACTTTATCGAGGGCGGTAACAATCGTGTGATTCTGGCTACCGATGGAGACTTCAACGTGGGCGCGTCGAGCGACGGTGACATGGTGCGTCTGATCGAGGAGAAGCGCGAGCAGGGGGCCTTCCTCACAGTGCTCGGGTTTGGTCGGGGCAACTTGAAGGACTCCAAGATGGAGCAGCTCGCCGACCACGGGAACGGCAACTTCGCGTATATAGACTCGGAACTCGAGGCCAAGAAGGTCCTGGTCAGCGAGATGTCGGGCACGCTTTTCACGATCGCCAAAGACGTGAAGATCCAGGTCGAGTTCAATCCGGCTCGGGTGGCGGAGTACCGTCTCATCGGGTACGAAAATCGACTGTTGGCCGACGAAGACTTCAACGACGATACCAAGGATGCGGGAGAGCTCGGCGCCGGCCACACGGTGACCGCTCTCTATGAAGTGGTGCCAACGGAGGCCTTCGGTGCGCGCCCAAGCGTCGACCCGCTGCGCTTCCAGTCTTCCACGCCGACCGCGACCTCCGACTCCGAGGAGTTGATGTACGTGAAACTCCGGTACAAGGAGCCGGACGGTGAGCAGAGTCGACTGGTGGAGGTGCCCGTATTCTCTTGGGACGAGGTCGACGTGGCCTCGTCCGACCTCCGCTTCGCGTCGGCGGTTGCGGCCTGGGGAATGATCCTGCGGGATTCCGAATACACGAAGGACTTCAGGTTGTCGGAGGTGCTGGCGTTGGCCGGCTCGGCACTCGGTGAGGATGCGGGTGGCTACCGTGCCGAGTTCCTACGGTTGGTCGAACGGACACGCGTCTTGGAGCTGACCGCGACGCGGCGCGACTGATACGAGCAGCATGGACGAGGGGGACGGCGACGCTTCTATCGGAGGCGTCGCCGTCAACTCGGCTTTTGGCGGGCCCGGAGCAACGTCATCGCCTTGTCGAGCCTCCGCTGCTTGGTCTCGTCTTTTTTGGCCTCACGGATGCCGTTCGCCATTTCCTTTCTGTGCGTGAAGGAGAGGCCGTCGAAAAAATCGCTGGCATCGAGGTCGCGCGCCAACGCTTCAGTGAGCTCGGGTGGCATCTCGAAGGTGCGCGGAGCATCGTTGCGGCGGAGCGTTACTTGGACCGTGTCTCCAACCCCCTTTTTCAGTATTTTCCGGACCCACTTCCTTAGCCCGAGAACGTGCTGCCCACCCATGGGCGCGAGGCTGGTCTGGTCCTCGACACCGTCGAACGTCGCGAGGATGCGGACCTGCCCCCGCGTCCCGAAGATCGGCTCCACGTCGAAAGGGACAGCGACCAAGGCACCCCCGCCTCTCCCTTCGGAGATGATGCCGTCGAAGACCTGGTCAGCCATCGCCTATCGGCCCCATGCGCGTGAACTGCCTCAGCCGATCAACGCCTGGTAGACGAGGTTCTTGAACTGTTGGCGGTATGCGAGATCGCGGCTCGGCTGCATCTGAACCATGAAGACACCGATCAGTTCCTCCGCTGGGTCCACCCAGAACGACGTGCCGGCGACCCCGAACCAGTAGTACTCGCCGACCGACCCGGGCGTCCCGTCCCGGCCGGCCTCGTTCCTGACCGTAAAGCCGAGCCCGAATCCCCAACCGGGTGACAGCCACCCGGTGGGCGCGTCGCCGAGATGGTCGACGGTCATCAAGTCGATCGTCGCGCGGCCGAGGATCCTGGTGCCGTCCAGCTCGCCTCCGTTGAGCAGCATTTGGGCGAAGCGCATGTAGTCCGCCGCTGTGCCCACGAGGCCCGCGCCACCGGAGAACATGGTGACCGCTTCCGTATACCCGGTCGTGTCACCCAGCGTCAGCGTGCGCTCCCGGCCGACGTGCCCATACGGGCGGCTCAAGCGGTCGCGCTCCGAGGACGGGACGTAGAAGCCGGTGTCCACCATGCCGAGCGGCTGGAAGATGCGCTCGCGCAGGAAGACGTCGAACGGCTGACCGGACACCACCTCCACGAATCGACCGAGCACGTCCACGGACACGCTGTAGTTCCACTGGGTACCGGGCTGGTAGACGAGTGGGATCTTGCTCAGTTCGGTCACCATGTCTGCGATCGTCGCTTGGCCCAGCACGTTCTGGCGCCGGTAGAGCTGGTCGACTGCCGTGTTCGAGAAGATGCCGTAACTGAGTCCCGACGTGTGTCGCAGCAGATCCTGGATCGTGATTGGGCGCGCGCGTTCCGTGGGGATGTCGTCGGGGGACGGCTGCCCCTCGAGCTGCGCCACTTGGAGTTGAGCGAGTTCGGGGATGTATCGACCGATGGGGTCGGTCAGGAAGAAGTGCCCTTCTTCGTGAAGCATCATGACCGCCACGCTCGTGATGGGCTTGGTCATCGAGAAGATGCGGAAGATGTCGTCCGCTTCCAAGTCGTCACCCGCAGCTAGGTCGCGACTGCCCCACTGGTCTGCGTATACGAGTCGGCCCTGCCTCGCCACCATGCCGATCGCGCCGGCGATTCGGCCGTCGTCCACGTAGCCTTGGAAGACCTCGCCGATTCGCTCGAGGCGATCAGACGAGAGTCCGACCTCCCAAGGCTCGGCCACCGGCAACTGACCGGCCAGGGATGCACACAAGGGCGCGGAGAGCAGAGCGCAGAGTCCGAGAGCGGGCGTCAGGTTGCGGACCATGGTGCGCCTCGTTGGCTGGGTGCGGGAACGAAGGTGTCCACGATATGCGATGAGCGGCGGGATCGCGACGCCCTTCTGGCGCGCTCGATCCCACCCGTATGGTCAGCGCGCGATGGCCTCGCGCACCAACGCCCGAATCTGTTGCCGCAAGCGGCCTGGGTTCGCCGGCGAGCTCTGCCACATGGTCACGACGATCGTTTCGGTGCTCGGGTCGACCCAGAACTCGGTGCCGGCGCTGCCGTCCCAGCGGTATTCGCCGGCGTGCGCGCCCTCTTCGGCGGCCTCGGGGTCGACCACGATGCTCACGTTTGCCAGGGCCCAACCCGATCCACCTCGTCGGTTCGCGAGCATGGACTCGGTCAGCCCGTTCCGAGTCATGCGAGAGACGGTCGAGGCGCGCAGAATACGCACCCCGCCCAGGTCGCCACCGTTAAGAAGCATCTGCGACAGGCGCAGGAAGTCTGGTACTGTCGAGACCAGCCCCACGGCGCCCTCGAGAAGCGCCGGCCGTTGGGTGAACGGCACTTCCTCGATCCGGTGGGGCCGCAAAGCTTCACCTTCGGAGGAGGCATATACGGCGGCGAAGCGGCCGCGCTGCTCGTCGGTCACCCAGAAACGCGTATCGACCATGCCGAGCGGACCCAGGATGCGCTGCTCGAGGAATTCATCAAAACGCTGTCCCGACCAGATCTCGACGAGGCGCCCCAGAACCGTGGGTGCCGCGCTGTAGCGATAGCGGGTACCTGGATCGCTTCTCAGCGGAACGCGCACGATGTTGTCGACGAACTCGGACAGCGTGATGGCGCGGGAGCGCACGCCCGCTTCCCGGTACTCCCTGGAAGAGCGGTGGCTCAGGCCGGCCGTGTGGAGAAGCAGGTCCTCGATGGTGATGGCACGAGAAGGAGGGCGGGTCGATCCGTCCTCTTCGAGCACGACGACATCGCCGAATTCGGGCAGGAAATTCAACACCGGGTCAGAGAGTTGGAAGCGCCCCTCTTCGAATAGAATCATCGCCGCGACCGCGGTGACGGTCTTGCTCATCGAGTAGATCCGAAAAATGGACCGCTCGGTCATCCGAGCGCCAATCTCGAGATCCTGAAGCCCGACGGCCTCTAGATACGCCACTCTTCCCCGACGCGCGACCGCGACAACGGCGCCGGCGATGCGCTGCTGTGCGACGAACTGCTCGAGCAAGTCGGTCACCTGATCGAGTTGCTGAGCTTCGAGACCGACGGCCTCTGGGGCGACACGGGAGAGAGGCTCCTGGGCCTCCGCGGCCACGGCCCCCAGGAGGACGCACGGCCACAGCCAAACTGCTCTGAGTTTCTCCATGGCCCCGCCCCCCCGGCTCTCCGTCTTAGGCTTGTCCGTCGAACATAGAAGATGGTGCCCGCCGCGCCATCGCTTCTTCGAGCTCGTCGGGCGGAAGCGGACCTTGCAGGAAGAAGCCCTGGGCGGCGTCGTAGCGCAGCTGCCGGACAACCTCGAACTCCGCGTCGGTCTCGACTCCTTCGGCGACCACGTAGAAATCGTGCGCTCTCGCCATGGTGACGATCGCGCGTACGATGGTTTCACCCACGGATGCGGGCGTGATACCTCGCACGAGCGAACGATCGATCTTGACGATGTCGAGGGGTAGTGGCGTGACCCCCTGAAACGAGACCAGCGCGAATGTTAGGATCTGGTGCTGGTTGCAAGTTCAGAGAGGAGGTCAGCGATGAGCAGGAGAAGGCACACGCCGGAGCAGATCATCACGGCACTGCGG
>Ga0066376_10003204_pt1 | contig 14830 bp, 10 predicted proteins | sample Knorr_S15_td_Bot_FD_77009 | JGI IMG/M metagenome (GOLD analysis project Ga0066376, IMG submission 77009) | Marine microbial communities from Southern Atlantic Ocean transect - Knorr_S15_td_Bottom_ad_5009_LV_A | ecosystem: Environmental > Aquatic > Marine > Oceanic | place: Southern Atlantic... | reverse complement strand
GGGAATGCGGAATTATTTACTGCTGACCATTATAGGTGGAGTGATATTCCTGGGGTGTCAGGCATACGAATGGACACACCTGATCCATGCGGGTCTTGGGTTGAGTACGAATCCCTTTGGGAATTATCTATTTGGCACTACCTTCTTCGCTATTACAGGTTTTCATGGCGCCCACGTTACGGCAGGCGTCATTTATCTCACATGTATAATGATACAGGGAATACGCGGCAAATATTCGGCTACGGACCACAACAAAGTCGAGATCCTTGGATTATACTGGCATTTCGTAGACCTTGTATGGATCATGGTGTTTACCTTCGTCTACCTGCTATAGTTTGCAGCAGAAGGCGACGTTCAGAGGTTGAGTTGCCTGGGATCTCATATTATGGCAGGAGAGAGAGATGACAGATAATCACAAAGAACCAAACTACATGGGTGTGTTCTACTTGCTGGCAGTGCTCACGGTAGTTGAGATCGGTGTCATATATCTTCCGATAAGCAAACTCATCATAGGGTTCATGCTTGTTAGCATGGCTTTGGTTAAGGCTGCGCTAGTTGGAGCGTATTTCATGCACCTTAAATTTGAGAAGCGCACGCTTGGATTGATTGCGCTGACGCCATTGGTGATCTGTACGTTTTTGATGTTTATGCTCCTTCCAGACTTGGCCGGAACTCCTCATCAATCGTCGGCGAAGACGCCTCCGTCATCATCGTTATCTCAGCAATAAGCGGAACACAATATTGGATCTGAAGGAAGAGCTGTTTCTCACCTAGGCGCACAACCCACTCACCGAACTGCAAAGGAAATGCGATGAAACTGGTCAGATATCCCCTTACAGCTGTGACGATAATTGCATTGACCGCAGCCCTATCCGGCGTGGCCCGAGGGCAGGCGTCTGACGCCGGAGGGTCAATCAGCGGCTCGGTCTCTCTCGATGGCAAGGCGCCGGCAATAAAGAAGCTCGCGATCAGTAAGGACCTGGCGGTCTGCGACGTACACGAGAAATTCGCTGAGGAATGCATCGTCTCGCCCACGGGTGGTCTCCAAAATGTCTTCGTGCAAGTGCTCGGAGCGAAGGGTGAAGTGACAATTCCCAAGGAGCGACCCTCTCTGGTCCAAAAGGGATGCCAGTTCATGCCGCATATCCTGGTGATCCCTGCCGGCTCGAGGGTAAACATCATGAATGAAGATGGCATCGCCCATAATCTCCATACGCTCAGCGAGAAGAATCCGTCCTTCAATCGACTGCAGCCCGGTATCAAGAAGAGAATGATCACAAAGAAAAATGATCTGCTAATTCCGGAGATCATACCGGTGAAGTGCGATCTCCACGGCTGGATGAAGGCGTGGATCATCGTCGCCGATCATCCTTATCACGCCATATCCGATCAGGAGGGTTCATTTCAAATTTCCGGTATCCCGCCGGGGACGTACACCGTTCAGTTCTGGCACGAAACACTGGGGCTGGTGTCGCAGGAAGTGACTGTGGAGACGGGGGCCGATACGAAAGTCAGTGCCGCGTACAAGGCCGGAGCGTAGGTCTATACCCGCCTCCTCCGCCGAGGGGACCACCATCATTCGATTTCCGCTGCAGGGGATGGCGCTGCTATCCCCTCGGCGGGACTTCATTCGTTGACGACGATATCAAACGCCACTTCAGCTGAGGCGCCTTCAGCTACTGTGACCTGTCGCTCCATAGTCCCCATGACTTCGTGCCAGGCCACGATAGTGTAGGACCCGTGAGGGGACCTGGCCGATCTCGAACTCCCCCTTAGCATCAGTGACAGCCACGTAGGGGTGAGTTACCGGCACCAGATAGGCGCTCATCCACTCGTGGACATCGCATTTCACCTTCACGGACGTCTGTAGCCATAATGCGACGCACCAGTTTCATCTTGTAGGCGGCCCCTGGCGACTGCGCGACGTTGAGGATCGTCTTCTCACCCTCGACAATGTGGACGTGGTACAGCAGGTCGTCTTTGTTGAGGACGGTGAGTTTGTCTTTTGACTTGAATACCTGGACGTGAGGTGTGTAGTCGCAGGATTCCTGAGACGACGAAATCGTCACCGGGCTTGGTAAGCCCCGCAAATCTGGTTGTCGGACGCGATCTTAAAGTCTCGGCCGGCGGGAATTCATCGGCGAACCTGACCGCGCCCGTGACCGTCCCCCCGTTCGCCACCTCAACTACCCGATTTAGCGGCGGCTGTGAGGTATCCTGAGCAGCGGCGGATGCCACCGCGGTCACAAGAGCCAACCCCACGGCGCAAAGCAGCCTGGGTATTGAGGTCACTTCCCCACCGCGTAGTTCATGCAAACTGGCTTTCGACCACAGCATTCTCTCCTCCTTCTATAGCGGCCCGTTACGGTAAAAGCGTCAACTGGGTATCGACCAGTTAGATGCCCATGCCGCCATGACGGATACACGCCATCGGCAGCGCGTAGCCGCAGGTGGAGACCCGCATCAGGGCCCGTACTGCATCACAGGAGAGAAAGACGAAACCCGATCCACCGGGAGAGAAGGAGGTGAAAAGTCCTTCTCGACTCCGGCGCATGACCCACCGTTGAGTCAGGCCCCCGATGAGCGCCGGTCAGATCAGCTTGGAAAGGACTCGTCCGGGGCGCTCAGCAGCCCGGTGGAACGGACCAGGCAGAGGATGGCGGCATGTGGGACCACGACGTATTTTTCTGCATCAAACTTTATCTCGACAGCGTCTTTGCGGGTGAAGATCGCGTGATCCCCTTTCTGCGCCTGGAGGGGGATATAGCGCATCTGCTCTCCGGCGTCCTCCGCCCACGGGACGCCGTCATCGTTCGATTTCGGCGGTAGGGGAATGCCTGGACCGATCTCCTCGACGCGCCCGCTCTGGACATTCTCCTTCTCAAGGGCTGTCGGCGGCAGATACAGGCCCACCTCCGTGCGCTCATCCATTTCGTCCAGTCTTATCAGCACCCGATCGCCCACCACTAGCAACTGCTTGTCGCCTCGAATCACTGTTGGGTTGTCCTTTCGCGTACCGCAGTCTCAGCCGCGACCGAGAACTGGCTGCCTATGCTGCCCTGTGTCGACTGACGAAGCTGCTGGAGCCACCTCGCAGCCATGGATTAAGAACCGGCACTTCCTGCCTGCTTCCTGCAACATCAACCACCATGTAATTCCCGCTCGCAGGCCTGCCCGGCATCCGCCATCGACTCCGAAACCACCATCGCGGCTGCGGCCGCAGCCGCTGCGCCGATAATGCCGGCCTCATTCCGAAGCTGGGCGGGAACCACCTCGGCGTCTACGGTCAGATAGTGTAGGAACTTCTGGTGACTCTTGCTCACTCCCCCGCCGATAATGATGAGTTCCGGCCAGAGGTAAAACTGGAGTGCCTGCAGGTACACATCCACCCGCCTCGCCCACCTCTTCCAACTGAGTGCCTTCTTCACGCGCACACTGTCAGCTGTCCAACGCTCGGCGTTTCTGCCGTTGATCTCGATGTGACCGAACTCTGTGTTGGGTACGAGTTGGCCGTCAATAAAGAGAGCGGATCCAATCCCCGTGCCCAGGGTGAGAACAAGCACGACGCCCTGATGTCCCCTACCCGCGCCAAAACGCATCTCCGCCAAACCAGCGACATCCGCATCGTTGAGCACGGTGAAGCTGCATTCGGTATCTCTCTCGAACAGACTGCGGGCATCACAGCCGATCCACTTGTTGGAGATGTTAGCGGCGGTGCACACACAACCGTGACGAATCACCGCAGGGAAACCGCAGCCGACCGGTCCCTGCCAGCCAAAATGAGCCACGACGCGGGCAACGGTTTCCGATACCAGATTGGGAGTGGCCGGCCTGGGGGTGCGCAGCCGGAACCGCTCCTCCCGCACCAGTTTCCCGGCCTCCACGTCCACCAGTCCCCCCTTTATCCCGGTTCCCCCAATGTCGATTCCAAGAATCTGCATAGCGGTGTCGCCCCTTTCATCCCCCGCCACGATGCGACGGCGATGCGACGGCCTAACTCGCCGCCGCCGTCAGACTCACGGCGTTTACTACGTAGTGGAGGGGCGCGCCCGGCTGGGTGGTGTCACCCACTCATTCACCCACCTCACTCACCCACTCACCTGACTACCAAGCTCACCGAGGACGCCCACCGCAAGCTCGACCTCCACGAGCCTCCTTGCCCTATCCCTGCGAGCGGTGGCGAACTCGGTCTCCGCTTGCGCGAGGACAACCTGGGCATCGAGAATCTCGAGCTGCGTCCCGAGCCCGCTTCGATATCTGGATCGGGCCACCTGCAGGCCCTTGGTGGCCTGGTCGACAGTTCGCCGCCGCGCGTCAACTCGGGCGCTGGCCGCGTTGAAATTCAGACACGCCTGGCGCACCTCCCTCTGGACCGACCGCCTCAGTCGGTCTCTATCGAGCTCGAGGCGCCGCAGCTCGAGCTTGGCGCGCGCCGTCCGCGCGCCCGTCTGCATGCCGTCGAATATCGGCACCTCGAGACGGATGCCGCTGGACCAGCTGCGCCTCCACTCCTCGTTGGAAAGCTTGATCTCGTCGCCCTGGAACTGTACCTGCCCACGCGTGACCAGATCGAGAGACGGCCTGCCCTCAGCTCTGGCAACCTGGATGTTGTGTCGCGCCACGGCGACGAGTTGGTCTAACTGGCGGATCTGGGGACGCCGGCTGATTCCCAACTGCAACAGGGCCGGCAGATCCTCGAGATTGAGCTGAGAGGTCTCCCTGAACTCGGCGGCGATCTCTACCTGACGATCCAGATTCAGACCGATGACATCCTTGAGCTCGAGCTCAGCGACTCTTATCTCGTTCCGAACGTCAACCGAGTCGGACTCCACCCTCGTCACCTCGACCTGCGCCCGGAGCAGATCGTATTCTGCCGCTCGACCGGTGCGACGCAACACGGCCACCTGAGCCAGATTGAATCGGGCTCGCCTCAGAGCAAGCAGGCTCAGCGACTCCAATTCCCGAGCCAGGAGGTAGTCGTCAAAGGCTCCCTCTACCAGGGCTGTCACGCTCTGCCGCACCCCGCGCGCCACCTCCTCCTCGAAGACGACGTTCAGGTGAGCGGCTTTCAGGGCGGCCCTGAATCCACCACCTCCGTACAGGGATTGGGTCAGATTGAGCGTGCCAACAACGTTGTTGTCGCTACCCGTCTTGAAGGTGCGATCATCGAAGATAAAGGTCGGGAGAAGCCAGTTGCGGGTGTAATTGACCGAAGCACTCAGCTGTGGCAGGCCCTCGGCCCTGACCTCCCGCACCCTCTCGAGAGATTTCCCCTGCTCTGCCTGCGCCATGAGCAGATGCTCATTGTGCTTCATGGCCAGGCGGATACCCTCTTCAGGCGTCAACAGCAGGACATCCGCTGAAATAGCGAGCTCTTCCCCCTCGCCCGGCACGCCGCAGCAGGCGATCAGCAAAAGGGCCGTCAGCACGCTAACCACGTCGGGTCCCTCGCTTCGCTCGCATCTGTCCACCGCCCTTGACCAACATGGACCGAATCGAATCCGCCACCTTCTGCGGAGAACTCTCGAGATCCTGTTCGATCTTCGACCTCCTCACCGCCATGACATCCGTCTCCTCCTCGAATTCGGCGAACTCGCTCTCGTCCAGCCCCGCCTGCGACTCTCCGAGGAAACGCACTTCCATGGCCGCGGTGGCTCGTCTTGCAAAGGCCCGCCACCCGAGGCCCGCGACTCCGATGGCGACAACTCCCGTCATCCAGCCTAGAATATTGGAATCGGTATGGAGCCAGACCTGACCGCCGGCCAGCACACCGGACCCGAGGATGATGACAGCTACGACGAACCGCGACCCAGCCGAGAGTTTCACCAGCACACATCCGCTCTCTATGTAACTCTGTGAATTGATGAAAATTAGCCTTTGATTGGCTGAAAAAGATAGGATATGGCCGTTTCCGGTGCAAGTGAGTTAGGGCGCTGCGAAAAGCCGCCCAAATTCGGCAATCGAGACCCCCTCACTTCCCACGCACCTCCTCAAGGACGACCACCCTCGGTCAAGACGGGATTGCGCAGTTTCTGGAAATTCAGCTATATTTCCGGACACGCGGCGGCGGCATTGACCACCTTGGAGACATCCTGGCAGGGGAAGAAAAGCATCATGCACAGACGGGGCTTTATCAAGAAGGGGCTGCAGGTGGGGTCCCAGTACCTCGGCGTAGCGGCTCTGGCATCATCGACCGATGCAGGAGCACAGATTCTCGCCGCCGCGGGTGGTAGTACAGGTGGCGACTCGGAAAGCGAGGTCTTCTGGGCTAGGGTCCGAGACCAGTTCCCACTCACAAGAGAGATAATTTATGTCAACAACGGCGGCCTCGGACCTTCGCCGCGAGTATCTATACAGGCAATTCACGACCGCATCGACGAGCTCGAGGAGACCTCTGAAACCGGCCACTCGGCCAAGCTCTGGTCGTCCGTCAAGGAGAAAGCCGGTCGCGTCCTGGGCTGCCGTCCAGAGGAGATCGCCTATACTCGCAACACCACCGAGGGCGTCAACATCGTCTGCAACGGCCTGCCGCTCAAGACGGGCGACGAAGTCATCACCTCTACGCACGAGCATGTCGGCAACACCATCTCGTGGCTGGCCCGGCAGAAGAGGGACGGCATCCGGATCAGGGTGTTCGAGCCCTCCACCGCTTCTGCGCAAGAGAACATCGATCGCATCGAGAGCCTGATAAACCCTCGAACTCGGGTGATCAGCATCTCGCACGTGACCACGGCAACCGGACAGGTGCTGCCGGTGGGGGAGATCGGCGAACTCGCGGCCCAGCACGATCTCTGGTACTTCATCGACGGCGCTCAATCCGCCGGGATGATGCCCGTCGATGTCACCGGCATGGGCTGCCACGCCTACGCCACGAGCGGGCACAAGTGGCTGCTCGGACCCAAAGGCACTGGTCTTCTCTACGTCCGCGAATCCGCCCTTGAGTCGATCGAGGCAAGATTCGTCGGTGCTTACTCCAACGCCGGCCATACCGACATGGCTACCGGCGAATTCGGTTTCCATCCCACGGCGCAGCGATACGAATACGGGACGGTGAACATTCCGCTCTTCCTCGGCTTGGGTGAGTCCATCGGCTTCCTGCTCGACCTTGGGCTCGAGACAGTGAAACGTAGAAACCACGCTCTGGCAGCCGCGCTGATGACAGGTCTGGACGAACTCGGGGCTCAGGTGCTATCCCCCCGCAATACGGGCGAACACAGTTCCATCGTCACCTTCAAGATCAAGGAGATGCCCAAGGACGAGCTCCAGCAGTTTCTCAGCAAGCACTACCGAATCCGCTCCCGCGGCATATACGAGGGTGGTCTGGAGGCGCTGCGCATCTCGCTGCACATCTATAACTCCTTCGACGAGGTGTCTCAGATTCTGGAGGGTGTTCGCGCCGCGCAGGCCGCCTGAGAGCCGCCCATGTAGCGCGCTGGACCCGCCCAAATAGAAGAAGCCCCCAGACCTGAACTTGAGGTCCGGGGGCTTTCTGTTAGAATGTGTGTCGGTGAGCTAGAACCTCAGGTTCAGCGACACGCGATGGACGTTGTCGAGAATGCCGAAATCAGTATAGGCGTAATCGACGACCACATCGTAACTGGCAACGCTAACATCGACACCGAGACCGAGAGTAAACCCTTCCTCGGTCCTGTCTGAGGTAAAATCGGTGCTCGTCGGGTTCCCACTCGAAAGCGCCTCGCCGCTGTTTCCTGTGGTCTCGTCCGTCTTGTCGTCGGTAACGCCGGAGTAATTGAGCTTGTAACCACCACGGACCTTCAGGCGATGCATGATCTGCAGTTCGCCCGCGCCGAATACCAGCTGGTCGCTATCCTGCGGCTTGGTGGCGTCGGCAAACAGCGTCAGCTTATTACCCCGGTCATCCTCTTCCATCACGTCGATGGACGTGCCGATGCTGAAAATCAGCGGCAGCGGCGATTTCACCTCGGTGCTGAGATGGTCGAGGTCGTTGCCCAGGTTGTTCAGCCGCGCGCCGATGCGAGCGCCGCGGTAGCCAACCTCGTAGATAGCGCCCACATCGAGGGCCACGGAAGTGCCCGTCTCATCGTCGATGGACTGACTGATCACCTTACCGGTCACACCCAGGGCCAGCCTCTCGGTCACCTTGCGGGCCCAGGAAAGGCCGATGGCGAGGTCCTGGTAGTCGAAGTCGCCCGCGTTCGTGTCGAAGGGCGCGAAGTCCTCGATAAAGTCGGGCACGACGTCGCGCTGCGAGCTGATCCCCGACAGACCCATGCTGACGACGCCGATGCCGATCGTGCCGAGGCTGCCGAAGTTACGGGTAACGCCGATGGCGGAGTGATTGAGGTCGGCGATCCACTGGTTGTAGTTAATCGACGCCTGCATGCCGCTGTCGATGGCGATACCGGCGGGGTTCCAGAACAACTGCGTCGCGTCACCGGCGACGGTGGTGAAAGCCGAGCCCAGACCCACCGCCCGGGCGCCGACACCGACCTTCAGAAAAGCGGCGCCGGTCAGCCCCGCCTTTCCCGTGGCCGAGGCCGGACCAACGGCGAGCGCCATGAGCGCCAGACCCAGCAAACAATTAATCATACGTCTCATTCAAGATCCTCCAGTCTTTAGCGCAAGATGGCGAAGTGTCCGGTCTGCTTTCCACCCGGATACGCGGCCACGTAGATGTAGAGTCCACTCGTAACTTCTATCCCGTCCTTCGAGAACATGTCCCAGAATAGGGTGCCGTCCGCAGGGTTGGTACCCTGGAATCGGATCACGTCGATAATCTGACCCGAGACATCCAGGATGGTGATCTCCGTGCCCGTGGGCAGGTTGCTGAACAGAATCTTGTGCTCGAGGCCGGTGTCGTGCAGCGCCTCGAATTTGTACGGATTGGGCGCGACCCGGATCCGGGTCAGGCCCGATTTGATATCCGCCGGAGCCACCAGGGGTGACTTCAGCACGAACGGGGCGCCAATATCTTTGATCCCCGCCAGGTCGTTCTGATCGGGATAGACCGCACTGGCGGTGGCGTAGTGGTAGGTCCCCTCCCACAGGCCCGATTTGCCGTTGAAGTTGACCCGGTGGGTCTCCAGCGAATTGGTCGACTTACCGGCTATGGTAGCGGTCTCGTTGTCATAGGCCGCCACGTAGTACCAGTAGGTGAAGCCAAAGGCGACCAGGTCGCTGTTGTCCTCGAAGACGTGCTGATACGTCCCCCTGTCGGCACCGTTGTTGCCGTACTGACCCAGCTGGGCGGCGGTAATATTGGCGATCAGGTGATAGGGCCCCCAGGCGTTTGGCTCCTGGGGATTGTGGGCCGTCGCCGTCGACGAGATGTTCGGATTGTTCGGAATGCCGAATGCCGCCAACTCGGCATTCGAAGGATTCGGCTCCGTCTGTTCGTGGTACCGATCGACCAGTCGAATGCCGAGCTGCTTCGAATCGACCTTGGGGAACGGCGTAGAGCGGTAGATCTTGTAGCCGGCGAAATCAGACGCCGATTCAGCCCCGTCATCCCATTTGATCTCGATGTTGCCGTCGGCGTTCGGCGCAACCCTCATGTCCGGTGTCGGCGGCGGCTCGGGGACGACCCAGTCGTTCTCGTAGGCCCACTGACCGGCCTTGCGCGCCTTGCGTATGCCCTGCAGGCGAAAGCCACCATACTCGAGCAGCAGGACATTGATCGTCTCCCCAACTTCGATGGAGAAGGGGCCCACCGAGCTGCGGTGCTTGCCGTCGAAGTTATACTGAATTGAAAACCCCTCATCCCAGTCGCTGCCCTCGTCCGGAGCGTTAGGCCAGTTGGTGTCGTTGTTCTTTTCCCAGTTCTGTGCATACGTGCCGTTGTACTTCATGTCGCCGCGGGGCTTACTGCGGTCTCCGGCATCGCGGACGGCGCCGATGAAGGACAGCGGATCACCGGCAACGATGTTGGGATCACTGTCGTCGAACCAGTTGGGGTCCGGCACCAGCTTGCCGACGGACTGCAGTCCGGCATCGCTGTAGTTGGTGCCTCGGTGACCGGTGGATTCGCCGTTGAACCACACAGCCATCGACATGCGGTGCTCCAGCATCGGGTTATTGCGGGCATCGCTGTCCTTGGTCACCGTGGTGTACCAGCCGCGCTCAGCGCCTTCGCCGACCGGATGACTGTCGTAGATCGTGAGTTTGTCCGGCTGGCCGAAACTGCTGCCGTTCGCCGGCAAAGCCCCCTGCTTGGCGGCGACGAACTGGAAGCCGGCGTAGATGTCGTAATAGTAGCGCCTGCCCCGGTTCATCGTATTGCCCAGGAATCTCTTGTCGTCCGGCGCCCATGGCACACCGTCGGGGCCCACCTCCGTCATCGAAGTGTTCGAGGGACCGGAAAAAATCAATGGCACATCCCAGGGATTGCCGTCGGCGTCCGGAGTGCCGTCGTAACCCGAGATGGCGCCGGTTGCCCAGCCAGCTCTACCACGCCGTCCAGCGAGGTTATTGCTCATCGAGTTGATCGGCTCGTGGCGCATGCTCAGCGTCAGCGCGTTGATCCGGTTGCCGCTGCGATCAACCGTGCCGTCGGCGTCGATATCGACCTCCCCGGTGTTGGTCAATTCCAGCTCGATGGCGATGAAGTCATTGAGATTCGCGTGGTTGACGGAGAACTGGCGAATCCGGTACTTCACATCGACACCCAGGTTGGTGGGCGTCAGCCCCTCGTAGATCTGGGTGTGGCGCTTCTCCGGGTCCACCCAGTGCGTGCCGGCATCGAAGGTGGAACGGTCGGCACCGACCATGCCCGGCAGGAAGAAGCCATAGGCGTAGTTGCCGCGCATCGGATCATCGCCGCGGGCAGTGGGATTGAAGTCCGGGTCCGGATTGTACTCGACCATCTGGATCTGCTGTTCCCAGGGCAGGTGGATGTTCTCCCCCCCCGGATACATCATCGACGGCGCCGTCCACTGACGGTCCAGATTGCCGACGCGAATCAGCATGTAGTAGTCGTCGGCCGAGTTGCCGGCGTTTTCGCGGTAGCTCTTGTCCACGTTCGTGGGCAGGAAGGTCTCCCACAGGTCGCCCGCCGTGAACACGCCGCCATGATCTTGCGCATGTGCGGTCGTCGCCACCAGCGTCACAAGCAGGGCCAGAGCGGCCTGTCGTGTGATGGTGTGGAACTTGGTCATGGGTCGTTCTCCTAACTCGTAGTCGGCGTGTTTAGAAATCGAGGCTGAACCCGAGGTTCAGGCGCCGCGCCGGTCCGTAGATGGGTAAGCCATTGGCATTGTGGGCGCGGTTCAGCACGCCCGTCGGATCTTCATCCGTCTCCCAGAGGATCTGGTCCTCCGTGGTACCCCCGCCGTTGAAGGCGATGACGTTGTCGCGATCCAGCAGATTTCGAACCTCGAAGAAGCCATTGATGCCCTGGCCGCCGTAGTTGAAGAGTTTTGAAAGGCGCAGATCGACGACGAAGTTGTACGGCGCCCGCCTGCTCTCGATGTCACGCGCGTCGGTGGACGTCGCCGTCACGCGATAGAGGAAACCGCTCTCGTAGGAACTGACCAGCGAGCCGCCGATGTCCATCGGCAGGTCGGTCAACAGTGTGAGCGCCAGACGATGCGAGCGGTCGAAGCCGGACGTCAGCGAGTTGCTTCCGCCGGCGACGGTGCGCTCGATGGTATTGAAGGTCTCGGCCTCCTCGAAGGGGATGTCGGTATCGCCCTGCGAGGCAGCGAAGGATCTCTGGTCCGGAAAGGGGCTAACGTCCCCGGCGCTACCCGACGCCTTGATGTAGCTGAAGGCGTAGTTCAAACGCCAGTTGATACTGGCCGTAGCCCGCCGCTCCAGACCCAGCTCGAGGCCACGGCTGTCGGCGTAGCCGCCGCTGGTTTGGATATTGTAGGAGCCGCCGGTCACTGGATTGATCGAGTAGCCCAAGCCGCCGTAGTTGTCGATATCGCGATAGTAAGCCGAGACATCGAGAAGGTAATTGGGATGGAAGCTGTACTGCAGCCCCATCTCGTAAGCGGTGGCCTCCGACGGGTCGCGCGCCACGTCCTGTGTGCTGGGCAGAGCTTCCTGAGCGAAGGAACCATAGTTCTCGTAGACCTGAGAGAAAGGCGGCGCCGAGTAGAACTTGCCCCACGAGTAGTACATCGCCGAATTCTCGGATATCGGGTGCGAAATGCCGAGCCGCGGCTGCCAGAACCACTTCACCGGAATGTTGCGGTCGCGAATCTCGGTGCGCGTGATCTTGCCATTCGACAGGGTGTCGGTCCTGATGGGATTGAAAAAGTCGCTGAACTGATCGACCGCCACGTCATAGCCGTCGAGGCGCACACCGGCGTTGATGATGATACCCTCGTACTCGATGCGATCCTGGACAAAGAAGCCATACTCCTTCGGGTTGACGGTGAATTCCGTCTGCTGAAAGGGCAATTCCGGATCGTAGGTGATGGGAATCGTCGTCAGCTGCTCGAAGTTTTTGATCTCGTGACGCCGCAGCAGCACGCCCGCCTTCAACTGGTGGTTGTAGTTGACCTGGCTGGTAATGTCGATCTTCGCCTGCGTGACATTGCGCTCGAGCTTGTTGTAGTAGAAGCCCGCCCTCTTGAAACGGTACTGATCGTTCGAATAATCGAGACTGTAGCTCCGATCCTGAATAATGGTGGTGAAGAAGGTCGGTTCTCCCTCGGCACTGAAGCCACTGCCGCTGTTCACGCCCAGGTAGAGAGATGCCTCTTCCGGCGTGTCGATGCGAATGAAGTCACCATCCTCACCGATCTCGGGACGGCCGTTGGAGTTGTCGTCGGCGTAACCGAACTGCGACTCGCGATTGACCTGCGACACCTTGATCTCATAGAACGTGCTCGGTGACAGCGTGTGAGTCAGGGCCAGGTAGCCCATGGTGCCCAGCTTCTTGTTCCCCAGGTTGCCTTCGGGGAAGAACTTATAAACCCCGGTGTATTCGCGGTTCGTCCAGCCGCCCAGCAAGCCGCCGTCGTCCACCCAGGCGCTGGCCGTCAGTTTCATGTCATCGGTGGCCTGGTGCGTCAGCTTCAAGCTGTAACGGGCCGAGCGGTGCTGCTCGTAGGAAAACTGACCGCTATCCTCGACGAAACGCACGGTCCCGAAATAGTGGGTCTTCGCATCCAGCGCGCCGCCCAGCGAGAGTTCGGCCTCAAAAGGGAGGTCATCGCCGTAGCCGATCCTGTCGATCGTCTTTTTGTCGAAGGTGTAATTGGCGGCCTCGTCCTTGTCCGCCGGCTCGGCGCTGGCGAGCAATTCGTCGCGCTCCTCATTGTATCTGTTCAGATCATTGTAAATGTCGGGGCCGGCGTTCTTGATCCCTGAGGGGCTGAAACGGAAGAACACTCTAGCCTCGGTCTTGTCCCCTCCCTCGCGGGTGGTGACGTTGATGATGCCGGCCGAAGCCGCGTCGTACTCGGCGTTGAACGTACCGGCGATGATGTCGAGACTCTGTACGGCCGAGACGTTGATGCCCACCGAGGTGAACTCGTTGGCGGAGGAACGATTGGCGATGGCGTAACCGACGTTGGCGCCGGCGCCTTCGCCGGCGCGGAAGTAGGTATCCGATATGTCGATGCCATCCAGCAGCACCCGCGAGTCGCCCTTGCGGCCGCCGCGGATGAAGCCTTTGAATACCGAGGGCGTCGTCTCCACCAGCTCCATCAGGTCGGAAACGGGCAACGCGTTATTGAGCTCGGCGGCGCCGATTGAGGAGCGGCTCGACGTGCGGCTCTTCTCGACCATGGGAGCGTCGGCGGTGATCGTGATGACCTCACCCTCGATCGCCTTGCTCTCCAGCTTGAAGTCGACGTCAGCCGTCAGATCGAGACTGACCGCCACCTCGCTGACCGCCAGGGACTGAAAGCCGATGTAGCTGGCGGTGATGGTATAGATCCCCGGCGGCACGTTGAGGATGAAGTACTTGCCATCGTCATCGGTCGTGGTGCCGCGGAGTGTGGTCCCCACGGTGATGGCCAGGTTGGCGCCGATCAGTGGCTGACCGGATCCGTCCGTCACCTTGCCGGCGAGCTTTCCGTTGCCGGCCATCGCGGCACCGCTCACCATGAGCAGTGCGGCGGCGACCAGCCACAGCGCCGGCCCTGTTCTGCCGGTTCTGGATGGTACAAAGCGCATAGCAACCTCCCTTGCATCGAGGCAATGCCCGATGCCTGTGGATTCAGCGGACGACGATGTGTCGGTCCGCAACGTCACTGGTTTATTGAGGATATTGATAACTTCTGCTGCGGTAGACGACGTATTCTGCGAATATTGATAACTTCTGCTGCGGTTGACGACATCTTCTGCGATTTGCAATATAGCGCGATCTTCAACGGGAAGGCAATGGATAGGCGATTTTGTTTGCTTCTCTCTGCTCAACATCGGAAATATAGGCACATTACTCAAGTGCTGTAAAGGCACTGCCACGAAAATTTCGAGAGCCCAACCCGGACTCGAGAAACACCGGCGCAATCTGCGATGCCATCAACTGACTATTTATACAATTTTCCTCGATATCGGCAGGTTCGACAACTGACAGCGCGGCGGCGCACCGGGGCCTCAGGAACATAGTCGTCGGGGGTGTCGCTCAAGAGAAGCTAAGGACCTACCTTATCGGACCAGAACGTGCCACCCCAGTCATCCCTCGCCGTGACATCTGAAGGAAGAAGGTGCGTGCCAGTAATAAAATCCTGGTGGCCGCTGGCGTTGGCGGTGGCGCTGGGATCTCAGTGGATAGCCTGCGACGATCTGGAGCACCGCGCTGATGACAGCCTGGAGAACCGGGCCCGGCGGATCCACAACCGCGTCCTCACCCTCGACACCCACGTCGACATCCCCGCCGAGTTCGCCAGCG
>Ga0066376_10003203_pt1 | contig 14839 bp, 10 predicted proteins | sample Knorr_S15_td_Bot_FD_77009 | JGI IMG/M metagenome (GOLD analysis project Ga0066376, IMG submission 77009) | Marine microbial communities from Southern Atlantic Ocean transect - Knorr_S15_td_Bottom_ad_5009_LV_A | ecosystem: Environmental > Aquatic > Marine > Oceanic | place: Southern Atlantic... | reverse complement strand
GGCGAACACGGCCATGAGCAGGAATGCCCCAAAAAAGATCGGATTCCCGAAGGTTCCCAGGCTACGGGCGCCGTCCTCGCCGGGGCTTATCGGATCCCAGCCGAAGTCTTGCGAGATGCCGTAGAGCGCCGCGATCCCGCCGGCGACCATAAGCACCAGGAAGACGCGACCGGCTGCATCCAGTGTCCGGAGCCGAAGTGCGACGGCGAAGAAAATGACCAAAAGCGCGAGGAACGTGTACAGCTCGTATCCAAGCGAGATGTTGTCACGGCCCAAAGGCTGACTCGCGGCGCCGGTGATACGAAGGTCGAGATCACGGCGGCGACGGCGAAGATGGCAACGGACATGACGACCCAGCGCTCAGGCCGTCGACCGGCCCAGCCCCATGGGGTAGTCAGTGTCCATGGCCCCGCATCACGCCGACCGGCTGCCCATTCGAACGTCCACGCCACGACTACAACCGCCGCAATGAGGTGCAGGACAAAATATTTCGGGTCGTTATAGATGGTCAGCAGCCATAGCGGGCTGAACACGAGAGGGACGGCGAAAAGGCCGATTAACCAGGACGCCTCGATCGCTCGATCGGGCAGGGGAATGGCCGCGTGGGAACGTTCTCCCGTATCGGACCCTTGAGCTTTGCCAGCAGGTGGCATTAATACGCTCTCCTACTGTGTCGCCGCGGTGAATTCAGGCTGACGGCGAAGTCTGATAGTCAGACCCGAACTGCCGTCACGCCGACTATTGTTTCGCCAGAATAAGACACCCTGTTACCCGCTCGGCATCATATGTGGTCGCCGGGGTAACGGCCATTTGGAGGACGGACACAGGTCAGCCACCTCCTGAGCCAACAGTCATTCTTATGACCGGAGCAGGTATCTCTTCGGAAACTTGGCGACAATCGAATAGAGGATGTCGACCATGTTTGCTAGCCGGACGCGTGCTACCTGCGAGCAAAGCTGGTACGCAGCGATTCGGTCAAAGCCGTAATCATCGGCAAGCCATGTGACCAGGTCGTAAAACGCGATTCGGGCCGCGTCCTCCATCGGTCGAGCGCTTCCGATCGACATCAGAAACTCGTCGTTCTCAACTCTTGGCGTCGCGATAGAACGTCCTTTGATCACGTCGACGGTGAGGGTCCCAATGGTAGGCACTTCCGCGGCTACACCGCTGACTTCGGCATCACCCTGCGCGGCGTGGCCGTCGCCTACGAACAACAACGCTCCTTCTACGGCGACCGGCAGATACACGGTGTTGCCGGGGCACACGTCGGCCGCATCCATGTTCCCTCCATGGAATCCCGGCGACAGCGTTGATATCGCCTCCAGCGCGGGGGACGTTCCGATGGTGCCATAGAAAGGTTCAACCGGGATTGGTGGGATGTCTAGATTGGGATCATGGATCATCTCGGACCCCGAGATCGGATGGAGCAGAATTCGTTGTTCAAGCGGCTCGTTCAACACCCGGGTGAACGGCGTCCCGCACAGCCCGCCGAACTCCGGAATGATGCAACTCACGGCGTAGTCACGGGCCATCTGTATCTCGTTGATGCGGACGGCAAGTGTGTCGCCGGGGGCCGCGCCGTTTACATATATCGGTCCGGTGCACGGGTTTACGAAAGGCATCTGGATGACGTCCGCAAGATCGATGTCAGGCGAATCGATGCGGTTGCCGAACGCATCGAGCGTTGTGATCTGAAATGTCTCTCCGGCCTCGACCGTCGCCAACGGCTCCTGGTATGGCCCGATGACATATGCCAGGCGGTCTGTCGGCGGTGGCGTGATGTGTTGCATTCCCGGGCTCCCGGCTATCAGTGAATGTGGCGTTGTGAAGAATTTGATGACTTTACGAGTAGTCACACAGTAGATTGCCCTTACGGCTGACGCACGGTGGATATCCCTTCCGATTGATCGGAACGGCGGCGCGAAGTGCTCTGGCGTACGGCAAATGCCCCGCGCGCCCATATCGAAATCGACACGACCACAAGCATTACTCCCATGATGTGCAACGTCGCGGCGAACCCAACCCAGGCGATCAACAGACCCGCCATCACCGGCCCGGTCACCTTGCCCCCGTTACGCATCGTGCCGACCAGTCCGAGGCTTGTCCCGAGCCTGCCGTGATCGATCGACGTCGCCAGCCAGGCAGTCGCGGCTGGCAGGATCAGCGCCTGGGCGATACCGATGAGAACGGCAGGCGCTAGGAAGCCGATGTTGGAGTCGACCGTAGCCAGGTACGCCAGGGTTACGCCGAGAAGACCGGTCCCGGTCCCAAATGACACGATGTATCCGAATCGGTCCGCCAGCCTGCCACCACCGGGCGTGGCCACCATTTGCGTAAACGCCTGCAGGGAGAAGAATGTCCCAACAAGCGCCACATTAACGCCCGCGGCCAGCGCGTAGACGGGCACAAAAACCTTAATGGCGTACAGAGGAATATACGCCGCGGCCTCCATCGCTCCTGTGGCCCAGATCGCGGGTGTCCGGATTCCATTGAGCAGTGAACGACGGGCGCCGGAGAATAGCGGCGGTTCCTCTTTCCGTTGAGCCGTTCGCGTTTCTCCGAGTAAAAGGACCGGCATGAAGGCAAGCGTGCTGATGAGGCCGATCACGGTGAAGACGGCGACCGGCGACATCGAAACGAGCATCCAGCCGGCTACCGCCGGCCCGATGACATATCCAGCGTTTCGGGCGGTCCCGAACCAGCCCAATCGCTCAGCGATCCGACCGCTGGAAAGTTCGGCAACGTAAGCCAGCGTCACGGGCCCGTAGATGGCGGTCGCCATGCCGTGAATTAGCCGGACGGCGAACAATTGACCCGGTGTCTCAACGAACTGGTACGCGAACGGCATCAAGGCAAAGAAGGCAGTACCTGCCAGAAGCCATGAACGTCGGCCCCACCGGTCGGACAGGATTCCGACAATCGGTTTCATGAACATGCCGGTGAGTGTCGACACCGAGACAATCAACCCGAGAAAGGCGTCCGACGCGCCCAGAGTTACCGCGAATATCGGTAATAGGGGCGTTTTGCCCATCTGGTACGCCGACCGTACGACGAAATCCGCCGAGGTGATTAGCGCAAAGTTGCGCATGCCTTCATGCCCCTCCGGAGATTCCGGATTGCTCGCCGTGTCATTGCCCGAATCATGGTGTCGGGTCGGCGACGATGGCCGGAAGCTCCAGTTCATGCACCAGGTTTTCGAACTCAGCGGCGTCGGTTTCAATCACCTCCGTGAGGCGTTCAATGTGTGGCGTGATCCGTGCTCCCACATCCACCAGCACATCGCGCGCTTGCTGAGGTGGTGCGAAGTCGGCCGCCGCAACCACGTTTGTGATTTCGGCTAGTTTCACGTTAAGTTTCGTAGGCAGGTTTAGCCGATCGCGTGCTCCCCGGTACTGGGTCTGAATCAGCTCTTCTTCGATCGCCGATAGTTTGTCCTTCAAAGACGAAGCCGCCGAGGCGACGGCATCTGCTGCGCTATGGTCACGGGTGCGACGGGTCCATTCGTCCGCCTGCCGTTTGAGGCCGCGGATCGTGTTGATCGAGTCATGGACTTCGGACAACCTGTTGCGAATCTCGATGAGTAGGTCGAACTGCGCCTTGAAGTCGTCGTCGGTCGCCAGGACACGAGGATCCTTCACGATCTCAAAACTCTCGGTCTGGGATTCACCGCCGACGGTTATCGAGACGCTGTAGTCGCCGGGCGGCGCCAGCGGTCCTCTCAACCGATCTTCGGTCGTCTTATCGCCGGGCACATGCCGGGCGGGCGGGTAACGGGTGTCCCAGACAAACCGATTAACGCCCGCGTTCGCGGGAACCCGACGCTCCTTCGGCCCGTTATTTTTCTTCTCGTCGTCCGGCTTTTCAGATGAGAACGTGCGAATAATGTCACCGGCATTATCCAGAACCGTCAGCACCACCTCTTCTCCTTCAGCCAGTCCATCGCTCAGGAAGTATGCGAAGACCGGGCCTGGTGGCGGATTTGAACCGGCGTCGAGGAACTTGAGTTCACGCGCTCCTTCCGGAGTTTCACTTTCCGTGAATGTGACGTTCGATCCCAGCGCCAGTTGGTAACTCTTGCCGGGAGCAGGTTTGCGCCCACCAAACGGCGCCGCAGACCTCACGGTCGAACGGGGTGCAAATAACTTGAACGGGTCACCCGTCGTCTCCGGCGTCATCTGTCGAAGTTGTTCGAGGTCGTCGAGGATCCAGAACGAGCGACCGTGTGTCGCCGCGATCAGGTCGGTTCCTTTGACCTGGAGATCGTAGATAGGGACCACCGGCATGTTCGCTCGGAGCGGTTGCCACGAGCCGCCATCGTTGAATGACACATAGGCAGACGTTTCAGTGCCGCAGTACAGCAGGCCACTACGATCCGGGTCTGCTCGAATGCAGCGCGTGAAGTCGTTATACGGAATGCCGGAAGTTATCTCAGACCAGCTTTCCCCGTAATCCTCCGTCTTGTAAAGCAGAGGCCGATTGTCGTCTAACTTGTACCGGGTCGCCGATAAATACGCGGTCGCCGGGTCGTGCGGAGACAGTTCGATCATGTTGATCATGCTCCACTCCGGGAGCTGCTCCGGCGTGATCCGCCCCCAGTTCGCGCCACCGTCGCGTGACAGGTGAACCAGACCGTCGTCTGAGCCGGCCCAGAAGACGCCCGCCTCATGGGACGATTCGACGAAACTGAAGATCGTCCCGTAAATCTCGGCCGCCGACGTGTCCTTGGTAATCGGTCCGCCTGACGCCTCCATTTTCGTCACGTCGTTGCGGGTCAAATCGGGCGAGATCGGTTCCCAGTTCGATCCCTGATCTGTCGAGCGGAACACAATGTTCCCCGTCGCGTGCAGGACCGTTGGGTCGTGCGGCGAGAACTGGATCGGATAGGTCCACTGGAATCGGTACTTCCAATCTTTTGCGCCCCATCCTGTGTACGCCTCGGGCCAGACGGTGATGATGCGCACCTGCCCCGTTTTATCGTCGTAGCGCAGCATGTTGCCGCCGCCGCCCGGCGAACTGCCGATGGCGCCGGATATGACGACATCCGAGTCGCGGGGATCCACGACGATGTAGCCGCTTTCGGAGCTTCCCACGGTGTAGCAGTCGCCCCACGGAATCGCGCCCTTGTTGGTTCGTGAAGGCACGCTGATCGCTGAGTTGTCCTGCTGCGTGCCAAGAACCCGGTACGGATAACGATCGTCTGTCGCGACGTGATAGAACTGCGACGTCATCTGGTTGTAGATCGTGGACCAGGAATCTCCGCCGTTGAACGAGACACAGGCGCCGCCGTCGTTGCCCTCGATCATCCGGCGCGGGTTTGCGGGATCGATCCACAGGTCGTGGTTATCGCCGTGGGGTGTGCTGACCTGTGTGAAAGTCTTTCCGCCGTCGATAGATTTCCAGGCACTGTAGTTCAGGATCCAGACGGTGTCGGCGTCTTGAGTATCGGCAAAGATGTGCTGGTAGTACCAGGGACGACCCTGCAGATCACGATCATCGCTCACCAGTTCCCATGTGTCCCCGTAGTCGTCCGACCTGTAGATCCCACAGTCCTCGGCTTCGATCGTCGCCCACACCCGTCCTGGTCTGGCAGGTGAAGCGGCGACACCCATGCGGCCCTTGAGCCCGTCGGGCAATCCGGGATTGCCCGTGATATTTGTCCAGGTATCGCCGCCATTAGTTGAGCGCCACAGCCCGCTGTCCGGTCCGCCGCTCGTCATACTCCAGAAATTGCGACGCGCCTGCCAGATCGTCGCGTACAGGATCCGCGGATTGGATGGATCAAGCGACAGATCGGCAGCACCGGCGTCCTCGCTCTTGTACAGCACTCGGTCCCATGTCGAACCGCCGTCTGTGGTGCGGAAGATGCCCCTTTCCGTGTTCGGCCCGAAGGCATGGCCGAGAGCTGCCACGTAGACGATATCCGGGTTATCAGGGTGGATCCGAATGCGCGCTATATGTCGCGTGTCTCTCAACCCGCGATTCGTCCATGTACGTCCCCGGTCGGTTGAACGGTAAACGCCGTCGCCGTGCGTTACATCCCCACGGATACAGGCCTCGCCCGTGCCGACATAGATTACGTTGGGGTCGGATTCGGATACCGCGATCGCTCCGACAGATGCGGTATCGAAGAACCCATCAGAGACGTTCTCCCAGTAGGTGCCTGCGTCCTCTGTCTTCCAAACGCCGCCGGCACAAGCCCCGAAATAAAAAGTGCCGAGATCGTCGGGGTCGCCAGCAACGGCCACCACACGTCCTCCCCGGGGCGGTCCAATGCACCGCCATTTCAGTCCCCCCAGCAGCGATTCGTCGACATTCGGTAGAGTACCTGTGTGGTCGTCAGCCATGTTGCCCCCTGTATCTCCAAGCTCAGTGCATAGGCGAGAGTGTAACGGGGCCGGGTCCGGGACGAGTATCTGCGCGATGTGTATACATGCGAAGTGAGTCCGATGTGATCCGGGACGCCTACGTTGCGAAGCAGCATCGTGACGGTGAGTGCGACAATATCTAAGGCGCGCTGTACGCGGTGGCTGTCATCCTGGTCGCCAACAAGCGTCAGGCGTACAACGTTTGATACTGTGCCACAGGCAATTCAAACGTAAGATTCACTCCGTGCCGGGGTGGCGGAATGGCAGACGCGGCGGACTTAAAATCCGCTGTCCTAAAAGGGCGTGCGGGTTCAAATCCCGCCCTCGGCACCAATACTCACTCACTGCGTTCACTCCGCTTGCACAGACGAAAACGGCTCTTAACGTCAGCTGCGTGTGCCTCGATTGAGCGAACCTGCCCTTCGTTGCCCATTTCTACGACCAACTGGCCCTTACGATCTCGGGCGCGGCGCTGGCGCCGGGCTTGCTGGCGCAGCGACCTCGCCCCGCAATCCTGCTACCTCGATTGCCGTTAAATCGCGCCACTTGCCTGTCTTCAGATCGCCGAGCGTCAACGGACCGATTCGCGTACGAATCAATCCGGTTACCGGCGACCCTACCGCAGCCAGCATCCGGCGGATCATCCGGTTTCGACCCTCATGGATCGTTAGCTCCACCGTCCGCTGGTCGCGATACACGATTTGGACTCTGGCGGGAGCTGACATGCCGTCTTCCAGTTGCACGCCCGTTCTCAACAGATCGAGCGCGCGCAGACCGATCGGCGTCGCAACACGGGCCACGTAGACCTTCTCGATCTCGTAGCTTGGGTGGGTGATGCGCTGCGTGAAATCGCCATCATTTGTGAGGAGCAGAAGTCCCTCGGTGTCGTAGTCGAGTCGACCGACCGGAAACAACCGCTCCGGGACATCAACCAGATCTGCGACCGTAGGCCTGCCCTGCGGATCTGACAACGTCGTGACGTGGCCCTGTGGCTTGTTCAGCACCAGGTACCGCTTGCGCTGCGCTGAGATCGGCCTGCCATCCACGGCGATTACGTCCACGCTCGCATCGGCCTGATCTCCGATGGTCGCAGTAACCCCGTTAACAGTGACGCGGCCCTGTTCAATCATCTCCTCTGACTTGCGCCGTGATGCGATGCCCGCCGAGGCAAGTATTTTCTGAAGTCGATCTGCCATATGTGACAAGTCTCGCGCCCCGAACGGCCTTCAGGTGATCCAGGTGACCGGTTAGAGGCACCGATCTGGCTCGATCGATATACAGTGGCGCATATTACTTGTTGATTAAAACGGATCCTGAATCGAGTTCAGGACGACACGAACAAGGAAAAGAGCCAGCAATGCCGTTCAAGACCCGCTATGTATTCGTCGTCAGCATGGATGTCGACCCTGATAAAGATGCCATATTCAACGAGGTGTACGACACGGAGCACATCCCTGAGTTGATGAAGGTGCCCGGGGTGATCTCCGTCTCGCGTTCGAAAAAGCGGCCAGCGTCGTTGGCCATTGGCGGCGAGCTAAAAGAGGTCGGCGATGGCGAGCCGAGCTACATCGCGTACTACGAGGTCGAGGATCCGTCCATCACAGGCAGCGATGCCTGGGCGGAGGCTTCTGAGAAGGGCCGCTGGGCCGAAGAAGTTCGCCCATACACCCACAACCGCCACCACGCCATGCACGAGATAACCATCAGCGCGCCGTAGGGGTGGACCAGCCTAATGCCGGTGAATGTGGGGGTGGGCGATAGGATCACGTGTTCCTGCTGATCTGACGGGCCTGTCTGTCATGATCTCGTAAGAGGTCATCTCATCGGTCAGCACCACCTCACCATCGAACACGCCCGCGATCTCGGCCAACCCGCTTTCCCGGTTCTCGGCGGCGGACAGGTCGGGCCCGATGTGCACCAGGAACAGTTGTTTCACGCCCGCCTCGGCCGCCATCTCGGCAGCCCCCAGTGTCCCGGTCTGGCCTTCCTCAATGCCGCGATCACGGAGTGTCGATTGGAAGTTGCCGCAAAGCGATACCAGCGCATCCGCGCCACGGGCCAGGTCGACTATCCGATCACAGGGCTGCGTGTCGCCGGTGAACACGACCGAACACTGCGGCGTATCCAGCCGCCAGACGAGCGACTCCAGAAACGGTTGGACGTGCTCGCCCGGAGCGGAAGAGACCGTTAACGAATCCTCTTCATGCACGGGTCCCGAAATGGCATCCGTCACGTCCGCTTCCGGCGCCGGGCGCGGTAAAGAGCCGCCGCGCGAAATGTGCATTGTGTGGCTCAGGTGATGACCGACGCGCGCTTTCCAATCCGTTGAGAACGCGCCAGATTCGCCAATTAAGCGTTCGGTCAGCGTCTTCGTCCCGGCAGGGCCGAACACCTTCAATCTGTTCTCGGTCCCGATGCTGTGATCCCAACGTGTGAGCAAGAATGTGGCGTAATCGGACGTGTGATCAAAATGGTGGTGCGTGAAGAACAGATGGTCGATATCCAGCGGCTGCATGCCCATCTGGACAAGCTTGTACACCGTCGCCGGCCCGCAGTCGATCAAGTAACGTCGGTCCGCGGATTCCAGTACGTACGCGCTGCCAAACCGGGCGCGGGTCGGTACTGGGCCACCTGAACTCAGGACGTGAAGTGTAGGCGGTTTGCTCAGACCAGCGCCCTCGCCGACTCCACTCCGGCCAGGAACTGAGTCAAGTGCGGTAGAACGACGTCGCTGCGCTGGAACGCCTGCCCGTGATCCAGACCGTCTAACGAGACGAACGACGCGGTCGGCATTTCACCGGCGGCCTTCTCGACGAAATCGTGGTTTCCGTCTTCGGTCCCGGCAAACGTCAGGACCGGCTGCGTGATCGACCCGAGTCCCTCGCTCAAACCCGGGGTGTCTCCCCGCACCGTAATCGCTGCGATCTGCGCCTCTGAGTCCTGCTTTAGATAGCTGGCGCGGGCAGCGTCCGACAACCGTCCGTTCCGTTCCTCTGATGCAGCAAGAGCCGCCTCCAACCCGTCTTTGCGCGACTCGATAATCGTGCGGACGAGGGCGCTCTTTCGGTGGTACGGGTCACTTCCGCCACCAACGAACGAAAGCAGGTGACGAGGCGCGTACTTGAGCATCGAGTATCCGATCCACGAGCCAAACGAGTAGCCGAAGAAGTGGGTCCGGTCGATCCGAAGCTCGTTCAACACCGCCAGCGCGTCATCAACGTGCAGTTCCGGCGTGTACGACTCCAGTCCGTGCGGGTGACCACTGTCGCCGTGAGCTCGAACGTCATACATGACCAGCCGATAGTCGGCCTTCAGAGCGTCCACATAGCCGTAATCGATCCAGCCCTGCAGGGACCCGCTGAAGCCGTGGACCAGCAGCAGGGGAGGGCCCGATCCGTCAACCTCGTAGTGAATCTTTGTGCTATCGATCGGGTTGTTGGTGAACGGCATGCATCATCCCTTCTGCGCTGCTAGTTTGACGGATTCGCTGATTCAACGTCAGCGAGAAATTCTGTGATATGCGGAATAACGAGGTCCGTCCGCAAGAAACCCTGTGCGTGATCGAGGCCTTCGATCGACACAAATTTTGCGCCCCGTATTTCTGTAGCGGCTTTAGAGGCGCGTTCATGTACCGGGTCTTCGGTGCCCGCATACCCCAGTACCGGGATCGACACAGAACCCATCTCGGCATCCAGTCCGGTGGCGTCCCTCACACCGCCCATGACGCCGACAATAGCGTCGACGTCCTGTGACAGGAAGTTTTTGCGAGCGGTTTCGGACATCGGCACGTCGGTCGACGCCTCGAACGACTCAAGCACCGCTTCCAGCCCCTTCTCATAGAGCCCGATCCAGTAGTTGAGTATTTTGTCGTCAGATTTCGGGTAGGGATGGTTCGCCCCGGCGACGAAGGACAGCATCCGGTGGGGTGCGTATTTGAGAATGGCGAAACCGATCCAGGCGCCCATCGAGTAGCCGAAGACGTGGGCCTTCTCAATCCCGAGTTCGTCCAGGACCGCAATTGCGTCCGAGACGTGCAACTCCGGTGTGTACGATTCTGAGCCGTCGGGATGTCCGCTTTCGCCGTGGCCGCGCAGGTCGTACATGACCAGTCGATAATCGGATCTCAACGCGTCTCGATATCCGCTCTCGGCCCAGAGCTCAAGTGGCCCGCTTGTCCCGTGTACGAGTAGCAACGGGGGTCCAACGCCATCGACCTCGTACCGGATCTTCGTGCCATCGATGGGGTTACTGGTGAACGGCATCATCTACCTCCCATGGGTACCTCGACATGGGGACAGTGCTCGGTCTACCAAAGCGCGTAAGGGTGGGCAGCGGCCTGCCCGAGGGCGGATCGCTATCCGCCCCTATGGTGATTTGGCGGGAACGTTTTTTGAAAACCGCAAAACCGGGATTCGTGCGCTTAGCAGCTCCTGACCCACCCTGAGGCTCTCTCAGGGCGGATCATGTATTTCCTAGAACCGGGACTTCTTGGCCTCGAAGTTGGAGTGAACGTCGATCAGGACCGTCTTGCCCTCTGAGTTCAACTGTCGAGCTTTCTTAATCGCCGGGCCCATCTCTGCCACTTTGGTGACCGTGATCCCCGTTGCTCCCATGCCCTCTGCGATTTGCGCGTAGTTCCCGGCCATGAATGACACGTCGTACTGCTCGCGAGCCACCGGGAAGCCGCCCGGGTAGGTCGCCATTCCGCCGTTGTTCAGCAGAACCGTGGTGATCGGAAGATTCGCCCTCGCAGCTGTCGAGACATCGAGTCCGGACATGCCGAAAGCGCCGTCACCCATGTAGTTCAGGCAGAACTTGTCCGGGTTGGCCATCTTTGCGCCGATCATCGCCGGGATTCCGAATCCCAGGTGAGTCGTCTTGCCCCAGCCCATGTAGCTGTGCGGGACTGTCGCCGTGAGGAACGGCACCATGGCGTCACGGGGTCCACCGGCATCGTGCGTGACGATGCTGTTCTCCTGGTCGATATTGTTCTCGATCTCCCAGATCACCCGGTACGGGCTGAGCGGCTCGTCGGCAACCTCAAGCATAGGCCGCCACTCCTTCATCCACTCCGCCTTCACCGCTGCGATCTCCGCAGCCACGCCGGTGTCGCGGCCCCCCTCACAAATCTGACCTTTGATCTCGTCGATCATGGCCTCGATCGTGAGCCGCGCATCGCCGATCAGTGCGATGTCGGACGGCGTGTTCTTGTTCACATCGTCCTCGGTAGTCGTGTTGTGGATCACCGTCTTACCGTCTGGCACACGCTGGCAGTAGCTGTTGTGGGTAAAGCTGGTACCAAACCCGATGATCACATCGGACTCGACGATCCACTTGTGCGCCTGGCCGGTGGTCGCACCGGAACCTGCGCCCAGGGAGAGCGGGTGCCGCTCGTCAAAGCTGGATTTGCCTTCCATGGTCGTGAAGACCGGAATGCCGGTCAACTCTGCAAGCTCGGTGAGTGCGGCGGATGCGCCGGAGAAGAGCACACCTGCGCCGGACCATATCATCGGCTTCCTGGCGGCGAGCAGGAGCCTCACTGCGTCCTTGATGTCACCACCGGACGGGGCATATTTGGCGGAAGTGGGAGACGTGTAGTTCATCGCCTCTTCCGGCACTTCCATGGCGCAGACGTCCAGGGTCATCTCAACCACAACCGGGCCACGTCGACCGTTTCTCAGTGCCTGGAACGCACGGCGCATCACGTCGCCGATCTGGGTCGGCGTGTCGATCGCCTCTACGGTCTTCACAACACTGCCGTAGCTGTTAACGGCAGCGAAGTTCGGTCGAACGTTTCGCTGCTCCAGCGGGTAGCCACCGGGGAGGACAAGCAGCGGGATGTTGTCGCCGAACGCCTGGGAGAGCCCGCCGATGGAGTTTTCGGCTCCGGCAGCGTGCTGCATCATCACCGTGCCGAATCCCTCGCCTCCGCCTGATCGGGCGAAGCCGTCGGCCGCCATCACGGCGCCACGCTCGTGCCGGAACATGATCGGGCGGATGCCTTCTTTGGACACTTCTTCAATGAGGGCGTTGCTCGGGAAGCACGTCATCTGCTTCACGCCTTCCTCTTTTAGGATGCGGGCGATGAACTGGGTTCCGTTCATAGGGATTCTCCGTAAATAGTGGGGGCGATGTTCTCGATCTGCGGCCCCGCATGGATGAGAACGCCGGGCTGCGGCCCGCAGATTCTACTTCGCGAAGCGGCCCGTGGTGCAACTGCGGCGAAATTGGAAGCGAAATAATGTGGACGCGAGGCCTGCTCCACCTGATTTACACATCCACGCAGCGAAAGCGACGACCAAATGCGTATTGTCGTCCTGAGCCGGAAGTGAAGGGTCTCCCGGATTTCCAATAAACAGGCATGACAATGTGAGGTTCGATCGAATCGGGCGCGGTGGAATGCGAGCCGGGAGATTCCTCGAATTAAGAGCGCGTTGGGCGTGTCAGCTTCGGAATGACAATACAACGCCCAGGCTGAACAACCGTAGGAGCGAACGACTATCCGCCCTCGGGTCGATATAAATCGACCCAATTGACCTTTGTGGGATGCGACCTGTACGCGGGATACAAATGTGGCGAAGTGGAGGCCAGGAGATCCTTCGCCTCGGCCTCAGGATGACAAGAGAATCGCGATCGGAGTTCGAAACGGTGGGGGCGGCGCTTGCTCCGCCCGACGCCGGTCGTCCGAACACCTCAATTGAACTGCCTCAGGCCCGTCCTAAAGTAGCGGCCTCAGCTCGGCGATCTGGAACCGGCGGTCCTTGAGACCCCTCACCCGGCATAGTCCTTGAGGTTCTATCGAGTAGACGGGAGGATCACTTACGCCAACTGCCCAGGCCAACCCGACGACGCCTTTAGCGTCCCGATTCTGAGGCAACGGGAAAGCGATCCGCACCCTTCGGCCGTTCAAGTCATCTCGCTTCTGCAACAGACGCTCCGTCCAGAGCTACTTGCGTAGTTCAGGCAAATAGCGTCTCAGTGAAAGACCCGTAGCAGCGTCAAATCTGGGTAATGAGCAGTAAAAATAACGTCAACGGACGGATTGGAATGGGCGGGTATGACTTTGTAGTCGCCGTAAGTTAGCACTTTGAAAGTGCACCCCAAAATCAACTCTTTTCGGCCAACATAATTTACCTTCAAATCAACAACTATTGGCCGCCGATGAGACGCCAGACCCGTCCGGAGCGAGTTCGTCTACACTCGGCGTTCCCGATTCTATAAACGTGGTACGAGTGGTGGGCAGGTTTGCCACCAAGCTTGCGCCCCAGACGGGCCTACAAAGAAATGGTCAGACCCTAAACGATCACAAAACGTAAGGAGACAGTCGTTGGTGCGTCACAACAGGACTAAAGCAAAGCTCAAGGCTGGAGGCGTCGCGTTTGGCATCACCGTAGGGCCTAATGACGCCGACCTTGTTGAGATGGCAGGATTGTTGGGGTTCGATTTCGCCATCATCGACTGCGAGCATGATCTTTTCGACGAAACCGCGCTAACCCAGGTGATCCGTGCTGCGGACCTGCACGGCATGACCGCCATCGCCCGTATGCAGAACAATCCTGAATTGCTCCTGCACGCGTTGGACGGCGGCGCTCAAGGTGTCCTCGTCGCAAGAGTGAACACCGCCGCAGATGCTCAATCTATTGTGGACGTCGCCAAATTTCACCCCGAAGGAAAACGAACTATATTTTTCAGGAGCAGGGGTGGTGGCTACGCACTCGACATAGGGTCGCCGAAACAGTGGACGCTGGACACGAACGCGGAAACTATGGCCGGATGCATCATCGAAGAGATCACCGCCGTCAATAACTTGGCGGAGATACTGGCGCAGCCCGGAATCGATTTCATCGATCTCGGTCCCCTGGATCTTTCTCACTCGATGGGCTGGGCAGAGCAGTCAGAGGTTAGCGGCCTGGTCGACAAAGTGATCGCAGACTCCGTGAAAGCCGGCAAGTTTGTCGTCAGCCCTGCCAACAGCGAAAACATTCCCGCCCTTCTCGATAAGGGATTCCGAATGCTGACCGTGTCACCCCGTGAGTTCTTCCAAACGGGCGCACCGCAGTTCCTGAACAGAGGCCAGGAAGCGCTATCGTCAAAGGGATTTCCGGGGGGATAAGGGTCGGGGGATCGCAGCCCGCCGGTTCTGAACCATCTGTGGTCGGACTAACTGGTGCCGAGGGCGGGAGTCGAACCCGCACGGGCGTTATGCCCAACGGTTTTTGAGTTCCTTTTCAGCCGTCCGCCAAGGTGCGTCAGTGTACGAAATAGCTACTCTCGCCCGTATCTGACAGGTGGGATGATGCGCTGACAACCGGAGGAGTCCGTCCGTGTTGATGTCAAAACTGATGTCAAACCCCGGTAAGGGCAGCATCTATTGCGTCCGTCGCCCGCCTCTCGGCACCAGGCATGGCGTGGGCATATCGGCTCAACGTCAGTGCGACTGATGAGTGACCGGCCATCTGCATGACATCAGTCGG
>Ga0066376_10003201_pt1 | contig 14842 bp, 15 predicted proteins | sample Knorr_S15_td_Bot_FD_77009 | JGI IMG/M metagenome (GOLD analysis project Ga0066376, IMG submission 77009) | Marine microbial communities from Southern Atlantic Ocean transect - Knorr_S15_td_Bottom_ad_5009_LV_A | ecosystem: Environmental > Aquatic > Marine > Oceanic | place: Southern Atlantic... | reverse complement strand
CGCCGGTTGAGGACCTCAAAAATGGCGCCCGTATCATCTACCGCCTGTTCGTGGACCAGATCGAGGGTCGGTAACGACCGGCGGTAGTGAGTTCCATGGTGCTGGCGAATGGCAGTGAAGGAGCATGGCACTAATTCGCGGCTGGTATCTAAAGATTGATCTAGACTAGCTTCAGTGCCTAGCCTGGCAACGGGCTTAAAAACCGGTAGAGGTGACCCTGTGTCAGTTCGACTCTGACCTTCGGCGCCACTTATTTTCGTGCCGACCAAAGCCTGTTGTCCTCTAAGTGTCCCCTAAAGGGTCTGAGTTTTACTCCATTTGATTTATTATAACGCTGTACCGAATCCTTCTGCCGGTACCCAAGTATGAATCTCAGTGGTTTATTTGTCGTGGCTCCAAATCACTTCACCTTCCCTAATACTTGGCGCGCCGGTAGTGAACTCTGCCATGTCGGCCATCAGCCCTTTGTGTTCTTGTACCGCCTTATCAGCCGACGCTTTATTTGCAAAGACAGAAGTTCCAATGATGCGGTCTTCAAATACCCGCGCGACTCGAACACGTACTAGCCCGGGAACGCCACGGAATTTTTCGGTTACACCATCAAAGAAGGAAATAACGGTATCGAAGTTAGATGGGTCAAAACTGACGCCGGTATGACGAACATACCCAGCCGGCTTGGACTGGTCGTTAGAGTCGAACGCCCAGACTATTTCGCCCATGCGTAATATAGGTGCTTCGGTCATGAACTCAGCCAACCCAGCCATCGCCGACCGGGCCCGTTCTGCTCCTGCATCAGCTGCTTCTTTGTTGGTATAACCAGTTGTTCCAATGATTCGCTCGTCGGCCACACGGACAAGGCGACCGCGCTTTAAGTCAGGCATGTTTTCAGCCATATCGAACACGGTCTTCATATAGGTCATCATAGCGTCGTAATTGGACGGGTCGAATGACATACCGGTGTGTCGGACGTACGCCATAGTGTCCCTCCAATAGTGCACTAAAGTCGTGGTCGGAGATTATATTAGCCACGCTTGTATGACTTGTCTAATCGCCAAATTTGGCAACACGGAACTAAGCTTGGAACTTTGGAACATCATCGCCGGTATTTCGGGATTGGACGACTATTAGGCCCGGTGTTTTTCGTTGGTTTTACCAACATCACCTCCCACCGCCTATAATCCCCCCACGGAAGAAGACCAAGGCAATCAACAAGAAGAGAACATCGATTTCACCAGTGAGGGTTCGGTTACACGCAATATCTCCCTTTCTCAAGCCGGGGTGATGGCCGTCCGGACTGCCCAGTCTAACCCCGCACGTCGGCGTTGGGTTTTGCAAAGAAGAATGTTGTTTGACGTGCTCAGTGAACACGAGGACGATGACCGCTACACGGTAGTGGTTTCCTTTCGTCCGGTAGAGGACTTCGAAGGAACCCCAGGCCAGGAACGTTTTAAGTTCTCGAAGACTGGAAGGTTCGAAGACCGGGAAATACTGAGTCACCCGAAGAGTTCCAAGCGTTTCCGGATTAAACGTAAGAAGGTGGTGGTGGGCGCCGTAGGGATTCTCGTGTTAATTGGGTTCGTAGTATTAGTTTTGGTATTTATGGATTCTCCGGGTGAGTGTACCACTCGTCCCTTTTGCTGATTGCCCAATCCTCCGGTGCTACATCCTCCCTCGAGAAGTACCTCTACGAAGCTGTGGCTTAGAACGCCGGCCTTGGCAACTTGTGACCGATGGATAAGAACTGGATCGACAAGTTACTTTTGAGGTTATTTACCGATGCGGTTACGACCAGCACCACCAGCACCACCAGCACCACCAGCCCGTTTTTCGGGTATCGTTCGATTCTCCCCTGTTTCCACCAATCAAAGGGACTTCGTTGGCCCCGCCTCGAAGCTAAATCGGTACTCGGTCTCTGTCTTGCACCCCCCGGAGTGCTTGATGCCAGAAGACCTCCCTCCAACCTCTTGACTCCAACATCGGACTTCCACGTCTCCGAAATTACTTCTAAGATTGGTCGACGGTGACTCCTCCAGGCTCCCGCCAGAGCGGCCAGTCGAGCAGGCGGCGGAGCCTAACCGGTCAATTCATCGCTCTTGCCAGTTTGGCGTCGGTTCGTTTACGCATTGCAGAAAAACAAAGGCGCTGATACGGCCCATCCCCCGAAAGAGGGTCGATAATTCCTTAACTCGATCGTGGTAGGCAAGGTGGTCCAAGGACCTGAGGTACTGGCTAAATGAGCCGTAGCCTTGGCTCAACTCCAAGAAGGTCTGGGCATTGTCCACCGTGTTGACAATCTTACGTCTGTTGCGGACGATGCTGGCGTCGTTGAACAGTCTGGTGATTTCCTCGCCACCGTAACTGGCGACTTTGGCCACGTTGAACTGGTCAAAGCCAATGCGGAAATTCTCCCATTTCTGCCGTATAACCGGCCAGCTAAATCCGGCTCGGAAGATGGCTTTGGTCAGCTCTTCAAAGTAACCGTCGTCGTTTTTAGGGGTAATCTTTTCGGGTACTTCCCGCATCTGCTGCATGACATTCTCTGGCTGTTAGTCAATCTAGTCCAGCGCACCATCTTCCTTGAGAGACTGGTATTCCTCGGTCGAAAGTCCCCAAAAACCGGTCAGAACTTCCTCAGTGTGCTGGCCCATCAATGGCGCTGGCCGTTCTATGTTGCCTGGTGTCAATGATAGGGTAAGCTCGCTGCGTTCCGTGGCGTAGACGCCTATTTCAGGGTGGTCCAGGTATTGAAAATGCTGCCGGTGGATAAGTTGGGGGTCTTGGAACAGGTCGCTGGTGTCATTAACCATTCCTGCTGGCACACCGGATGCCTGAAGCGTCTCCATCAACTTTCGATCGTCCCAAACTGGGGTCCACTGCCCCATCAACGAGTCCAATTCGTCTTCTTCCGCTTTCCGGCCCATTAGAGTGGCGAAGCGTTTCTCAAAAGGCCAACCATCACCAGTGGGCGCGATATGATTTTGGAGTGATTGCCATTGCTGGTCTGAAGTGCAGGCAATTGCAATCCAGCGGTCGTCTCCCAGGCAGGGATAAACCCCATGGGGCGCCGCTCCCGGGTCTCGGTTGCCCTGGCGGCCCTGTACCCGGTCGTTAACGACGCAGTCCAGAATGAATGGCGCAGAGAAATGGATAGACGCCTCAAGCTGGGACATGTCCAAGTGCAGGCCCTTCCCGTTGCGCTGCCGGTAATCCAAACCGGAAACGATGGCCGCCACGGCGAACCTGGGGACGATAAAATCGGTATATGCGCCGTAAGGGTTCACCGGATCCCGATCAGGCCAGCCGGTAATGTGGGTCAAACCGGCCAATGAGGATAGAACCGGACCAAAACCCGGTTGGCTCTCCATGGGGCCACCACGCCCCAGCATTGAAGTGCTGAACATGATGATTTTCGGGTTTACCGCCCGCAGTTCCTCGTAACCTAGCCCCCACCTTTCCATAGTCCCCGGAGTAAAGTTCTCGGTGACCAAGTCCGCCCACTCCACCGCCCGCAGAATCAAGTCTTTGGCTCGAGGATGGCGCATGTCTATGGTTATGCCGTACTTATCGGTGTTGTAGTTGGCAAAATAACCGCTGGTATTTATGCTTTCTGAGCTTCCCTTGAACGGAGCCGCTCGGCGCAGGGTTTCCGGTCTTTTGGAAGACTCTACCCGCACCACCGTTGCACCGTACTCACCCAGGTATTTGGTGACCATGGGTCCGGCCACCACCCAGCAAAAATCTAGAACTTTAAGTCCGTTCAAGGGCTTTGGATTGTTTGGTGTGGCGACCATTAAATTACACCGCCTTGTTTGAGCACGGAGAGTTCCTCCTTGCTTAAACCCAATTCTTCGCAATATATCTGGAAGTTGTGCTCACCGATTAGTGGAGCACGCCGGCTGGGTCCAACCTGAGCCGCTCCCATGGCGGAGACGAACGCTCCAGGATGGGTAACTGCTGTGTCCCGACCCGGTTGCTCTAACTGCCGAAAGTATTTCCGTGCCTCCAACTGAGGGTGCTCCAGCAAGTCCCGTGGAGTTGCGACCGGAAACAGTAATATCCGCCTATCGACGCTGCCTTGGCTTAGTTCATCCTTGGTTTTGCTTTCAAAGAAGTTTTGAAGCGGCTCAACTATCCTTTCCATCACCTCGGTGCGGACCAGTCCGTAGCCCAATTCCTCCCAGTTGATATCGTTCAAGTAATCATCGCCCATTCCCTCTTCGTCCAACCAAGCCAGGAGAGCACGGGTACTGGCGGCGACCGAACCGCCTTGGAGCATGTAGTTGATGTAGCCGTCCTTGCAGCGCCAATTCACCCGAACCTTGGTGTCGGCCGAAGTTTGGCGGAACACTCCCATTCGCTTGATAATCACGCCTTCAATGTCCCAACTTTGAGGTGCGTGAGCCAGTGTCTTAGCCACCGCCTGCTGACAGGAGACGTCCACATGCTGGCCTTCACCGGTTAGCGCCCGGTGAGCGTGGGCCAGCATCGCGCCGGTGGCTCCCGCTGCGGAGCCGTGAAGGTAGAAGTGGGGGAAGCTCAACCGTAGAGGCGCCCGGTCACTGTCTCCGGTCAGAGACATGAACCCGCCTAAAGCCATCCCCACGATGTCGGTTGCTTGGTAGTTGGCGTATGGGCCGTCTTGCCCGAAGGCGGTAATCGACACCATTACCAGGGCCGGGTTCAGTTCTTTCAAATCGCTAAACGCCAGCCCCAGGTCTGCCAGATATCCCGGAGGGAAAGACTCAATCAAAAAATCCGCTTGCTTCGCTAATCTCCGCAGAAGAATACAACCATCGACAGTCTCGATGTCCAAGGTGATGCTGCGTTTGTTGGCGGCGTAGGCCCACCAGAATAGGCTATTTTCCGGGCGCACGTCATCGTTGGCGAAAGGGCCCAATCTCCGGGCAGCGTTGCCTTGGGGCGGCTCGACTTGAATCACATCCGCTCCCAAATCGGCCAGCATCTTGCCGCAGAGCAAACCCCGGTCATCGGTTAAATCCAAGACTCGGTACGGGCTGAGGAGGTACTCGCTGGTCGGCTGTCGGTCAGCCATTTGGTTCTCCCTATTTATTCAAGATAATATCGGCAACAGATGTGGCCAAATTTAGTGTATCCGGCTGATTCGCCCAGTCAGGTGACGAGCCCCATTCTACACTTCCCACTTCAAAAAACAGATGCTCCCATTTATGCGTTGACTGGCAACGAGTAGGCAAATATAATGCGTCGCAATAACACTTATTCACAAAAACCGGCCTATATGTGACTATCTGCGCTGTTTCGCAATCATCAAGTAGCATGTCGCGGTATGGCCCGGTGGCAATCTCCGCCAATTATTGGGCCAAAGGTTACTCAGCCAGCGCATCACGGACCCAAGCATTCAATGCAGCACCACCCTAAATTTAGGAGGCTCGAAATGGCTACCAGGGCACCGTTTATGAACACCGCGTACAGCGGATACTACCACCGTGAAGTACCCAAGGAAACCGAGGAACTAACCCATATTGGCCCCGATACCCCGTGTGGCGAATACCTACGTCGATTCTGGCAGCCCGTGGCCTATTCCGACGAATTGACCGACCTGCCGAAGAAACTCCGTATTCTCGGCGAAGACTTGGTGATATACCGGGATTTCGACGGGAATGTAGGTTTGCTGGAGTTGCACTGCGCTCACCGGGGAACCTCGTTGGAATATGGACTGGTTTCCCAGTGCGGGATTCGGTGCTGCTACCACGGTTGGCTGTTTGACCGGGATGGAACAATATTGGAGACTCCCGGAGAGCCGGCCGACAGCACCTTGAAGGACCGCTTGTTCCAAGGGGCTTATCCGATTCACGAGGCCTATGGACTAATCTTTGCCTATATGGGTCCGCCGGAAAATATTCCCCACTTCCCTTTATTCGACAGCATGATTCGCCCTGGTTACAAGATTATGCCCGGCCAGTCTTACGTCTACCCGTGTAATTGGCTTCAAATTGCTGAGAATGCCTTGGACCCGGTTCACACTTCCTTCCTTCACACGATTGTGAGTGGTTCTCAATTTACCGACGAATTCGGGGTGATTCCTGAGCTTGATTATGTGGAGACACCGGCAGGAGTGGCCTACATTGGCGGAAGGCGAGTTGGGAATAACGTCTGGACTCGCACGACGGAAATTGTGCATCCGAATATGCAGCAAGTTGGTCCGGTTTGGGAAACCGGCAAAGGCGTTCATCCATTCGACGGACCAATGATGACCCGCTGGATAGTGCCAATCGACGATGAAAGCACTATGCTAATCGAGATTAGGCACATTAGCGAAGAGGACGAAGTTACGCCAGCATGGTGGGCCGACCGCGGCACCATGTTGCCAGCTCAATTGCCCATCAGCGATGACACGGAGGAACAACAGCGTCAACCAGGGGATTATGAAGCCCAAGTCAGTCAGCGACCCATAGCTGTTCACGGGATGGAACATTTAGGGGCGTCGGACCGAGGGATAACGACGTACCGCCGCCAAATCCGACAGGGAATCCAGGCCGTCAAAGAAGGTAAAGACCCCCTGGGCCTTAGTCCAGGCCCGGACATTCCAATGCCCACTTTCAGCCACGACGCCGTGACCGAGGCACCTCCGGCGTCAACCCCTGAAGAAGATGCGGAGCTAATTAGAGACATTGGCAGCAGGTTGTTTGACGAATATATAGCGGACCCGCCAAACCTACGTCACCTTAAATAATCGTCAAACACCGGACAGAAGTTCGAGATAGGGAGCCTGAGAATCTTGGGCTCCCTATCTTTTAATACGAGAGAGCGATGTCAACCCAATGGCTTCAAGGTCAGATTGAAAGACTGCTGAAAAACGCTGAGGAAGCAAACCGCATTATTGAAGCCAAAGCGCTTCTTGGAGAACTGTCGTAGTAATCTAGGAACTCTGTGTCTCCAACTCCAAGCAGGAGGATATGTATGCCCGGTACCAAGATATCGTTCGGAATCCATCTACCTACCAGGTTGCTCAAGGGAGGGGAGCCGGAACCGCCCACTCCGGATTTGCTGAACCGGATGGTGGACACGGCCAAAGACGCCGGTTTTTCCTCAATCTGGGTTACCGATCACATCGTCTTCTTCGACCCGTGGCTGGACTGCATGCTGCTCTTAGCGTCTGTTGCCGGACGAGCCAAAGAAAGAGATATGACCATTGCCACTGGCGTTATGGGGTTGCCTCTGCGCCACCCCGTAGCCATGGCCCAAAGCTTCGCCACGCTGGACATCCTCTGTGGTGGCAACTTGATTGTGGGGGTGGGCGAGGGTTCCACGAAATCGGACTTCGACTCTTTGGGTATCCCATTCGATCAGCGGCGCAAGATACTGAACGATGGCATCGTCGCTTTGAGAGCACTACTTAACGAGAAAGACGTTACACACAAAGGAGAATTCTACTCCTTCGAGAATGTCACGATCGCCCCCGCCAGCATCCAAAAGCCCGGACCGCCAATCTGGATTTCCAGTTGGGGCTCCCCGGCGGGAATGCGCCGAGTTGCCCAGCTTGGCGACGGTTGGGTGGCATCGGCGTTGCACTCCACACCCGAGGAATTCGGTGAAGCCAAAGGGCTGCTAACCAGGGCCTTGCTGAAGGCCAACAAAGAACACGACACCTTTCCCCACGCCGTAGACACCATGTTCATGTACATCGATGGGGATGGGGACCGCGCCCGAGCCATTGCCGGGCCAATCATCGAGAAATCGTCAGGGTCACCATTCGATCCAGAAAGCGGACATTATTTGGTGGGCAATGGAGAAGACTGTTTGCGGTTGATTGCCCGCTGGATTGATGCCGGAGCAGAGCAGGTATGTGTTTGGCCGGTTCTGGACCCGGTAGGGCAGGTTCGTAAATTTGGAGAAGAGGTAATCTCCAGGCTCTAGCCAAACAACCTCCGTGTTGCAAAATCCCCTATGGGTATTGGCAGGGAGCGTTAGTCTTCGCCGGTCGAGCCCTCTATCTGCAAGAGGAGCCGACGCAATTCTTCCGAGTCATGGTCTAATGGCGCTGTTTCCAGATATTTGGCAATGTCTTTCGCAGCCTCCGGTTTCATTCCCAGCCTGTGCTTGACCAGACCCCGGTCACGCAATTCCGCGGAAGCATCCGGTTGAATCTGCACCAAACGGTCCATTATGCTCAGCGCCTGCGAAAAGTTCCTTTGCTGTAGGTAGATAGCCTTCAGGTTGCGCAACATCCGAGCGACGTACTCCCGGTTGCTGATGGGCGCCAAATAGTTGGGGTCCCAATCCATACGGCTTTGAGTTATTTCCGTCAGACGTTGGGCGCATTCCTCTTCCGAAAGCAGGATACCCCGGTTGAACGGGTCGACGAATAATTCCGTCTCATCCCGGTGTCTCAGCAGAAAGTGACCCGGCATTCCGATGCCTACCAACGGGATACCCAACCGTTTCCCCACCTCCAAATAAACCAAGGACAAAGTGATTGGGATGCCAAGTTGACGTTTTAAGACCTGATTCAGGTAACTGTTCCGAGGATCGTAATACTCATCGGTGTTGCCCTGCAGTCCAACTTCATCGAAGAGGTACTCGCTGAGGGTGTTTATGGCGAATATGGTTTCCCGATTATCGCCTAAGCGCAGGGCAGCGCCAGCAGCCAGAGAGTCCAGCAAACTCAATTCGTGGTCAATATCCAAGTCTGGGTACTCGACCAAGGCGAATAGCAAAGCCGCACGTGCCAAGTCCACGCTGGCGTCGTCGGATTCCGCCTCTGCGATTACCGAATCCCAAGTGAGTTCTCTAGCCATAAACTACCATTCTTTTCCCACATGAATCAGTGTTTCCCGAATCGGTCTTGCCACGGTCAGCGTCAATAGTCTCCTGCGACCCCTTCCTTCGCCCAACCATTATGAGTTTAGCAATATACATTGGCAATAAGAAACCCCCGGATTTATCCGGGGGCTTCTAAATGATTATCCGCCAATAAGTCAGTGGGCTAGTCGGAACTCAAGGCTGGCTCTTTTTTCAGGCTGCTTACCCTGCTCTTGATGTAGTTATCACCCAGCCACCGCTCCACGGACATCTCGAACCGTTGTTGCATTATCACATCGTCTTCAGTGCCAATATCCCTAGTTAGGAAGCAAAATTCCAAAGATATCCCGTTTGGGTCTAGGAAATATATAGATTGGGCCCATTCGTGGTCCACCACGTCGGTGACCATTATGCCCTTTCCAATCAGTTCCTCTCGCTTGGCGTTAAGCGCCGCCGAGGAGCCAGCCTCGAAGGCGAAGTGATAGAAAGCTCCCGGAACGCCTAGTCCTTTGTTGATGCCAGCATCGTAGTCACTGGCGATACCGGGCACGTCGTTGGCTTCCATGAACGCTAGGAGTTGGTCCTTGCCCACGTCGAAGAAGATGTGCCTGACATGGCCGCCTTCTTTAATCTTAATGATGTCGCAGCGGACTGCTTTAAACCCCAAGATGTTTTCGTAGAAATCCCGTGTTTTGTCCATGTCCAGAGTCGAAAGCCCGATATGGGAAAAGCCTTTGATGGACATATTTGCTCTCCTTTTTCGGTTTAACTGTCTCAAAGCCGGAGTGCCCAAATGGGTCAGGAACCAGTCTACCGTTGGGCCCGAATGCTGTCAAATGATGCAGGTTTCGATAATCATTTAGGTCGTCTTTCCCAGCCTGGATAAATGCCCACAAGTAACGCCTTTGTTTCCCGACTCGGTGTACCCTATTCGGGGAATTGCATGTCCGGGTAATTGATAATCGCCAAAAACGTCGAGGTATACTTGTCATTACGTCGAAATGGCCCCAATCATTGGCCTTGCTTGGGTCCATGTGGGTTAAAACTGAACTCCAATGCTATGGGGGTTTATGCCAAGAACAAAGGGATACGACCGAGAAGTTATTCTCGAAAAAGCGATGGGCCTTTTCTGGGAAGGTGGTTACCAGGCCACCTCTTTGCAGAAACTGGTTGATAATTTGGGGATTAACAAGTTCAGCATCTACGACGCATTCGCTGATAAACACAGCTTCTTCTTGGCGGCGCTGGACCGCTACCGCGAGAACGTAGCGGCGAACCTGCGTGAATCCCTCGAGGACAGAGATAAAGGCCTCCAAGCAATCAAGGATTATTTTAACGCTATGGCCGCTGACCTCACTATGCCCGAAGGCCGTGTAGGATGCTTGGTCCAAAATTCCACTCTAGAACTGGTGTTGTCGGACCCAGAGGTGGAGAAGCGAATACAAGAGACAAATAAATCATTCGTAGATGCTATACAGGCGGCCCTCGTCCGCGCCGTGGGCAAGGGTGAGTTAAACCCCAGCGACGACCTTCGGCAGAAGGCCCGATTATTGTTCGCTACCGCCCAAGGCATGATTGTTCTTGCCAAAGCTCACAATGACTCCGAATCCGTGCGGGAAGTATGTGGGCAAGTGTGTCTGCTCATAGACGGTTGGCAATAGCGATTTTTTTGTTATTATTTCTGAACGTTCGGTTAGATAACTTATCAGGAGGCCAAATTTTGTCATCTGCGCATCCGCCATATGAGAAAAAGCGTGCGACCGTAAAAGGCCTAGCCATGGCCTGTGTAGAAGTTGGCGAAGGCGACCCCATCGTTTTCCTCAACGGCAACCCCACTTCATCTTATCTTTGGCGTAACGTGATTCCCCACCTAGAGGAACTTGGACGATGCGTCGCCCCGGACCTCATCGGGATGGGAGATTCCGCTAAGCTTCCCAACTCCGGCCCGGGTAGTTATGATTTCTTTTAGCACCGTGAGTACCTTGACGCCCTGATGGATCAACTAGGTATCAACCAACACGTCGTGTTGGTTGTGCATGATTGGGGCTCCGGCCTAGGCTTCGACTGGGCTTTTCGGCACCAAGATGCAGTTCGAGGAATAGTTCACATGGAAGCCATCGTAAAATCTCCCAAATGGGCTGACCAGGAAGAGCAAGTCGCCCAGATGTTCCGGGCTCTTCGCTTAGAAGCCGGTGAGGAGTTGGTCCTCGAACAGAATATGTTTGTGGAACAAGCTCTGCCGATGTTGATAATGAGGCAACTCTCGGACGAGGAAATGGCTGAGTACCGTCGTCCCTTTGAGAGGATCGGCGAAGATCGGAGGCCGACGCTAACTTGGCCCAGGCAGATCCCTTTCGATGGTGAACCAGAGGACGTCCACCAAGTCATAGAAATCTATTCCAAGTGGTTGTCCGGCTCCAGCGTTCCAAAATTATTCATCGACGGAGAGCCAGGACTTATTGTGGCCCAGAAGGGAATGCGAGAGTTCATAAGAAGCTTTCCCAGTCAGAAAATAGTGTCTGTTAAGGGTGTGCATTTTCTTCAGGAAGATTCTCCCCATGAAATCGGCGAGGCGATCTCCAACTGGCTAAAAGAGTTGGAGTAGAGAAGCCATGACAAAAGCCGGTGAGTTTCTTTCCGGTGTCCTAGGCCTGTTGGCGCCTATCGGAGCCGTTAAGTCCAAACCCATGTTCGGAGGGTTTGGGATATTCTTGGACGAATGCATGTTTGCTCTGATCACAAAGAATGATGAATTATTCCTCAAAGCCGATGATGTTAACCGTCCCGACTTTGAGGGTTTGGGGCTTCAGCCGTATGGGAGGATGCCATACTACGCTGCGCCGGTGGATTCCTTGTACCTATGGGAAGACATCAGACCGTGGGTGGAAGGAGCGGCGGCGGCGGCGTTTAGAGCTAAAGGCGCGAAGGGAAAGACCGCCAGAGGCTAACTAATGTGATTCACCGGCCAACAACCGCTGGGCTGTTGCGAAAACGTTATCGAACATATCAGGGGTCAACCGCCCGGTTAGCGTATTGTGCTGGCTGGGATGGTAAGAGGCCAGAAGGTTCATGCCGCCCTCAAGTTTATGGACCACGCAGTGGCCGAATTTTGGACGGGGAGAAGGCAGCGCCGCGCCCTGAGAAGCCCGAATCCTCAAGTAAGCGTCGAAAGAAAACTTGCCCAACGCCAAGATTACCTTGGCCTTTCTCAATAGCTCCAACTCACGAACTAAATACGGAGAGCAGTTGGCCCGTTCCGAAGGTAAGGGTTTGTTATCCGGTGGCGCACAGCGGACGGCTGCAGTGATGTAGGCGTCGGTCAAGGTCATGCCATCGTCGCGCCGGTAAGACTCCGGTGAACTGGCATAGCCAAACCTGTGCAATGTCCCGTACACCCAGTCCCCGCTACGATCCCCGGTAAACATTCGGCCCGTGCGATTGGCGCCGTGGGCCGCAGGGGCCAATCCCAATAACACCAGCCGGGCATCCGGGTCGCCAAATCCTGGAACAGCCCGTCCCCAATACTCCCAATCCTGGTACATGAGGCGCTTGTCCCGGGCCACAGTTTCCCGGTGGTTGACCAATCTTGGGCACTCTCTGCATTCTGTCACAGCTTGGTTTAACTCTACCAACGTGTTGTAGGAATTGGATACGCTGGCCGGTCCCCCGTCTTTCTGCAAGTTAGTCAAATCCGCTCCGGACGCTGGCCATCCCCAAACTCCAGCCTGGGCCGAGTCTTGGAACGCCGCCAAAGATGGCAGAATCTTAACCCCAAGTTATGCCCACCGCAACAATGTCTTGCCCCCTGAGAGATCCGGAGATTGAGAGACCAAATAATCACTGGGGGCCAGCGGCAAAACCTTGACAGTTAGTCCATTGCCGATACAATCAACGCACCGCAACCCACCTTCGACTATTTTGCCATGTCACTTTGGCCTGTTAATTAGACGGAGCTTGCCGAATCGATCGACGTTTATCAATTAGGCAATTGGGAATAACCATGCGGGTCAAATCTGGGAGGAACAAATATGAGCACCACGGCTACAAACTTCACTGAAGAGTTTGTGCAAGTCGACTTCGGCAAAGTCCACCTGATGAAAGGCGGTACCGGCAGCCCTCTGGTCCTGTTTCAAGACGATCTGGGAAGCCCTGGTTGGCAGCCCTTTTATGATGAATTGGCCCGCAACTTCACGCTGTACGTACCCTCCCATCCGGGTTTCGGGAAGTCCGACCGCCCGGATTGGATGCGCAGCGCCCGGGATTTGGCCTTGAGCCATCTGTGGCTAATGAGGAAGCTGGGCTTGGAAAGCGTTTCGGCCGTGGGCATCGGATTCGGCGGCTGGCTGGCAGCCGAGATGGCAACAATGTGCCACCACATATTTGACCGTATGGTCTTGGTGGGAGCTTTGGGAGTGCAGCCCACCGAAGGGGAAATTCTCGACCAAATCCTTCTCTCAGGCGATGAGTATGCCAGGCTTTGCTTCCATGACTCAGCCAAATTTGAGGCGGTTTACGGGTCGGAAACCACAGTAGATCAGCGAGAAGTTTGGGAAGTGAACCGTGAGATGGTCATCCGGGTGGCCTGGAAGCCCTACATGTTCGACCAATCATTGCCCCATCTGCTGGGTTCCGTTGAAACTCCAACGTTGGTAGTGTCGGCTGAGAATGACAAGATTGTGCCAGCAAGTTGCGGACAGAGGTATGCCGATCTAATTCCTAACGCCCGATTGGAAGTGCTGGCTGGCAGCGGCCATTGCGCCGACGTGGAGAAGCCGCTGGAACTCGCTGGGCTGATATCAGGATTCATCTCTCAGAAATAGGAGCCCAGACCTCAGAAATATGAGCCCAATATTCGTTCAGGACTTTACATATCAAGAGTGAAGTCGAAAAATATTAAAGCTGATAAACAACACGCGGGGAGGTTTGAACCATGCACCTGATGTATTTCACCGAACAGCCCATGTCCGACTATCCTGAAGAGGAAGCAAGAAAAGCCGGGGGCATCAGCGCCCTGATGCTGTCCAACAAGCACTTTAATGCCGTAGACGGAAGCCGCTTGTACAACGAACGTATCGAAGAGTACCTCTACGCTGAGGAGGTGGGCGTAGACGGAATAATGCTAAACGAACACCACAATGCTCCCTTCTGCATGCAAGCCAGAATAAATATGTATGCGTCCATCCTGGCCGCCATGACCGACAAGGTAAAAATCGTCCTTTTGGGCAATCCTCTGCCCGTGTCGGAGAACCCCATTCAACTGGCGGAAGAGATTGCTATGGTAGACATGATTTCCAAGGGCCGCCTAGTTTCCGGATTTGTCCGCGGTGGCGGCTCGGAGCAACTGGCGAACAATACAAATCCTGCCTACAACCGGGAGCGGTTTGAGGAAGCCCATGACCTGTTGATTAAGTTGTGGTCCGAGCCGGGCCCCTTCCGCTGGGAGGGTAACCATTACCAGTTCCGGGTGGTGAACCCCTGGGCTCTACCGCTACAAAAACCGCATCCTCGCATCTGGATACCCGGCGTCTCCAGCCCAGAAACGGTAATCTGGGCCGCTGAGCACCGCTACCCTTACATCTGCCTGAATACGACAATCCAGCAGACCAACAATATCTGGGACGTTTACGATAAGGCTGCGGAACGCGTGGGCTACAAGTCGGGCCCGGAGCAACGAGGATATCTCATCCGCTGCCACGTTGCCGATACCGAAGAAAAGGCAATGAAGAACGGGCGAGAGTTCATGTGGATGCTAGGCGAGTTCACCGGCTTGGGCCATCCCGTCTGGTTTAGCCCACCAGGTTATAGCTCGCCTGAATCAAGAAGGCGCAGGGCGGAAACCCAGACCACCCAGAGGGCAGACGGCTTTGAGCAACAGTTGGCGACGAAAAACATTATCGCTGGGACCCCAGACCAAGTAATAGCCAGCCTGAAAGAGATTCTACAAGAGACTCGACCGTCTATCTTGGCCCTTTGGGGCAACGACGGCAAAGTTGACCATGCGGACTCCATGGACTGCATCCGCCTGATGGGACAGGAAGTCATGCCGGCCCTGCGAGAGATT
>Ga0066376_10003199_pt1 | contig 14848 bp, 8 predicted proteins | sample Knorr_S15_td_Bot_FD_77009 | JGI IMG/M metagenome (GOLD analysis project Ga0066376, IMG submission 77009) | Marine microbial communities from Southern Atlantic Ocean transect - Knorr_S15_td_Bottom_ad_5009_LV_A | ecosystem: Environmental > Aquatic > Marine > Oceanic | place: Southern Atlantic... | reverse complement strand
TGTCATATCCGCACCCCGGGTCGAGGCCGGACGCCTGCTCCTGGCGGTTGACGGCGGACCGCTTGAGCCCGTGGCCCCCGACTCCCTCCTCGACAGCTTCGACGGCACGACCGACAATCGCCTCCGGTTTGTGTTCCGGCCTCAGGTTGAGAGCGGGCGGCATCGCCTGAGCGTCCAGCTTTTGAGCGGATCCGATCAGGTTGGGTCGCAGGAGCTCGTCTTTGCGCTGGTGGACGCCCTCACCCTGGGCCATGTGCTGCTCTACCCCCACCCCCTGGTGGAGCGCTCTGATTTCGCCTACGCGCTCTCCCACGACGCCGAGGTATCGGTTGAGATCTTCAGTCTGGGAGGCCGACTCGTGCAAACCCTGGGCCCACTGGCGCAAACAGCCGGATTCGGGCGGATCGAATGGAACGGCCGCGATGCTGGCGGGCGGAAGCTGACCAATGGCACCTACTTTTACCGGCTCAGGGCGGTCAGCGCCGAAGGGGACGGCGCCGAAGCGCGCGGCCCCGTCATCGTGCTCAGGTAAACGTCTCCTCGAGCGCGTTGGGCATGTTGTCGAAGCCAGGCTACTTCGACGCCCAGATGGTGCGATAGGCGATGAGCCGGTCCCCGGCGCTGATGCTGTGCGCCTCGATGGCGACCTCGTGCACCGGCTCGAAGAGGTCGCGCCTTTCAGCCAAGCGGGGATACCAGCCCGGAAGGATGACCAGGTAGTCGGGACGAGCGGTCTGGAGATAGGCCAGCACACCCGAATCCGCCGCCACACCGGGACGCAGATACTCAAGCACACAGGGCGTGATGATGCCGGTGGTGTCCAGCAGCCGCCGGCGGGCGAAATATCCGAGAGCGCCGATGTCGTGGGTGGCAATGGTGGCGTCGGCGGGGGTATTCTCCCGGAGCCAGTGAGCCATCTCGATGTGCAGTGTGTCGATTTCGCTCACATTCCCCGCGTAGGTCCGCGCGTATTCTACCTCCCTGACACTGAGATTCACCAGCAGGACCAACCAGGCGAACGGAAATGCCCAGCGAGCGCACCGACGAGCAGCGCCCGATTCGGGGCGCTGCCGTAGCAGGTCGAGGAGTTGCCACAAGCCCAACACGCCGACTACGGTGAGTAGCGGCACGAGGTTGGCGGCGTAACGCCCGTGCTGAAACAGCGCCCCCTGGAAGGGAGCGACCACACCACGCAGCAGGGGAAAGGCGACGATCACCATCGGGATGAGCCAGGATCTCGCCGCGGATTCGTCCCGTTTGTGCCCCTGCTTGGGCGGCTCCTGTTGGGGCACCTGCCGACTCGAGTCCAATAGACGCCAAATCCCCAAGGGCACCAGGCAGGTGAGGAGGACACTGTTCTGGGCGCTGAAGCGGATGAGTTCCTCCGCCTGTTGCAGCGGAAAGTAGAGAAGAGTCCTGGCCACCTGAACGAGGTCCATCCGCAAGGCGGCGCCGACAAACCCGTATCCACCGACCTTGGCGTAAAACGTGTTGGGCAGTGGCCGTCCAAGGGTGGCGAAATTGAAGATGAGAAAGGGAGCGAGGATCACGGCGTAGAGCAGCACATGCCTCCAGTGCCGCCGCAGGAAGGCCTGGACGGATCCCCCCTCCAATCGCCAGCGGTCCAGCAGGGCCAGCGGAAACAACATCAGGCACTCGGGTCGGGCGAGGGCCGCTGCCGCCAAGAGGATCGTCGTCCAGGGCCGGGCGCGTCCGCCGGCCGAGCGCACGTGGAGCCAGATACCGGCGGTGGAGAGCAGGGTGTACAGAGGAATCTCCATCCCCGACAAGCCTCCCCAGACCAGGCGGGGCGTTATGGTGGAGATCAGTGAGGTCAGCAGCGCCAGGCCGAACGGCAGACGCAGCGCCAAAGCGAGTCCGAAGGCAGCCATGCCGCTACCCCACAACAACAGCACACCCAGCGCCTTGACCGTTGACACGATCTCCTCCTCCCCCGACAGCCAGTGCAGAATCGACAGCGCCAGCGTCCACAGGGGGGCGGAGGAGGCCGACACGGGATCGCCGGCGTTGAAATACATGCCGTGCCCGAGACTGAAATTCCGCGCCAGCTGTAGATGTATCCAGGCATCGTCGAGCGGAAAGCCCCCGCCAGGAGCGAGACCCGAAGCGGACGCCAGACTGCGCTCATTCCACAGGAACAGGGCTACGACACCTAACAGACCCCCGGCGTTGACGGCAGCGGCCGTCAGCCAGTAGCGGAGATGAGAACGCTCACTCAAATGCTTGACTACCTGTTACGCTCGACCAGCCATCGGGCCAGAGCTTTGCCGGCAATGCGGTTGCCGCGGGCATTCCAGTGCGTATCCCGCAGGTGGTAGGTGCGACCCTGGGCCTGTGCCGTCCTCAGCTCGGGCAGGAGATCGATGTAATTGATGCCTTGAATGCGGCAACGCGCGCTGATCTGCTGCTGCGGATAATCGCGCTCGAAGTCCTGGGGCCGGCCCGTGGTCGCCATCAGCTGTTGCCAGAGATCGTCTTCCAGCTGGAACTGGTCGGGTATGATCAGGACCAGCAGCCGTTGCCCGAGAATCTCGTGAAAGGCGTCCAGGGCGGCAAAAAAACCGGCGTAGCGCTCCTGCGTCGCCCGACTGGTCCGATCGGCAATGTATAGCCGCGAGCGCTCCCAGCGCTTGAAGGCAGTGGCGCTCAGGTGGGGCTTTTCCTTCGTCCAGTCGTGGATGTAATCGGGGACCAGGAGCTCTGCCTCCGCCTCTTTTCCGGCCCCCTTTGTTTTGGCTCCCTCCCTCTGGGCCGACTCCTCCGGTACAGCATGGCCCAGCGACTTCATGCGCAGATAGTCGTAGATGTCGCCTACCCCTCTCCCTTCGTCGCGCATGTTGGCATAGATGGCGAGAAAGCGCTTGATGTAGCGGGCAAAGAGCCAGTCCTGGATCAGGTAGCGATCGCGCCGGGAAAGTCTGGTCAGCCCCTCGATATCGTTGCCGACATAGACGCACAGCACGACCTGACTGGGATCGTAGTTGAGCGCCTCGTCGTTCAAGACGTGGAAGTACTCGCGCATGCCGATGGAGGGAATGCCGAAATTGTGGATGGCGATTCGCCTGTACGACGGCGCCAGTTGAATTTTGAGCTCCCGTTCGGCGACGGTGGCGAAGTTGTACCGATAGGGCACGATGCCCACCCCAAAGGAATCGGCCAGCAGGGCGATGACGAGGTCCTGGTCGCCAGCAGCGAAGAACTCGTCGTCGTGATAGCCCAGACTGGAATACGTAAAGCCGTAACCGACCGAGTGGGGTTGGAGTCGGAAAACGCTGATCATCGAGTCGGCATCGGTGGGATCGTAGAGCAGGCGGGAGGGGAAAAGGCGACTGCCCATCAGCAGACAAGCCTCGAGCAGACAAACGGTGAGGATGACATTGAGCAGGAGAATGTCTCCGAACTTGAACAGACGGCCCCTTGAGTCGTCTCGACACCGGAGGATGATCAGCCCCAGGACCAGCGACGCATTGACGAACAATAGCCGGAGCGCCGAGCGGTCGTCGGCGAACAGATCCAAGCCACTGGCCAGTGAGGTCACAACGCTGGCGGCAAGGACGGCGTAGATGAGCAGCCGGAAATTCTGACCAGTCCACAGAGGGGAGGAAGAGGGCTCCGCCTTGAATTGGTATGCGGCCGTCGTCCACAGTCCAAGGAAGGAGAGCAGCAGCAGAAATCGACCGCCGAGAGGGAGCTCTCCCAGCCGGAGCGCGGGCGGCTCGAGTACGGCCAGAGCGCCGCTCAGAGCAACGGCGCCGACGGCGCCTGCAATAATGGGGAGAGACCGCATAGCGGTGCTACCGCAGGAGCAGCATCTTCCCCACCAGCTCTCGGGCATCGGTCTGCAGGCGGTAGAGATAAACGCCGGTCCCGACCGGCAACCCCCTTTGGTCCAGCCCGTTCCAACGCCTGAGGTGCGTCCCGGATCCCATCCATCCGTCGACCAGCCGTCGCACAGCCTGGCCCGCCGGGCTGTACACCGTCAGCCGCACATTCCCCGCCGCGGGCAGGACGAACTCGACCGCGGTTGCTGAGTTGAAGGGATTGGGGTAGTTCTGCGACAGCTGCATCTGCGCCGGCAGTCCCTCCTCTGGCTCGACGACCGCCGTATCGACGGCGCCGAAGCGATTCTTCGCCCCCGGGGTACCGTTCCCCGCCGACGCCACCCAGTTCTCTCCGGCGGCATGGTCGATCTCCGCTCCCTGCTTCACGACCAGGGTGTGACCGCCGCCATCGGCCGCCAACGGCCAGGGAGCCTCGTCGTCGTACTCCACCCTGTCCACCTCGAGCCCAGCCGCGTCGTAGAGCCCGATCTCCTCGCCGCCGCCACTCAACCCGAAACTCCAGTTCCCATGGCAATCGACGCCATCGGGAAATCGAGCGCGCATACGCTCCTCATCCTGGCAGAGCACGACAAAGCCACCGGCGACAATCACCACCCCTTCGGCGAGTTCGAAGTCATGCCCCTCGTCCCTGAAATGCCAGCCCGACAGATCGATGGGCTCGTCGCCAGCATTGAAGAGTTCCACCCAGTCGCCCGAATCGAACCCCTCGCTGGCGTTGTAGCTGATTTCGCTAAACCATACGGGCAGATCGGAGGGCGTTACCGGTACAAAACGGGCGGCAAGCGCGTAATCGGTCGTCAGCGAGACCTCCAACCTCGCCGTGGCGGGCAGATCCGCGTCAGACCAACCCGCAAAGCGGTATCCGGACGCTGGCATAGCCTCGATCTCCAACGCGACGCCGCTGAAGTAGGTACCGGCCCAGGGAAGATCGGGTTTCAGGGAGTTGATCCGGATCCGGCCCTCTCCGCTGTTGGCGCTAACCCCCACGGCGACCGTCCCGGCCAGATCGAAAGCCTCCACCGCGTGTTGCCGGATCACATCGGGTCGCCGGTGGGCGAATCCGATCAGCCGGTCGCGTTCCTCCACCCAGTCCGCCAGGCCGAATTTGCGACCTGGGTCCTCTCCCTCGTACCACAGATACCAGCGATTGAGCGGCCAGTAACCCTTTCCGTACCACTGGCCCCAGCGTTGGAGATCCGCCGTTATCGCCACGTCGAGAGCACCGGCCTGCCGGCGCACGATCGACTCGACATTTTCTCCGGCCAGCGCCGTGTTGAGGTGGTCGGCCAGACGGTTGAGAAATCTCCTCCTGAAATCGGCGTTCGCGACCAGGCGACCTAACAACTGATAGCCGACAGCCCGCTTTTCGGTCAGCAGTTCGTCGAGCGTCCGGTGATACTCACTACTCCACAGATCGATATCGAACAGCTGCCACCGCCAGCGACCCGCGGTCGTGGCCGGCCGCCAGTAGCGCATATTGCCGATGTTGTCCGGCCGGCCCGAGTAGAGCGCCAGGATCCAGAAGTCGATGAAATTGTCCACCTCCATCAGGGTCTGCAGGTGGGCGTAGTGCTCCGCCTGAGATATGTCGCTTTCATTGAGAAACGACAGCATCGACTCATAGTGGGCCCCCTCTCCTTCGACCAGAGTGCCGTCCCACTTCATGATATCCACCGACCTGACCCCGTGTCGGTGGCGGTAGAACTCACCACCCTTGCGCTCCATCAGCTGGTAGACGCCCCAGTATTGGCCATTGAGCAACAGCACGACCAGCCGGGAAGCCTGCATGTCGACTTCGGAGTCCATCTGTTGCTGGGCTTCGTTGAACAGCCCCTCGCGCAACTGGCTCCAGTCTTCGCCGGCGCGGAGCGTCAGCTTGCTGAAATCCTCGTAGTCGACGCTATCGAACAGCTTGTAGTCGATCTCCCCCTCTCCCTGAGGGCCGCGCACATCCAGTGAGAACGACTTTTTCAGCGACGCCCGACCGTTGCGCCGACCCGAAATCGCCAGCTCCACGTCCGCGGCAAAATCCCGGTCTCCGTCCACCTCGAAATACTCCACATGCCCGGACTTGCTCCGCACCCGCCAGAAATTGGCCGCGAAGAAGGGCCACTCGTCATCGGGGCCGACGTCCGGGCCAACGGAATAGATCCCCTCGATCTCATCCCACAGATTGGCCGGATCGGTCACCAGCGAAACCGTAGGCAGAGAGGGGTTGTTCAGCGGAGCGAGAATAAAACTATGGGTGACGATGGGGCTTGGCAGGTGCCCGTCTCGGTACGCCCGGGCCCTGATGATCCGGGTCACGTCAATCTGTATGGGCTCGCCATAAAGCAGGCTGTCCAGCGGCTGTGGCACATCGCCGTTCTGCGTGAAGTAGATACGCACGTCGGCGGCCTCGCCGCCTAAGGTCAGCGCCACCGGACCGTCGATGAACCCCCCTTTGGTGGAGAACTCGGGCGCCGCCACGGGCGCCAGCAGGCCTCCAGTCTCAATCGCGGTGCCATTCGATCTTCCGGGCGTCGGTTCGGGTAGAAAGAACCAGTCTTCACCGCCGTCCGGCCGCCGCCCGCGTGAGACATCAATGCGCTGCGCATCGAATCCGAGGGTGTCGATGGGGGTGACACCGTCAGCGGCAAACAGGCCCAATTCCTCGCCGGCGCCCTTCAGCTTGAAATCGACGTGGAGGGCGCCCTGTTCGGGTTGGCCGTCGAACCAGAAGACCAGATAGCTGCCTGGCGCGATGGTCGTTTGCCGCGGGTCGTTGGAGCTTAGCTGGAATTTGGTGGGTCGATCCAGATTGTCGGTGACGTACATGCCGCCGACATCGACCGAGACCTCCCCGTAGTTGTAGAACTCGACCCAGTCGTCCGCCTCATCGAAGTCGTCGGTGCAGCAGCCCTCGTTCACCGCCAGGAATTCATTGATGACAACCGTGACATCCTGCGCCCGAAGCGCGGCTGGCATCAGAGAACCGCCTAGAATGAGCGCCAGCGCCCCCAGACCCAGCAGATTCCAGCCCGCCAGATTCCAACCCCACAGATTCCACAGTTTCGGCAAAGCTCGATTTCCCCGTGCAAGTCCTCATTGCTAGTGGTCTGTGCTAGTGGTCTGTCCGGCAAATGCCGAGTCCAGATATATCGACCTGGCACATATCGGCCTGGAGACCTTCGCGGCAACAGCTGTCCAAGCTAGGCGGATTGGCGGGAGAAGTAAAGCAAAACGCGCCTCCCCCCAGCGTTCGAAAACCGTTGCCATAGCTTGAGATGCATCGGTGACCGACCGGTTCCCCTTTGGCGCTCCGACGTGGTGCGCGATACCGAGCCCCGCTGGGAGTCATGGCCTTCGACCCAGTCTCCCCAACAGGGTATGCACGGCCGGCTGATCGCCGTCCACCGCAAGCGATTTTTCGGCGAACCCCACCGCCAACGGGTAATCACCGGCGCCCAGGGCCAGATTCACCAGCTTGTTGTAAACCTCGGCGGATGCTCGCATTCCAGCCGACAGCTCGTACACCTGCCGGGCGGGATCGTAGAAGCTGCGCTGGGACATGACATCTCCCAGTTGCGCATAGGCCCCAGCCATGTCCCGCCGCGCCCAGAGCGGCAGGTGGGTGGACTGGACCGCGCCCTGTCGGAGCACGGCGAGCGCCAGTCCGGGCACCCCGAGATCGGTAAGAGACAGACCAACCGCCCATGGCATGACGTGCTGCTGCCGGTCGCTGTAGCCATCCCAGAGACGCTGGAGCACCTGCGGATCTCCAGCCCCCCGCTCACTCTGAAGCGCGTCCAGCATATAGCGGGCGATGTGCGCGGCCGGGTACTCCTTCTGCGCCCGCTTCAGCAACGTGGTCGCGGCGGCCTGCTCCCCATCCCGAACCGAGGCCACTGCCTGCCTCAGTATGGAATCGGCGCAGTGCGGCTGCTCCCTGTCCAGGTCGGCCCGCCAGGCGTCCAGCGCCGCCGCCACCTCTGCTCCCGGCCGGCGGCTCAACACCAACACGGCGGGGTGTTCATAGGCGAGGAAAGAAGGCTCGGCCTCGTCGTCGACAAACGCATAGCCCAGAATAGACGGGTAGCGCTTGAACCGCGCCACCAGTTCAAAACCCAGTTCTCCCGCCACCAGTTGCCGATAGAACCGGGCGGCCGCCGGCACCAGCTCCGGCGCCGCGGTAAACTGCCGGTAGCGGTTGACGTCGGTAATGGCGATGTAGTCCAGGCCCGCAATTCGCCCCTCCAGATAAGTGAGCGCGGCGCCACAGGTAGCGTAGCCGCGCGCCTCGAACAACACCGACGTGTTCAGTACCCTGGTGTGGTATCTCTTCGGGTCGATCACCGAGCGCATGGAAAAACCCCCGCGTTCGATTCCGATCGCACTCCCTTCGGGTACGTTGTCGCGGATCCAGCGAGCCGCTTCGATGCGGCTGTCTGGATAGAGATAGAGACGCGACACACCCACGCCGTAGGCGCCGGTGTAGAGGACGATTACGGCGATACTCCCACTGCCGAGCCAGCGCCAGGCCCGAGATCTGCTGGCGGCCAGGCGCGTCACAGCATCGGCCGCCATGAGGATGAGAAAGGGGAGGAACGGCAGGAGATACCTGACGTATTTCGTGTGCAGACCACCGATAAGCGCAAAATACAGCGCACACCAGACCAGCATCGCAGCGGTGAGCGGCTGGGGCCGGCGGACGGCGACGGCGATCCCGACCAGCGAGGCGACGGTGAGCGGCCATCCCACCGCCAGCGGCATGAGGTGGGTCCAGTGGTGGAAGTACGGGGCGGTGCCTACATCCGCCAGCGTCCACGATCGCAGCACCTCCCCGCGCGCTATGCGGATCGCGAAGGCGAAACTGTCGACGCTGCTCCCTCTCAGCAGGGCGTCGAAGTCGGTGACCATGAACGGCTGCAGCACTAGCAACACCGCCGCCGCCGCCAGCCCGCTGAGGAGGACACTGCGAGAGCCCACCCCGGTCACCGCGGCAAACCAGCCCCCCGGCCGCCCTCGTGCGGCCGTCAGATGTCCAACGGCGACCCCCGCCAGCAGCAGGAGGCCGTTGAGCCTCACCGCCGCCGCCGCTCCGATGAAGAGACCGGTCAGCAGGTGGTGCCGCATCTGGCCTTGGGTCTCCAGGCTGCGGCCAAGAAAGTAGAAGGCGCCCAGACAGGCGAGGACGAACAGCCCGTCCACGGTCATGAAGTGAGCCTGCTGGATGGCCGCGGCCGACACCGCCAGCAGGAAGGTGGCCAGCAGGGCGGAACGCGGTGAGAACCAGCGCGACCCGATCAGCCACACCAGCCACAAGCTGGCGATCGAAACAGCCGCGGCCAGCGCCCGCACCGCCCAGTAGGTGGAAGCGACAGCCGCGGGAACCGACCTCGCGTGCGGGTCAAAGCCCAGCACTGCCGACGCCGCCTCGACAGCTGCCCGCACCAGATAAAACGTCAGCGAACCGTACGCCGTCATCGGCGGGGCAAAGGGACTGGCCAGAGTCAGAGCCGCGTCGAGGACCTTGTCTTCATCGGGGTGGAAATGAAAGAATGCAGCTTCGGCGAGACCGCTCTCCCCCACCTGCCACGACGGCTCGGCGCCCCGGAAGAGCCCCGTGATCCGGGTGGCGGCACCGATCGCGAAAGCGAGCGTGAGCAGGACCGCCGTGGTCGCCGCGACTCGATTGGCGGAGATTCTCACGGCCTGAGCGCGAACAGGTAATTATGCCGGCTGCCCCCGGGGGGCGACCAGAGAGAGGGATTCGCCCTGAAACTCAGCTCTGTCCCTGCTCCCGTATGGCCTCTATCTTCTGGTCGCGCTCCTGGAAGATGCGCTCTCGGACCTGGGCCATCTCCCCCTGGAACTGGCGCTGGTGTTCGGCAAACGTCTGCGGGTCTGATTCGGCCTGGACCTTGGCGATCCGACCCTTCAGGACGATCTCCTGCTCCGCCCATTTGGCCTCGTAGGCCCTCTTCACCTCGTCGACGGCGGCGACCTGCTCGGGGGTGAGCTTCACCTGGTCCTTGTCGACCATGGAATCGGCCCTCTCCATGGCCAGCTCTAGTGCGGATTTCATGGTATCCTCCTGGGCGTTGCGCTGCGGAAGCGCGCGGGTGGCGAGAATTCTTAAAAACTGCGAGCTCAGAAGATATGGGGCCCGGAAAGCCTGATCAATAGAGGCTGATCAATAGAAGCTTAGGGGTATCCATTTAACCGGAGTTGATGTCTTGTGAGGCATGGATCATCCACGCGCTGGGGCACACTGCCCTAGTCTCGTCAGATCTGTCGGTGAGGTCCAGTTCTGGTTCGTCGGACACATCGGTGCCCTCAGTGGGTCGCCTGACGTTCCGTCCCCTGGCACGCGACCTTGAGTACACCGTCCTCGGGGCACAGCACCTTTTCGAGATTCGACAGCTGATCTTTCGCTTGCCCACCTGGGTCATCTGCCAGGTGCGAGGCATCTGTTGGATGTAAGGGCGGGTCCCCTCGGGCCTGAGGCACCGACCCAGCAAGAAGGCGGTGACGCCGCGCATGCAAGTGGAAAACGTCGCCGGTTTTCTACTTCACCGTATTTCTACGGCATTACAAAGTGTAAAATACACCTATTTTCTATTTAAGATTGAATCGTTCCATCATGTAAGTAGGAAATTTTGATATATTCCATGTCTCGTTCGAAAGCAAGATCAAGGCGCGGACCGTCCGCCGCTGGGAGCTCCGCGGGATCACCGCGCGCCGGGGCGAAGTCGACGGCGCGACCCCGGGGACGCACCAAGGTGCCGCGGACGGCGCGCATTTGAGCAATTACCTCAATGAGTTTGTCTTCCGGTTCAACCGCCGACGCTCGCGCAGCCGCGGGATGCTATTCTATAGGGTGCTTGAACTGGCTGTCGCCCACGACCCGGTGCGCTATCAGTACCTCATTGTCAGCCGGCGACCCCGGACGGTAACCGCCCGTGCCCCCCTCCAGACGCGGGCATCCGACCAGCTTGGACTGGCCACCAGCAAATCGTCCGTGGCGAATATCATAGAAATCCACTCCGGTTAAATGGATAGCCCTAATAGAAGCTTATCAATAGGAGACAGAAGAGAGATGGCACAGTGGAAGGTGTATCTGTCGGGTGAGATCCACAGCGACTGGCGGCAGCAGATCATCGACGGTGCGGCGCATGAGGGTCTGGAGGCGAGGTTCTCCGGTCCCGTAACCGATCACGCGGCCAGCGATGAGTGCGGTGTTCGCCTTTTGGGTGCCGAGGACAGCGCCTTCTGGAAGGACCAGAAGGGCGCGCGGATCAACGCCATCCGCACCCGCACCCTCATTGGCCAGGCCGATGTTGTCGTCGTCCGCTTCGGCGGGAAGTACCGCCAGTGGAACGCCGCTTTTGACGCCGGCTTCGCCGCCGCCCTGGGCAAACCTCTCATCATCCTCCACGACGACGATGTCTCCCACGCTTTGAAAGAGGTGGATGCCACCGCTCTGGCCGTCGCCACCGATCCGGGTCAGGTGGTCCAGATCCTGCAGTACGTCACCGCCGGCGACCTGCCCGCACCACAGTGACGCTGGCCACTGCCGGATTTCCGGGCCCTTTGTTCCGGGCCCTTTGTTGCCAACCCAGGATACCGGATCCCACGTTGTTTTGCCCCTACCCCGCGTTAGCGCCAAAGGAATCAGCGAAAAGAAAGAAGTCCGCCAGGTCCACCGCGTCGTTGCCGTTTAAGTCGAAACGCTTGTTGTCTTCGTTGGCGGGTTTGCCGAAGGCGTCGGCGAAGAGAAAAAAGTCCTGCAGGTCCACCGTGCCGTTGCCGTTGTAATCGGTGAGCAGGACGTTTACGGGAATCGCCGGGATCGGTATGGTGTCCGCCGCCAGCGGGCCCGCCCCCGACAGCTCCAGCGTTACCGCGCCGTCTTCGTATACCCGAGTCGTGGCGGCGTCCTGGTAGGTGACCACCGCGACCGAGTCCGCTGTGTGCACGACCACCTGGTAGCCGTCCTGGCTGCCGCGGATATACCCCGACATGCTGCTGTCGGCAAAGGCCAGACTCACGTCGATCACCGCGTCGACGGAAAACACCAGCACATCCGCCAGGCTGAGAAAACTCCCGTCCTGGACGTTGAAAGCCGTCACCTCGCCGTCGGTAAGCCGCACCAGGCCAAAGCGGCCGTCGGTGACGATCTCGCCGACCGGTGTCGCCACCCGCACGGTGTCGCCATCGGCGGCGGCGATCCAGGCGAAATCGTCGCCGGCACCTAGCGAGATCCGCACCGCCTGCCCGCCCGAGGCGACGGGAGCGGAGAGCGTCGGCTCCTCGGCGACCGGATCCAGAGATCGTGGAAACAGCACCGACAGAAACTCCGTGTCGGTGGCACTCTCCTGTACCCGCAGCGTGGTGTGGGTGAGCTCCTCCAGGAAGTCGAACGAGTGCAGGTTGTCCGTCTCGGCGAAGACTCGACCCTCCCGGGTCGGCAGGAAGGCCAACAGCTCGGCACCGGGGCGCGACCAGCGCGCCAGATTCCCCTCGCGCTCGTAGGTGCCGCCGCTGCTGCCTCCGCCGTTGCCGTGAAGCCGCCACTCGTACAGGTGATTGGCGTCGGCTCGGATCTCGTCTCCAACGATGAAGTACTCGCTGTCGGCGAACATCACCCGCCGCCGAAAGCCGACTTCTTCGTACTCCGCCCTGACCTCGGCATAGTCCATGAAATCGCTGGTAAAAAACTCCTCTATGAAGGCGTCGTTGCCGCCGTCCACCGCCTCCCCCGCCGCCATCAACAGCGGTGGCCCAACCCCGTCTACGAGGATGACGTTGTGGTTGCGACCCGAGTTCACCTTGTTGTGGTTGGTAAAGTTGATATAACCCGCATCCAGCGACAACATCTCGCCACCGGCGTAGATAATGAAGCTCGTCTCATCGGCGTGCTCGTGGCTCAAGCCCTGCTCGCGCGCCGTGTCGTGTTCCCCACGCAACAGCATGTAGGTGGCCTCGGCGCTCCAGTCGCTGCGGAATACGGCGTCACCGGCTTCGGGCATGAAGACCGACGGTCCGCGGGTTGGCTCCACGGCGGCTATCGAGTCGTCGTAGAGGGCGATGGCGTCCATCTCCGAAAACTGCCGCACGTAGAGACCGCTGGTATTGTTCTCCCAGTCCCAGCGGTGAACGCCGCCATCGGGGTCTACCGCCGCCAGGTAGTGGCCGTAAAAGTTGGACAGATGGCCGTCGTCGATGTTGGGCCGCAGCCCGTTGGGAAGGCGGATGTTGACCGACCAGTCGTGCATGTTCTGCACCTCCGGATCGACGAAGAGATCGGTTCCGGTCAGTTCCTTGAGAGCGAACATATAGGGAAGGTAGACATCGGCGGCGTAGCGGCTGTAAAAGGGACCCTCCGCGTAGCCCCCATCCGTTTCATCCACCTGGTGGGCGATAGACCTCGTGACCAGGTCGTGCGCCCGGTCGAGCCAGTCCTGGGGAGTCTTGCCGTCGAGACCAGCGTGGTCGGCGAGCGCCAGGGCAGCCAGCCCGAGGCCCCCATAGGCCCGTATGTGCCAATTGTCGAGGTGGGTGATGGACAGGTTCCGGGGATCGGGGGTCTGGTGCAGGCGGATCTTGCCAAGGAATCCCAGGTCGACGATGACAATACCCTTGCGCAGGCGGGCCGCTTCTTCGGCGAGAATGGTGCGGACCTCGGTCAGCGACTCGGGTTGGTCCTCGAGATAGGTGTGGAGCATGTCGTAGGCGATGGCGTAGATGGCAACCACCTCCCCCTCGTTGTGGGGCTCCCCGAGATCACCCGAACGAGGGGGAAATTTCATGTCGAGCAGGAGGTCGACGGCTCGATCGGCCAGCGTCGCGTCGTCCGTCATCAGGTAGGCGAAGGCGAGGCTCTTGGCATAGCGCGCCTTGGAGCGCTCGTCCGAAAAGGTGGCCGGCGCCGATTCTGCCCGCGTCGAGACCGTACGCCACCAGGTAGCATAGGGCTCTCGGGAGATGCGCTCCTTCAAGACCGAGATCTGATCATCGGTGAACAGCAGACTGGGGTGCCGCTCAGCGGGCAATTCGACACCGGAAGCAGTACTCGCTCCCGCCGCGATCATCAGACACAGACAAGCCAGCACCCTCGCTCCCATCCGCCTCACTCCTTTTCTTGATCAGCGCCGAAGAAAATCAGCGCCGAAGAAACCGCGTCAGCTCGGTCCCCCAGAAGACCCCGAAAGCGACGTACTCGCTTCCCATGATCAGCTTGACCCCCGCCGCTCTCCCGGACGGGGAGTCGAAGAACATGCCTATCTGGCCGTAGGGTGTCCGCGGGTTGACGCCGCGGAACCCCAGGCCCACGTACAGCCTCGCCGGCTTGCCGGCAACGAAAAGGAATTCCGCGGGCATGATCCCGAGATCCGCCTGGTAGGACCGCACCAGATTCAGACCGCCGGAACAGCGAAACTCCGATACCACCAACCCGAAATCCAGATCGACACAAACCTGGCGGCCGAAATTGTCAATCCTGCGCTGATATCTCGAGTTGGGGTCGCTTTCATTCAGAAAATCCAGATCCACCAACGTAACCGAGCCGATGACCCTGAACCGGGTGGCCAGGACCGTCAGACCCAGGGGCACACCGACACCGGTACCCTTGTCGATGTTGACCACGCCCACGCCCGCGGTGGCGTACAGGCCGCTGCCGTCCCGGGGCTCTGCCGGAAACTGCGCGGTGGCCTGAGAGACCCCCATAATCACGCTGACCACGGCGACCAGAGCACCGACCGCGATCTGACCAGCCCAAGTCACGGGTCCGCGCCTACTTCGTAAGATCGTCACTCTTCCTCGTTGCCCTCCGGTCCGAGTATGCTGTCAATTTCGGCCTTGATCTGCTCCCTTTCGCCGACGATCTGGTCTATGCTCTTGTGCAGGCGCTGGGCGTAGACATCCAGCTCGGGGATCAACCTGTCGCCGCCGAAGCCGATGTCCATCGTGTGAGCGGCGATGTCGCAAATGTGGACCATGGC
>Ga0066376_10003197_pt1 | contig 14853 bp, 15 predicted proteins | sample Knorr_S15_td_Bot_FD_77009 | JGI IMG/M metagenome (GOLD analysis project Ga0066376, IMG submission 77009) | Marine microbial communities from Southern Atlantic Ocean transect - Knorr_S15_td_Bottom_ad_5009_LV_A | ecosystem: Environmental > Aquatic > Marine > Oceanic | place: Southern Atlantic... | reverse complement strand
GTCCGCCCCGTCGACGCGCCTTCCGCCCCATCCGACATCGCCGAATCGTAAATCGTCCCCCGATACCGGACCGCGCCCTTCGTTGTCACCGGGTTCGACCCACTGGTGTCCAAGCGTTTAGCGACGTTTTGGACACGAAAGAGGACCAACGCCACGTCGCATCGCAATAGCGTTTTTCATGACTTGTTGAAGCATGTTCCCGGGCACGTCTGGTCGGGGAGCACGAGGCGGATGGGGTGATCGACGGTTGGAACCCTACGCGCCCAGATAGTACTGCTTGACCAGTTCGTTGTCGGCCAACTCGGCGGCGCTTTTTCCCTCGAAGGCGATTTCGCCGTTGACGATGACGTAGCCGCGGTCGGCGATGCGCGCCGCCTGGTGGAAGTTCTGCTCGGCCATCAGCACGGTCAGGTGGCGCTGTTCCTTGAGCTCGTGAATCTTGTCTATCATGCGCCGCACCAGGATCGGCGCCAGGCCCACGGACGGCTCGTCGATGATCAGGATGCGCGGCGCCGACATCAGGCCGCGCGCGACGGCCAGCATCTGCTGTTCGCCGCCGCTCATGCTGCGCGCCAATTGGCGGCGGCGTTCCTTGAGCACGGGAAAGGCCTCGAAACAGAACGCCAGATTGGTGTCGATATGGGCCCGCGCGGCCGGCCGGTAGGCGCCGAGCAACAGGTTTTCCTCCACCGTCAGCGCCGGGAACAGGCGCCGTCCCTCGGGCACCAGGACCACGCCGAGCGCGACCATTTCGTCCGGCGTCTTGCCGACCAGGTCGAAGCTCTGGCCGTCCAACTCCAGGGTGATGGCGCCGGCGGTGGGGTGAACCAGGCCCATGATGGACTTGAGCAACGTGCTTTTGCCGTTGCCGTTGGTGCCCAGCAGGACGACGGTTTCGCCGCCGGAGACCGACAGCGAGACCCCGCGCAGCACGCGTACCGCGCCGTACCCGGCGTGCAGGTCCGTGACCGTCAGCCTATTCGCCAAAATATGCCCTTTCCACGTCCGGGTTCTTGAGAATGTCGTCCGGCGCGCCCTCGGCGATCACGGTGCCGGCGTCGAGCACCACGATGCGCTGCGAAAAGCGCATCACCGCGCGCATGATATGTTCGATCATGATCACCGCGATGCCGCGCCCGTTGAAGGCGAACAGCAACTCCAGCATCTCGTCGACCTCGGCGTTGGACAGACCCGCCATGACCTCGTCGGCGATCAACAGCTCGGGTTCGGCGGCCAGGGCGCGGGCCAACTCAAGCTTGCGCAGCTCGATCTGCGTCAGAGAGAGTGAATTTTCGTCCGCCTTGTCGCCAAGACCGACCGATACGAGGATTTCCAACGCCCGCGCCGCGACATCGCGGCCACCGCCGCGGCCGGCGTATTCCAGCGGCACCGCGACGTTCTCCAGCACGGTCATGCTGGTGAACGGCTTGGGCACCTGATAGCTGCGCGCGATGCCGCGCCGGGTGCGCCGGTAGGCCGGCATGCGGCCGAGCACGGTTCCCTTGAAGACGATTCGTCCCCCATCGGTGGGCAAGGTGCCGGCGACGCAGCTTATCAAGGTGGTCTTGCCCGATCCGTTGGGACCGATCAGACCCAGGCGCTCGCCGGCGCGCACCTCCAGGCTCACGCCGTCCAGCGCGGTGAACCCGCCGAACCGCTTGATGAGCCCCTCGACTTGCAGCAAGGTTTCGCTCATCGCCGGGGCGCTCTTCCAAAAAGCTTTCTGAACAGGCCGACGATACCGTCGGGCGCCAGGATCACGAAGGCGACCAGCACCAGCCCGACCATCAGCAGGTTCAGTTCGGACGAAATCGTCACCGTGGCGACCTGTTGCAGCGTGCCCAGCAGCAGCGCGCCGACCACCGGTCCGAGCCAGGTGAACGTGCCGCCGATCATCGGCATGGCGACGGCGTTCACGGCGTAGCTCAGATTGAACGCCGAGGCGGGATCGACATAGGTGACGTAATAGGGATAAGGCGCCCCGGCCGCGCCCATCAGGGCGCCGCTGATGGTGGTGGCCAGTAGCTTTAGTCTCAGGGTCGGCACGCCCGCGCCGGCGGCCGCTTCCTCGTCGTCGCGGATCGCCGCCAGCCCGCGTCCCAGCCGCGACACCTCGATGGTGCGCGCGATCGCCACCGCGACGATCGCCAGACCCAGCATGACGACGAACAGGTACTGGATATATTTGTCGAACACGGGCGATTCCTTGGGCCTGAGCACGAACGCGCCGCCGGCGCCGCCGACATAGTCCCAGTTGGCGATCACGGTCTCCAACACGATGGCCAGCGCCAACGTGGCGATGGCGAAATACACGCCGCGCAGCCTCAAGGTCAGATAGCCGGTGGCCAGTCCGATCAGCCCCGAGGCCAGCGCGCCGGCCAGGATAAGCACGATCATCGGCGGATCGAACGCGTTGATCAGCGCCACCGTGCTGTAGGCGCCGACGGCGAAAAACGCCGCGCTGCCGAAGTTCACATAGCCCGTGTAGCCGCCCAGGATGTTCCACGCGGTGGCCAGAACCACGAACTGCAAAACCACATAGCCAGCGAAGAAATAGTATTCGTTGGCGATCGTATACGGCGCCACCACGCCAAGCAGCGCGGCAACCGCCAGCACGCCCAACCAGAAACCCGTGTGCCTCATTAACTAGCGCCCGAACAGTCCGGCCGGGCGCACCGCCAGCGTGACCAGCAGGATGCCGAACGCCACCGCCGGCGCCCAGGACGGTCCGTAGAAGGTCGCGGTCAGGCTTTCCGCCACGCCCAGGATGATCGCCGCCACCAGGGTGCCGGGGATGGAGCCCATGCCGGCCAGAACCGCGATGGCGAAAACCCGGCCGATATAAAGCCGGCCCATGGACGGCTCCACGGGGCCGATCACGATCAGCATGGCGCCGGCCAGCGCCGCGGTCGCGATCGCGATGCCAAAGGCGAACTGCTTGATACGCACCGGCTTGGCGCCCATCAACTGCAGCGCCACCGGGTCCTGCGCCACGGCCATCACCGCGCGGCCCATGAAGCTGTGCTTGAAGAACAGGTGAAGCCCCAGGGTCATGGCCAGGGCCACCAGGAAGGGCACCACCATGCGCCACGGCAGCCCGACCGGCCCCAGCTTCAGGGCGCCGCCTATATAGACCGCGTCGACCAGGCGGTAGTCCACGCCAAAGGTCAGGGTGATGAGGACCTCGATGATGAACAGCAATCCGAAAAAGAACACCAGGCCGCGCAGCGCCTCGGCGCCGCGCGCCTCGAAGGCGGCGTGGTAGACCCGGTAGACCACGACACCGGCGGCGAAAAAGACCGGCGTGAACAGGAGCCCGGCCAGAAGCGGATCGAGGCCCAGGCTGTCGTTGAGGGCGTAGGCCGCGTAGGAGCCCACGATAATGAACGCCGGGTGGGCGATGTTGACGATGTCGAGCTGGCCGAACACGATGGTCATGCCCAGGCTGATGGCCGCGTAAAAGCCGCCGAGCAACAGCCCGGAGGCAAGCGCGTTGAGCAAAAGCTCCGCGTTAAGCACGATGGTGGCTAGGCCGGCTTAATTATCGGCGCCCGGATACGGGTAATTGATCTCGCCCGACTTCCACGCCTCCGGGTACAGCACCACGCGTTTGCCCGGCCCGGAGAACTGCTCCAGGCCGCTATCGTCGATGCCCTGGTATTGCACCATCAGCATGCGCGTTTCAGCCCATTCGCCATTGGCGCCGAACTTGATCGGGCCGACGATGGTCTGGAATTCGTTGGCGCGGATATATTCGCCGATCGCGGTTTGGTCGAGGCTTCCGACCGCTTCCACCGCCTGTCCCAGGACCTGCACGTAGGAATAGGCCCATGGCGGCAGGTAATGGCCCAACGGGTCGATCCCGGCGTCCGCGGCGACGGCCTGGTATTTGGCCAGGAATTCGTGCACGCCGGGGAAATCGAGGGTCGGTTCGGGCACCCAGAAATCGTAGTTGACGATGCCGTTCATCATCGAACCCAGCTTGCTCTGGAACGCCGAATATTGCAGGCCGACCATGCCGCCGCCGAACAGTTTCGCCTTGATCCCGATCTCGTTGATCGCGCGCACGAAGCCGGCCGAATCGGGCGGATATGAGGCGACGAAAACGATGTCGGGATTGGTCGCGTTGATGGCGCGCAAGATCGGCGTGAAATCGGCCGTCGAGGTTGGGTAGGTGCGCTCGTAGACGATCTCGAAACCGTATTCCTCGGCGTTCTGGCGCACGCCGATGAGCGCCTGGCGCGGGAACTCGGCGTCCGCGCCGGTCACGGCCAGGGTCACCGGCTTGGGCGTTTGCGCCGCGGCGATTTCGAAAAAGCCGCGCGACCAGTCCGCGCGCGGGTCGGGTCCGGCCGGCATGATCTGGAAATAATAGGGGTAGTCGAAGCGCTCGTTCACCGCCAGGCCGAACAGCCCCATGAAGACGTAACCGTGCGACATGACGATGGGCATGGCCGGCGCGATCAGATTGGTGCCGTAGCCCGAGATCACCAGATCGACGTCGTCGATATTGATCAGTTTGGTGTAAATGCCGGGCACGGTGGACGGGCTGGTCTGGTCGTCGTAGTAGATCAACTCGACCGGGCGGCCCAGCAGCCCGCCGGACGCGTTGGTCTCCTCGGCCCAAATTTGTATCGCCACCAGCGCGGCCTTGCCGGCCGCCGCCAGCCCGCCGGTCAGCGCGATGCCGAAGCCGATCTTAATCGGATCCTCGGCGCGCGCGCTCGGCTGCGCCGATACCGCCAGCGCCACGGCTAATGCCGCCGCCATCGCCCCTTTTAACAGGGCGCCCCTGACCCGATCGATCATCGCTTCCCCTCCCGTTGGAATTCTTTTTCTTCGCCAAGCTAACCCGAAGGCACGGCCCGGCAACAGAGCCCGGGCGCTCTCAGGTCGCGGGCTTCAGCCCAAAATCGTAATCCACCGTATAGAACGGCGCGTTCACGCCCAGTTCCGCGGCTTCCGTGTCGGAATCGTGGCGCACGTAATCGACCACCAGCGAGTCCTTGACGCCGAACACCGCGTCCGAATCGAGATACGAATCGCCGCGCGTGAAAAGCTGCGTGGTGATCGGCGCGTAACCGTCCGCCGAGACGATGAAATGGATATGGGCGGGACGATAGGGGTGGCGCCCGGTGGCCTGGAGCAGCGTTCCCACCGGCCCGTCATGGGGCACCGGATAGCTGGACGGCTTGACCGTGCGAAACGCGTAGCGCCCGTCGGCGTCGCTCAGCAACCGGCCACGCAGGTTGAAGTCCGGTTGCGACGGGTCCTGGTTCTCGTACCGGCCGTTGGGGCCGCCGTGCCAGATATCGAGCAGGGCGCCGGCGATCGGCGCGCCATCCTGCGCCGCGACCCGGCCGCGCACGATCACGGGCTCGCCCGGCGTGTCGCCCGAAATCGAGTCCATCTGTCCGATGTCCGGCGCGGCGTCGCGGTGGAACGGCCCCAGCACGCTGCTTTCGGTCGCGCCGTCCGCCGCGCGGTGGTTGATCGCGTCGACCAGCATGGTCGCGCCCAGGGTGTCGGACAGCAGGATGAATTCCTGGCGCTTGTCGTCGCACATCCGGCCGGTCTCGCTCAGAAAGGCGATGGCGCGCAGCCATTCCTGTTCGCTCGGCTCGACGTCGCGCACGAAGCCGTGCAGATGACGCACCAGGCTGGTCAGGATTTGCTTGAGGCGCGCGTCGGGCGTGGCCGCGAGGCTGGCCAGCGCCGCCTCGGTGATCCGATCCTCGGGCGCGCCGCTCACAGCGCCGGCCCGGTCGGTGGCAGGCCGAGGACGGCGCGCCCGTACGCGGCGCCGGCGACGTCGAAGTTCAAGGTGATATGCGCGATGGCCGCCTGGGCGTCGCGGAAGATGCGCTGCATGGCGTTGCGTTCATAGATGCCGCCGGCGCCCGTGGCGGCGAACAGCATCGCCACCGCTTCGTTGCACTGCCCCGCCGCGTAAGCGCCATCGCGCCGGTAGCGGTACTTGGTTTCCATGTCCGGGGTCTCGTTGCGCTCGGCGTAATCCATGGCCTCGTCGCAATTGAAGCGGACCAGGCGCGCCGCCGCGTCGATCATCGCCCCGGCCTTGGCGATCTTGATATGGGTGCTCTGGAAATCGCCGACGCGGGCGCCGGAATAGCTGGCGACGCGGTCGCGCGTGGTCCCGACGTAGTCGTCGTAGGCGCCTTGCGCGGCGCCCAGCAACACTCCGTTCAGCACGTAGGAGAACAACGATAGCGACGCCATGCGGTAAAGCGGTCCCGGATTGACCGCGCTGCCCGGCGTCGGTCCGTCCTTGATATCGTCCAGCGCCAACGTGCGGTGCGCCGGCACGAAAACGTCCTCCGCCTTGATGTCCTTGCTTCCCGTTCCGGCCAGTCCCATGGCGTACCAGGTGTCGATGACCGCGTACTGGGACTTGTCGAGCAGGAAGAAACGCGGCTCCGGCGGCTGCTCGCCTTCGTTTTGCACCATGGCGGCGACCACGTTCCAGGTCGCGTTGTCGACGCCGCTGGAGAACCCCCACGCGCCGCTGACCACGTAGCCGCCCTCGGTGCGCCGCGCCCGGCCCGACGGAAACGCCAGACCGGAAGCGATCAGGGCGTCCGGTTCGGCGTCCCAGACATCGTCCTGGCCTTGCGGCGGGAACATGCCCAGCATCCAGTGGTGCGACGAAAAATTGCACAGGTTCCACGCCGTGGAGACGCAGCCGCGCGCGATCTCGGCGCCGACATCGACGACCATGGCGAAGTCCAGCTCGAATCCGCCGACCCGCGCCGGCTGGTGAATTTTGAACAGCCCGGAATCGTGCAGGTCCTTCTCGTTCTCGTCGATCAGGCGGCGCGCCTGTTCGCATCGCGCCGCGCGTTCGCGAAAGATCGGCGCCAGATCGCGCGCCCGGCCCAGCAATTCCTCGCGCGACGGCGCCGCCGGCGAAAGCCGTTCGCTGGCCCCGGTCGTGGTCACGCTGGCGGCTCGAAGCCTACCGATTCCGACGCCGGGAAATTGATTTCGATCATCACCCCGTCGGGGTCGTGCACGAACAACTGGTGCAGACCGAAATCCGGCACCTCGCGATGCACCATGTCGACGCCACGTTTTTGAAGGTTTTCGGCGAAGCCCTTCAGGTCGGCGCCGCCGAACGCGAGATGGTCGATGGCGCCCGAGCCGTGGCCGTCGGATTCGTCTTGTTTCTCAAGATAGGCGTCCGCCATTTCGTTCGGTCCGGCCGGGATCAGGTGGACGCAGGCCACGTCGTCGCAATAGATCCAATAGCCCGGAAAATCGAACGGCGGCCGCTCGCCCACGCGAAGGCCCAAAACGTCGGTGTAGAAATCCTTGGTCGCCTCAACGTCCTTGGCGCGAATAAGAAAGTGCTGCAATCCTGTAAGCGGCATGGTCCTCGCCTCCCTTGGCTCCCGATACACCCGATACGCCGGCCGATAATTCCCGAACCGGCCGGTCGAGGCAAGCACGGCGCGGTTGCCGAGGGCCGCGTGATGCGGGCAAGATAGGCGCGGCGCCTGGATAAAAAGGGGAGAAACCATGGACTTCGGATATAATCTGCCGACACGGGGGCCGAGCGCGACCCGCGACGGCCTGACCCGGCTCGCGCGCAAGGCCGACGATCTGGGCTACGCCTATCTGGCGGTGCCCGACCACATCGTGTTCCCGCGCAGCATCGACTCTGAGTACCCCTACGACGCCACGGGCCGGTTCCCCGGCGACGGGTCGGGCGCGTTCATGGAACAACTGACCCAGATCGCGTTCCTCGCCGCCGTCACCGAGAAGGTCCGCTTCGTCACCTCGGTCATGGTGGTGCCGCACCGCCCGGTGGTGCTGACCGCCAAGATTCTGGCGACCATCGACGTGCTCTCGGAAGGCCGCCTCACGGTGGGCTGCGGCGTGGGCTGGATGCGCGAGGAATTCGAGGCGCTCGGCGCGCCGCCCTTCGACGCGCGCGGCAAGGTCACGGATGAATATATCGCCGCGTTCCGCGAACTGTGGACCCAAGACGAACCCGTGCTCGACGGCGACTACGTCAAGATGTCCGACGCCCTGTTCTTCCCCAAGCCGTTCCAGAAGCCCGGCCCGCCGATCTGGACCGGTGGCGAAAGCCCGCCGGCGATGCGCCGGGCGGCGCGACTGGCCGATGGCTGGTATCCGATCGGAAGCAACCCGCGTTTTCCCCTGGATACGGCCGCGCGCCTGGCCGAGGGCATCGCCACGGTCAAGTCGCTGGCCGAGGAGGCGGGACGCGACCCGGCCGAAATCGACCTCGGCTACTGGGCCAACTGGTACCGCCCCGGCGCCACGCGCCAGACCGACAACGGCGAACGCATGTTGTTCACCGGCGCCGACGCCGACGTGATCGACGACATCGGCCGCCTACGCGACCTCGGCGTGCGCCACCTGCTGTTCAACCTGGTCGCCGGCGACACGGAGCAGGCGCTCGACCACATCGACCGCTTCACCACCGAAATCAGGGCCAAGGCCGAGGGTTGAGGGGCGAGCGTCGCTTGCCGTTTTCGCCGGTCAACCCGCCGTCTGGTAATTGCTGGGGAACATTTGGCGGCGCGCCGCTTCGTCCATCTTGGCCTTGAACTTGTGCTTGTTGGCCGTGGCGAAGGCGCGCTCGGCGGCGGGGCGGGCGGTGATTTCGTCGATCAGCCGCTTGAGATTGGGCATTTGGGGCAGCGCCTCGTCGCCGAGGACGCGGGGGACCAAGCGCCCCCACCCCCAAACCGCCATGTCGACGATGGTGTATTTGTCGCCCAACACATACCGCCGGTCGGCGAGGCGCTGGTCGAGGATATCGTAATGGCGGCGCGCCTCGAATTCATAGCGGTTGATGGCGTAGGGAATTTTGTCGGGCGCGTGCGCGCGGAAATGGACCGACTGGCCGGAATAGGGGCCGATGCCCGAGGCGACGAACATCAGCCAGGACAGCAGCTCGGCGCGCGCCGCGGGCGACTCCTCGGGCAGGAACTGGCCGGTCTTTTCGGCCAGATAAAGCAGGATCGCGTTACTGTCGAACACGACGACGCCGTCGTCGACGATGGCCGGCGCCTTGGCGTTGGGATTGATCGCCAGATAGTCGGGTTTGTGTTGATCGCCCCGGCGCGTATCCAACGGCACCGGCTCGTACGGCAAACCGGCTTCCTCGAGAAATAGAGCCACTTTCATCGGGTTGGGCGCGGTGTTGTAATAGAACTTCAGCATGGTCGATCTCCAGGTTCGCCCGGCCTCAGTGGCGCAGCACGCGGCCCGGGCGGGCGCCGGTGTGTTCGTCGTCGCGCAGGATCACCGCGCCGTTGCAGATGGTGGCGCGGTAGCCGTCGGCGCGTTGAATGAAACGCCGCGCGCCGCCGGGGAAGTCGTGCACCATCTCGGGCATGCGCTCACCCAGGCGGTCGAGGTCGATGACATTGATGTCGGCGCGCAGTCCCGGCGCCAGGGCGCCGCGGTCGGAAACGCCGAGGACCCGTGCCGGGCCCGACGTGATGCGGCGCACGGCTTCTTCCAGCGAATAAAGGCCCGCGTCGCGGCCCCAGTGGGACAGCACGAAGGTCGACCAGCCGGCATCCATGATCTGGCTGACATGGGCGCCGGCGTCGCCCAGCCCGGGCATGACGAAGTCGCGTGACAACACCCGCTTCAGGGCGTCGAGGTTCTGGTTGAACAAGCGGATGGTGAACAGCGCGCGGCCGTCGCTCTCGTCCGACAGCCTGAGGAAAGTCTCGGCCGGATGTTCGCCGGCGGCCTCGGCCATCGCTTGCAGGCTGGTTTCCCGCCCGCCGGTGTAATGCGGGTGCGCGCCGTCGCCGAGCCAGACGATGTGCTCCACGCCGGTCAGCCGCCAGATGGCGCCGTAGTCGGTGATATTCTCGCCCCGCGCCGATTCGATGAGTTCGCGCCGCGTGTCGTCGTCGCGGATCGCGGCGAGTCGGGCGTCGAAATCCATGTGGGCGAGGCGCCGCCACGGTGGCGCGCGCCAGATCAAGATACACTGCAGTCCGGCGACGATGCCCGAGCCACGCGGGATCGCCACCGCGTTGATGTCGAGGCCCTCGGCGCGCATGGCCGCGACCGCGTCGCAGATATTGTCGCCGTAGTCGTTGGTCGGGCCCGCCGTCATGGAGAACAGCACGCGCCCTCCGGACGCGCGCGCCTGCTTGGCCAACAAGGCCATTTCGCCGTCGAAGTCGTCGCGCAGATTGTTGACGCTCTGCATCAGTCCGCCCTGGGCGCCGACCGCCTCGGCGATCTCGACGAGCTCCTGGTGTTCGGCGTGGGTGCCGGGAATATGACGGCCGTCGGGCAGATGGTGGAACAGCAGCCGCGAAGTCGAAAAACCGACCGCGCCGGCCTTGACCGCTTCGCCGGCGATCGCGGCCATTTCGCGGCGTTCCCCGGCCGTTGCCGGCTCCTCGACCGCGCGCTCGCCCATGACATAGAAGCGCAGCGCGCAATGGCCGATCAGGCCGGCGATGTTGATCGCCGGGTTCATGGTCTCGACGCTGTCGAGATATTCGCCGTAATGTTCCCAGTCCCACGGCAGACCGGACAGGATGGCGTGCTTCGGAATATCCTCGACCGCCTCCATCATGCCCGCCAGCAACTCGTGGTCGTCCGGCCGGCACGGCGCGAAGGTGACGCCGCAATTGCCCATCAGCGCCGTCGTCACGCCATGCCACGACACCGGCGTGAGCATGGGGTCCCAGCCGATCTGGGCGTCGAAATGGGTGTGCAGATCGACAAAGCCGGGGGTCACGATGTGATCGGTAGCGTCGATCTCCTCGCGCCCCGCGCCCGGCACGGCGCCCACCGCCGCGATGGTGTCGCCATCGACCGCGATATCGCCCGCCACCGGCGGCGCGCCGGTGCCATCAATGATGGTTCCGCTCCGGATCACCAGATCATGCGCCATCTCTCCCCCCTCTCGCCCAAAACCTCGCGCCGCAGCTTAGCGCCGCCACGGCGCGCTGTCCAAGAAACGCCCGCGCGCTAGAATTATACTTTCGAACACGATTGGGCCCAGCGGATGTCTTTAATCGCGGGCGCAAGAAGTCTATATACGGGGCGCGCCCGGCGCGCGGCGGGCCCGCCCGCGATCAATTGAACGAGGAACGATATGGCACAGCCCTTGATGCCCAAGGCCACGGCGGTTTGGATGGTGGAAAGCACCACCCTGACCTTTGAACAGATCGCCGACTTTTGCCGGCTGCACGTGCTTGAGGTCCAGGGCATCGCCGACGACGAGGTGGCGATCGGCATCCTCGGCATGGATCCGGTGACCGGCGGACAGATGACGCGCGAGGAAATCGCGCGCTGCGAGGGCGACCCCAGCGCCCGGCTGACCATGCGCGAGCCGCAAATGCCGCTCACGTCGAGCCGCCGCAAGGGACCGCGTTACACGCCCGTATCCAAGCGCCAGGACCGGCCCAACGCCATCATGTGGCTGCTGAAATATCATCCCGAACTGAACGATCCGCAGATTTCCAGGCTTCTGGGTACCACCAAGACGACGATCGAGGCGGTGCGCGGCCGGACCCACTGGAACATTACCAATATCGCGACGCAAGATCCGGTTCTGCTGGGCATCTGCAAGCAGACGGAGCTTGAGGAAGAGATTCAGAAGGCGCGCAAGGCCGGCCGCATGCCGCCTGCGCCGGAGGAACCGGTCGACGATCAGGCGGTCGGCTGAGACTCGCCGATCGGTCCTTGTTGGGCGGGGTTTTTCCGATGACCGATCGCGCCGGCCTGGCCAGTCACATCGAGGCGCTCAGCCAGAGCACGGTGCTGTGTGTCGGCGATCTGATGCTCGATCGGTTCGTCTATGGCGCGGTCACGCGCATTTCGCCGGAAGCGCCCATCCCCGTGGTCCGGGTCGAGGACGAGCGCGCCATGCTGGGCGGCGCCGGCAACGTGGTCCACAATCTGGTGACGTTGGGCGCGCGGTGCACCTTCGTTTCGGTCATTGGCGCGGACCCTGAAGGCCATGAATTGGCGGCGAAGGTGGGCGCCGAGGGCGGCGTCGAGGCCTATCTGCTGACCGAGCCCGACCGGCCGAGCACCGTGAAGACGCGCTATATCGCCGGCGGCCAGCAACTGCTTCGCGCCGACCGCGAGACCGACCGGCCCCTGTCCGAGGCCATCGCCAACGACCTGACACGGGCCGCATGCGACGCGGTGGACGCCTGTGACGCGGTGATTTTGTCCGATTACGGCAAGGGCGTGATCTCCGACGCGCTGGCCGCGACCCTCATTGAGCGCGCCCGCGCCGCCGGCAAGCCGGTGGTCGTGGACCCCAAGGGGACCGACTTCGGCCGCTACCGCGGCGCCAGCGTGGTGACGCCCAACCGCCACGAACTGGCCGCCGCCACCGGCATGGCCACGCTCGGCGACGACGACGTGGTGGCCGCCGCGCGCAAGGCGATCGACGACTGCGGCGTGGAGGCGATTCTGGTGACGCGCGGCCGCGACGGCATGTCCCTGGTTACGGCCGGGGACGCCAATCACGTGCCCGCCCTGGCCCGCGAAGTGTTCGATGTCTCGGGCGCGGGCGACACGGTGGTGGCCGTCTTCGCCGCCGCCATCGGCGCCGGCGTGCCCCACCTGGACGCCGTGGCGTTGGCCAATGTCGCCGCCGGCATTGTCGTCGGGCGGCTTGGCACGGCGGCCGTATTCGGCGCCGAGTTGCTGAGCGCCCTGCATACCTCCGATGTCTTGTCCACCGACGCCAAGGTGGCTCCGCCGGCATTGGCCCAGGAAAAGGTCGCCCTATGGCGCCAGCGCGGCGAGCGCATCGCCTTCACCAACGGGTGTTTCGACCTTCTCCATCCCGGCCATCTGTCACTGCTGCGCCAGGCCGCCGCCCAGGCCGATCGGCTGGTGGTCGGGCTCAACAGCGACGCCTCGGCCGCCCGCCTCAAGGGGCCCGATCGTCCGGTCCAGGGCGAGGCCGCGCGGGCGCTGGTGCTGGCGTCGCTGGAGGCGGTCGATCTGGTGGTGATTTTCGACGACGATACGCCGCTCAAACTGATCGAGGCCCTGCGGCCCGAAATCCTGGTCAAGGGCGCGGATTACAAGCTGGAAGACGTGGTCGGCGCCGAGTTGGTCCAGGGTTACGGCGGCGCCGTGGTGCTGGCCAAGCTGGAACCCGGTTTCAGCACCACCGAAACCATCGCGCGCCTGGTTCGTTGACACGGTTCCGAGAGCCGATTCGGCTGTTTTGGTTTCATTACGGCCGGACATCTACTATCATGCTCCGGTATCAATCCAACAGTCGTTTGAGGGAATGATCAACCAAGACACCGCCGCCGAAGAGCTGGAAAGCCTGCGCGCCGAGCACCGTGTGCTTGACGAGCGGATCGACAACATGTCCAACGACGGGACTTATGCCCGCGTCGACATGCAGCGCTTGAAAAAGCGCAAATTGGCGATCAAAGACCAAATGGCTCGGCTCGAAAGCAATTTGTTGCCCGACATCATTGCCTGACAACCGCCGCGCCGGGACCGATTGTTCCGGCGTCGCCGATTGCGAGGGCAGGGGTCTTGTTACCGGTGCGTGTGCCCGGGCCGGAGTGCCGCGGGCGGAAAGCCGGCGAACTTGCCTGGATCGCCAGCACCCTTGCCTGGATCGAAAGAGCCTCCCATAATCCCGCGCCCCGGACGAAATTAAGGAGCACTGGCGATGACGGATGTTGCCCCGGTGGTCGGCATCATCATGGGCAGCCAGTCGGACTGGGAGACCATGCGCCACGCCGCCGAGACCCTGGAGACCCTGGGGGTCGCGTTCGAGACCCGAATCGTGTCCGCCCATCGCACGCCCCAGCGGCTGTACGACTATGCCACGGGCGCCAAGGCGCGCGGCCTGCGAATCGTGATCGCCGGCGCCGGCGGCGCCGCGCACCTGCCGGGCATGACCGCGTCCATGACGCCGCTGCCCGTCTTCGGCGTGCCGATCCAAAGCAAATCTCTGAACGGCCTCGATAGCCTGTTGTCGATTGTGCAGATGCCGGCCGGCGTGCCGGTGGGCGCCACCGCCATCGGCCGCGCCGGCGCCGTCAACGCGGCGCTTCTGGCGGCCGCCGTGGTCGCGCTGGGCGACGAAGCGATAGCCGAATCCCTCGACCGTTACCGCGCCGCCCAAACGGCCGCGGTCGCCGACCAGCCCAGCGACGGCTAGGCGCTTGGCGGGCGCGGCGGACCGGCTGGCGCCGGGCTCTATCATTGGAATTCTGGGCGGTGGCCAACTTGGCCGCATGATCGCGCTGGCCGCGGCTGGCCTGGGTTATCGCTGTCACGTGTTCTGCCCGGACCGCGGCGCGCCGGCGGCCCAGGTCGCCGCCGCGGCGACGGTGGCCGATTACGCCGACACCGCCGCCCTGGCCCAATTCGCCGCCGCCATCGACGTGGCCACGTTCGAGTTCGAGAACATTCCCTTGGCGCCCATCGCCGCGCTGGCCGAGCGGGTGCCGGTACGGCCCGGGCCGCGCGCGCTCGAGCTGGCGCAGGACCGCGTCAAGGAAAAGGATTTCTTGACGTCGATCGACGTACCGGTGACCGCCTATCGGCCGGTCGCGAACGAAAGCGACTTGGCGCCGGCACTCGCCGATCTGGGCGCGCCGGCGATCCTCAAGACCGCGCGCTGGGGCTATGACGGCAAGGGCCAGGCACGAATCGGTCCGGATTCGGACACGGGCGCCGCCTGGCGCGACATCGGCGGCGGTCCGGCGGTGCTTGAGGCCGTGGTCGATTTCGCGTGCGAGATATCGGTGATCCAGGCGCGCGGGATGGACGGCGCCATGGCCGGCTACGTGCCGGTCGAAAACCGCCACGTCGACCATATCCTGG
>Ga0066376_10003193_pt1 | contig 14858 bp, 9 predicted proteins | sample Knorr_S15_td_Bot_FD_77009 | JGI IMG/M metagenome (GOLD analysis project Ga0066376, IMG submission 77009) | Marine microbial communities from Southern Atlantic Ocean transect - Knorr_S15_td_Bottom_ad_5009_LV_A | ecosystem: Environmental > Aquatic > Marine > Oceanic | place: Southern Atlantic... | reverse complement strand
CCAATCGTTGATTCCTGCATCCAGGTACATCAGGTAGTTTGAACTGAGATTGGGAGGCACCTGAAGGTTCATCTCCGGGCCCAGTAGAATCCGGGCCAGGGCCACCGTTTCCAGCATCTCCTCGGGAGAGGCCTGGGGGGATTGCTCCATGGGTGTGGTGGGTTTGGAACAGAAGTTCTGGATAATCACCTCCTGGATGTGGCCGAAACGCTCCTGCAGATCCTTGATGGCCAAAAGAGCGTCGATTCGCTCCTGGGGTGTCTCACCGATGCCGACCAGAAGACCCGTGGTAAAAGGGATTCCCAGCTCTCCAGCAAGCTCCAGGGTCTTTAGCCTGACCTGGGGGTGTTTACTGGGAGCGTGTTCATGGGGACCTCCCGGCTGGTAAAGACGCTCGCTGGTACTCTCCAGCATCAAACCCATCGAAACGTTCACTTCTCTGAGAGTTTGAAGCTCACTTCGAGTCAGGGTGCCAGGATTACTGTGAGGATAAAGATCGGTTTCCCGGAGCACCAGCTCACACATCTCTCGCAAATAGTGAATGGTGCTCTCGTATCCGTGGTCCTGGAGCCATGCCCGAGCCTCTGAATAACGCTCTTCCGGTCTTTCCCCTAGAACAAACAGCGCTTCCCGGCAGCCTGCTGTTTCTCCTTTGCGAGCCACCTCCAGCACTTCTTCAGGGCTCATATAAAGACTTTCCGCCTGCCGCGGACTCTGTCGAAAGACACAATAGTTGCAAAAATCTCGACACAGTCTGGTCAGAGGGATAAAGACCTTGGGGGAAAAGCTGACCACACGGCCCTTTCCACCGTCACGAACGGAGCAGGCCTGGGCACACATTTCCTTCACAGTTTGATCGTTCGTTGATTCAAGCAGTGACTTGGGCATCGTTTTTGGTCCGCCAGATCAGGGTCTCAACCTGGTTACAAGTATAGGATTTTTGCGCAAGTTGATTGTACGTGGGGCGAACAAGTGGAGTCAAGACGGCCACCTCCCGGACTCGATATCCCTGATTGACCCAGCTTACCCAAAGGCTGTAGCATGCCAGAAGGAATCAATTTGTACACCTTTAAACACCACGAGGTGGGTACCATGAAAAATGCACTTCTTTTATTTGCGGGCCTTTCACTGACCCTGTCCGGATGCAGCAGCACGGAAGCAGACGATATTGCAGGGGCACCCGTTCTTTCCTTTAACGAATCCATTCCGGTGGGAGATCCTGAGGGCCATCCTGCCGATCAGTACCTGAAAGTCACTCCCGACGGGACGGTGTTTTTAAGCTGGACGGAGGATGCCCCGGAGGCGGAGGGTCGTGACGCTTTTATCGCCGCAGTGAATACTGAAGGATTAGGTGAGGCCCAGCGGATCAACGACCAGCCGGGACAGGTCCAGTCGTATGGAGGCGACAACCGCACCAAGTTCACCTTCACTCCCGATGGTGGTTTGGCGGCTCTCTGGTCCTCCTTTGGTCAGGGCGGAGGGAAGGGCGCAGGAGGAGACATGAAGGTGGTCTATGCAGAGGCAGGAGGCTCCTTTGAACCGGCTGCTACCTTGAATGACGATGGGATGTCGGTCAATCACGCCTTTGGCATGATCAACACCAGTCCCAACGGAAAACTGTATGCGACCTGGATTGACGGACGCAACCGGAATTTTATCGGTATGTCTGAACCGATCTCGACTGCGGAGGCTCGTAAGGACATCAAGATGAAGGATCTCACCCTCCCGGAATCCGTCTTGAGCAGGCCGGCCAGGCCGATGAAGATGTATGAGTACGACAACTCTCAGCTCATGATGGCCTCCTCTGAGGATGGGGGAATGACTTGGAGTAAGAACTACCCTGTCACCGGCATGCAGGTCTGTTCCTGCTGCGTGCCCAACATCGCTTTCCTGGATGGCGGGGAAACGGTGATTGTGTCCTATCGGTTTGTGACCGACGAGTATCTGCGCGACCAGGTCGTGGTTCGTTCTACCGATGGGGGGCAGACCTTCAGCGAACCCACCTATATCAGTGAAGACGGCTGGATCGCGACCTTTTGTCCCCATGCTGCTGCCTCGATGACCAACGATAACCGGGAGAGGCTCCATGCAGCCTGGTTTACCGGGGGCCGGACGCCTGAGGAAGCGGGAATCTACTACACCTACTCAGACGACGCAGGTCGGAGTTTTGCTCCTCGACGGCTCATGGCCAGAAGCCCTGCTCACACCGTCTTGCATGCCGAGGTTCGAGTCGATAAGAACGACAGGGTGTGGGTTGCCTGGGAGAACATCGTGGAGGACAAGCCTCAAATCTTCCTTGCCCACCTGGATCAGGACCAAGGGGAGTGGAGTGAGTCTTACCAGGTCAGCGACGGCACTCACAATTCCATCTTGCCCATGCTGGCTGCAGATGGCGAGACCGTTTATGTGGCCTGGACCGACAAGAAGGGCGAGGACTCTCAGGTCATGCTGCGCTCAGCCGCATTGTCAGGAAATTAGAAGAGGCCCGCAGGCTAAAGCCTGCGGCTCTGACTGAGCTAGTCGCGGAATTATTCGGAGCCGAAACCTGGCGAGAGACTTACCCACGGGCAATCTCCCGATCTTTACCCTCTCTTAAAGTGCCGTTCCACGATGCGAGAGGCACCAAACAGGGCGACGGTGGCGACGGTACCCGCATAACCCTGTGAAGCGGCACGCGGGACTACGCTGGCGTCACAGATGAAGAGCCCATCGATATCATGGGACTCGAAGTAGGGATTGACCACGGAACGTTTGGGATCCGTCCCCACGATGCAGGATCCGACGAATGCCTCAAGATGGTAGACTCGAATAGGCCGATCCATCCCCAGGATTTCTTTAGCTCCCATCTTCTTTAACATCTCGTAGACAATTTCGCGTGCCTGCTCCAGGGGCTTCACGATATCGGGATGGTGTCCAGCGAACATTTGCTCGCCCCACTCGTTGATCCATCCCCGGTGCTTACTGGGTCGAACCAGCTCGACCCGGGAGCGACATTCCCTTGTAAGGTCCCGCCGTGCCTGGGTCATTTTCTCCGTATTCCAGATATCGCGCATGTACTCCTTGTGGGCCCGGCCAAACTGAGGAGCCTTGGCTCCGGGGGCAACCCGAGAGGGGTAGCCCACATTCCCCACCCAAATGGCAAGTGAGAGACGATCCAGACTCTTGTCGGGATAGAGATCCTCATAGACGTAGTAAGCATTATGGTGATGAAATTCGCCATCACTGACCGGTTCATCGAAGATTCCGATGGGGCCCGCTGCCTGAGGGCGATTGTCGGTGTTGCGGCCCACGTTTCGATTTTCCACGATCGGATCGCCATCCATCAGTTCTCGCGGTCCGTAGCCGGATCGATAGAGGAGGGGAGGATTACCATAATCGCCGGAGGAGACGATCACTCGGGGGACTTCCAGCGTCTTTCGAACACCTCCCTGGGTATATTCCACTCCCTTCACCCGCACCTGAGCTCCCACCTTTTCGAAAACAACTCTTTCCACGTTGGCGTCGGAAATCATTTCTACCCCTCGCTCTTGAGCAAGGGGTAAATAAGCGAAAAAGCTCCCCTGGCGGGCATCGTACTTACACATGTTGGTCCCGTCACAGTACCCGGAAACAAGGCAGTTCTTCTTGGCGATGGTGGCCTCGTAAGGGTGGTAGCCCATGGATTGCGAGGCGTCTCGAAAGAGGTGATCCAGAAGAGTCAGATCCTCATCGGGTCTGGCGTGGATATTAAAGTCCCTATGGATCTGCTCCCCGAAAGGCTTCAGATTCTGATAGCTCCAGTCGGAGCCTGTTTCCCGGACCCACGACAGGTAATCCACCTCAAAAGGGGCGTTGGTCCTGGCGGTGTAGTGAAGAGTACCGCCGCCAAAAATATTGGGCACTGACTGGGTAAAAATTTCCTCACCCGGTTTCGGCATAACCTTGCGTTTTCCGCCCCCCCGAAGACCCGTTCGGAAGGCATATCTTCGCCCGTGATCCAGGGAGACATTGCTGAACATCTGCCGTCGCAGGGGATGGCCATACCCGGGATTTCCCTTTCCCTTCAAATAAGGACCGCGATCGAAGACTGCCATCTTCAAAGGTTCCCCGGTGGTCGGGTTGACCCCGTTTTCTGCAATCTTACCGGCCAACGTGCAGCCGGCCTGGCCGGCGCCCACAATAGCGAGATCGTATGGTTGGTCTGCCATGAGTCTTCCCCTTTTGGACACTGATTCGACTTAGCCCACCGATGCTAATACTTCAGAGTTTCAAAGGCAATCGTGAACTCATCTCCCCCTCTGTTTCCCGGAATGCTACGACTTGTCCAGGGGGAGCGAAACGTATAGAATTTCGCCTAACCTGAATTTGGACAGCAAAGGAAAATGAACTATGCCTGACACGAAGTATGACCTGGCCATCGTCGGCGCTGGTTTTTCCGGGCCCATTCTGGCCGCTAAAATTGCCGAAAAAGGAGTCCACCCAGGCACTGGAGACCGGCTCAAGGTGGCGCTGATCGAAGCTGGACCTTACCTGGCAGGCGCTCCTCGGCCCGGCTACGGCGTTTCGGTGAGGCGCCACAGATTTAGCAATCTGGAGGACAGTAACCCGGCTTATCACTGGGAGGATGGTGGCTCAGCCAAGGTGGTGGGGGGAAGTTCCCTGCACTGGACTGCTCAGGCCTTTCTCCCCTTCCCCATGGATTACATTCACTGGCAGAAGGAAACCGGGGTCGATTGGACTGGAGATAATTTTCGGGATGCGGTAGCCGAGATTCGCAGGGAATTCAACATTCATCAATATCCGGATGAGGTCGACACCCGCGGCAACAAGCTTTTTTACGATGTGGCCAAAGGGCTGGGCTACGACCCCCACCGGCAGAGCGGGGCCCGTCGCAATTGCATCTACTGTGGCTTTTGTGCCGGCCGCAGGATGTGCAAATACGACTCGCGCTCCAGCACTCTGGGGTATGTCCACCGGGCAGAGAGCCAGGGAGTGGATATCCTGGCTGACACCACGGTGGAGAAGATTCTGATCGATTCTAAAGGGAAACGGGGCGTGGCTCGCGGTCTGATTTGCCAGAACTCTGGATCCTCCTACGAACTGACTGCTGACAAGATCATCGTCTGCTGCGGATACTCGAAAACGCCGCTGCTTTTGATGCATTCCGGCTATGGACCCCGGGAATGGAGAGGGAATCGGATCCTGGTGGAGAATTCCAACATTGGAAAGCACATCGATGGGCATCCCGGTGTGCCGGGTGTCAGCGCTCTATTTGATGAGCCGCTGGGGGACGGGAAAGTGGGGAGTATCGGCGGATACTACATGATTCACGATGACCGGGCCGATGGTGAAGGGAGGCTTCTTTTCCGGGCTGACTTTGGAGTGAACCGGCTCCCCCAGATGGCAGCGATGAACACCTTCGCGCCGGAGTTTGGTTGGGAGCATAAGAAGTTTATGCAAGAGAAAGGGATCTTGCGCACCGGATCTCTGCGTCCCAGCGTGGGGAAGGGCTCCGGACGCTGGTTTATTGATGCGGATGGAAAGATGCTCTACGGCGGTGACCACAGTGTGACCATCCGGCGGGCCAAGGAGGGAATGGCTATTGCTCGTGAGGTGCTGGAGAAGATGGGGGCCCGCAAGATTACTTCCATCGACATCCCGGTGAGAATTACAGAAGCCACCCGAGGCGGGCATCGAGTCGGTTCCTGCAGGGCCGGAGTAGACCCCAGGACCTCGGTGGTCAATCCCCACTTCGAGTCACACGATGTGGATAATTTGCTGATTTGTGATGCCAGCGTGATTCCGCGAGTCACCACCGGAAACAGTGGCACGCCGCAAGCCTCGGTGACGGTATTCGCAGCAGGTCGCATCGTCAAACGGCATTTCAGTTAGAGGAGTCTAGAGGATTAAGGAGTCAACGATGTCAGACAGAAGAAGAGTCGTGGTAGCGCTGATATGCATGGGGTTTTTCCTGATCATCCCGGCCCAGTCCCAGTCGGAGTCCATGCCAGAGGGAGAAGGCAGTGCGCTGGTCAGCGGGGTGTGCTCAGGGTGTCATTCCGTGGACATGGTGATCGTACAAAGCAAAAGTCGCCGAGGGTGGGAGAGCACGGTTCAGGAAATGGTCTCCCGAGGGGCGCAGCTTTCCAGTGAAGAGATAGGTACTATCGTCAGTTACCTGGCCGAGCACTATGGAGAGAACTCCAGGCCCGCCTCCGACTCTCCCCAGTCTGCACAGGATCTCTTCAACAGCAAGTGTTTTCAGTGTCACGCGGACCCCATGTGGAAGAATTTGAGGCGGGACCGCAAGGAGTGGACGGGAATCCTCTACCGAATGGTAGGCCGAGGCGCCCTATGGACAGAAGAGGAAATCAACACCATGGCCGAATACCTGGCAACGACCAGGGGTAGGAGCGACAACTAACCTACAAGGAGACAAACATGAGAGAAGCAGTCGCACAGTATCTGTCAAGAGCGATTACTCGAAGAGGCTTTGCCAAGAAACTGGCGGGTGCCGGAGTGTCGGCGGTGGCAGCCCAGTCCATCCTCCAGTCCCTGACCCCTCTGGTCCATGGTCAGGACCCCGAACCGATCTCTCCGGATGCGGTCAGGATCTTCCAGGGTAACGGTGGGGCAGCCTTTGCCGAGCAGCTGATCGCTTCCGGCGTCAAGTATATCTTCGGCAACTCGGGCAGCTCGGAGGTGACCTTTTACGAGGCTCTGGTTGACCGGCCACAGCTTCAGTACATCCTGACCCCCCACGAGGGTCCCGGGGCGGCCATGGCCGCCGGATATGTCAAGGCCTCGGGGGAGCCGGTCCTGTCGATGCAGGTCGCGGTCGTGGGCTTGGTCAACGCCATGGGGCAGATGTACAACTGCTTCAAATCCCAGGTACCGATGGTGTTTTTCACCTATCGTGCCGACAAGAGTTTCACGGCCGGCCGCGACGGCTTCGAGGAGGTGGCCTATCAGGAGGAGATCGTTGGGCCCATGACCAAATGGCATTGGCTGGCCCGACGGCCCGACATGATTCCCGAGACCATTCGTCGAGCTTACAAGGTGGCCTTCACGCCTCCTTATGGTCCCACCTACGCCACCTGGCATGGGGACTACTTCCAGGAGAAGGTCCGTGCCGAGGTCATCATCCACGACAAGGTGGACACGCGTATGCGTGTACGACCCAACCCGCAGGAAGTGGAAAGGGCGGCACAGCTGTTGGTGGAGGCTGAACAGCCGCTGCTTAATGTGGGCGACGAACTGTACAAGACCAACTCGGTGGACAAAGCGATCAAGCTGGCCGAATTGCTGGGGATGCCGGTGGCCCAGACCCCTCAGATTTATGCCAATTTCCCGGAAAGCCATCCTCTTTGGGTGGGGCGCTTCCGATCCCCTGCTCGGATGGAGTATCCCAAGAACGTGGACCTGGTCATCAACGTGGGGAACAAAATGCAGCACGGCGGCACGGCGGCACCGATGGTGCCCCACGATATCAAGTTCATCGACATGAGAATCGATGCGGCCAGCATGGGGAACGTGATCACAACCGATGTCCCGCTGGTGGCCGACGTGGGCTACGGGCTGGACGACCTGATCGCCGCTGTGGAAGACCGGGTCACCCCCACCTTGAAGAAGAAGGCACAGGAGCGGATGGAGAAGACCCGGGTCTACATGGAGCGGGCCTACAAGCTGTGGCATGGCGTGACCCGCAATCCCTACTGGGATCAGTCTCCCCTGCTGAAGGATCGCCTGACCTACGAGCTGACCAAGTTTGCCGATGACGACGCCATCATCGTGGACGAGACGGAATCGGCGGGCCCCAAACACCTGTTCAACTTCAACCCTCTGGGGGGAAGAGAATATATCCGATCCCATGCCGGACATCTCGGTTCGGGCGTGGGGACGGCTGCCGGAGTCAAATTGGCCCGGCCCAACCAGCAGGTCATCTGCCTGACCGGGGATGGCGGATTCATCTTCGGGCCCACCGCTCTCTGGAACATGGCTCGGCTGGAGCTGCCCGTCATCACCGTGGTCTACAATAACCACTCCTATAACGGACCCCACAATCGAGCGGTCTCCAGGCACCCTGAGGGCCGCATGGTCCAAACCGGTCACTTCCCTCACGACTACCTGGGCAAGCCCGATATGAACATGGCCCAAATCGCCAACGGCTTCGGCGTGGAAGGCGAGGTGGTGGAGTCTCCCGATCAGCTCAAGGAGGCCCTGGCCCGGGCCCGCCGCTTCACCCAGGAGGGTAAGCCCTATCTGATCGATGCCCAGATACAGCGTCCCAACACCGTCTGGGCGGAGGATCCGTGGATACCTCCGATCAGCGGCGCCAAGATGCGCACCCGCAAGGTGTAGGGCGCACAGCCGTGACGGTCTCGAAAATCGGTTCATCTAGTCTGGGCTGTGCGCCCCTACAGTTCCCGCGCTATCAAACCGTGGAATTGCTCCACCGTTTCCGGTGACTGAGGTTTGGTCAGGTAGCTGATTACCACGAACAACAGGACGTTGATCAGGAAGGCGGTGGCCAGTCCAGGGAATCCTGGAATCGGATTGGGAAGGATCTTCAATTCCCAGACCAGCGTCAACACAATGCCGGCACCAGGGGCCACCAGGGCCGCTTCCGTGGAGGCACGCGACCAGGTGACTGCCCCCAGCAGGGGAGTCATAAGCTGCAGGGTGATCCCGCCCCCGAAGATGGCCAGAGGAGTGATCAAAACAGGGTTCAGGAGCGCCAGCAGAACACCCACCGCAGCAAAAACCACCATCACTGCTCGATTGAGTTTGAGCTCCAGAGACTCATCCATTTCCGGCCAAATCACGGCCCGGCCCACATCCCGAACAACGGTCGCTGTCAAAGTATGGATATAGGTATCGGTGGTGGAGATGATGGCTGCCAAAATCGCAATCAAGAATAAGGCCGCTAGAAAAACCGGCAGTACCCCAAAGGCCAAAAGTGAAGAAATGAAATCGGGATTTTCCACATCAGGATAAAGGAATTGACCGTGACTCCCGATAAAGTAAGTCCCGATGACGTGGGAGACCAGCCAGAGTACCAGCATGAGGCTGCCAGTCTTGGCGAAGTGGTTCTTGCTGCGAGCGGAGTACATGCGAATCCACGCCGAAGGGGAAAAGACCATGGGGCCAACGCTCAGGCCAATGGCAACGCCCAAGATATAGGAGGGAGTAAAAACGCCGACCACCCCCGGGATGGCAATAAATTTGTCCCTCAACTCTCCCAAGCCGGCTACTACTGCCCCGGGTCCCCCGGAAACGATGATGATGGTGACGCCAAAAAGGAAGAGCAGAGAGAGAATCAAGAAGCCGTTGAAACAATCAAGCCAGGCAATCCCGCGCAATCCTGCCATGGCCACATGGACCATGACCACCACGGCAATGATCACGCTTCCCACTTCCAAAGGGATGACATTTCCAGAAAGAACATTCAGCAGGATCCCTCCGGCCAGAAGCTGTGCCACGATATAAGCCAGGTTGAAGAGCAGGCTGGCGACGACGGTGTAGATTCGAACGGTATCCGATTGGTAGTACTCACCCAGCAGGTCACCCGGGGTGGTGAAATTATAGTGATTTCCGAGTATCCAGATGCGGGGACCAAAGTAGGACAGCAGCATGATGGCGATGGTATGACCGGTCAAGACCGCCACCAAAAACGGTACGCCTACCGTGTAGACGGTCCCGGGTATCCCTGCCATTCCCACGCCGCTCAAGACCGAGGCATACATGGTAAAGGTCACCACCAGCCACCCCAAGCTTCGGGAGGCTACGACGTAGTCGCCCACATCTTCGCTGAGCCGCCGCTTCGCCCAGTAGGAGATGAGAACAAAGATAACGAAGTATCCGAGCAGGCTGGCAAGGATGAGTGGGTAGTGAGAAAGAACAATCTCGTTGATCTCGGGAGGAAATAAGTTCATGGGCTATTTAATGCATGTAAAAAAAGCAGGCGAAGAGCGCAGGAATATCGAGACTTTCGATCTCCCCATTCGTGGTTGTCAGCTCGACGCGTTCAGGCGGATCGTCCGTGGTGAAAGCCTCCGACCTGTTTTCCAGTACTATGGTGTGCAGGGTAGGAGCCTCTGGCGAGATCATGAAGGTCAGATTGACCAGAGTCCCGGCAGGGATGGCTTCCCCTGCTTTGCTCGTAATCACGATCTCCAGGATCGAGTTCTCAGATTCTGGATCATCGTTCCTGACCTGGGTACTCAACGCAGCATCGATCGACTTGATGGGTAGATCTCCGCGCGCCTCTTTAAATGAAAGGATCTCGCGGGGAAAGGTGATCTCGGTGATGATCTTTCCGATATCAACTTCGCCTGAAGTGCTGAACATAATGGCGATAAAAGCCACATCCCCCGGGACCGACTGGTCAAATCCCAGGTTCAAACGTTCGGTTGAACTGCTTTCCTGCTGAATAGCGAGTAGCGTAGGGAATGAGAGAGGGAGTACCATCACGAGAGCGGCCAGCCTGACCTGCATCTGGAAATGTCTGTACCCTCTTCGTCTTCCTCCCATGGCCACTACGATGTGCAGATCCCTCGCTGACTGAGCTTTGAGTTAGTTGGTGAGTACAGCGTCCTTAATGTAATCGGGAGACCTGAAAAGATCGGGATCAACCGGCCCGAAATCGGGGTTGGCGTAGACCACCTCTCCCCCCAACACGGTCAGCAACACCTGGATGTCGGCGATTTGCTTTTCAGGAACACTGAAATAGTCCTGATCGATCACAATAAAATCCGCCCATTTCCCCTCTTCCAGGGAACCGATCTCATTCTCTCTGACCATATAGTAAGCGGGCCAGATCGTCGCCATCCTCAAAGCGGTATTGCGATCCACTGCCTGCTCCGGTGAGAAAATCGCGCACTTCTCGACACCCACTTCTCCCTGCTCGGGGAGCCGGGCCGTAAAACAGGTCTCGCGCGTAATATATCTTTTCAAGGCAACAAAGGGCCTGCCGATTTCAGACATCACCGTCATGATTCCATAGTCAATGAAACTTTTGACTGGCTGATGCCACTTCAAATACTCCTCACCAAAGTTTTGCGGAATATTTGCGGCCTTGCTCTTGTCGATATTACGGGCAAAGTAACCCGGGGTGTTGGCCATGATAATTCCATACTTTTTAAGCTTGGGGTACTGGTCCGGCCTGACCAGGGCAAGATGCTCCATGGTCAACCTTTTCTCGCGGATATCTTCATCGGTTAGATTATTCTCCTGCTGGACTTCTTCGATGATCTCCAGCAAGAGATCGATGGTTCGATCTCCCGCCCCGTGATACTCCACGCCTCGTCCATAGGCGATCTGGTCCTTGACGGTCGCTCTGATCACGGGATGAAGCAGGCGACACAGCTCAATGTTTGCCTTACGGTAATGCTCTCTGAGCGCAGGATTGATGATCGGAAGAGTCGTACACAGCCCCGTGGTCGGCGACTCAACGACCTCCTCCCCGTTGCCCAGACCCCAGACATACTTGCTTCCCACCCCCACGAAGTTGGGAAAGCGTTTGTAAAAACCTGCCGGATTGTAATAGGAGCCGTCACTGAAGAACCAACCGAACCGGAGGGGCATTTCGTTTTTCTTATCCAGGATGAAGAGCGCATTCAAGGGCGTCCTCAAGATTCGCGTTCCCACCGTTGTAATACCCCGCGGAGGTGCAGCATTGATCAGGTAGTGTTTCATCGACTCTGCAAATTCCTTGTCCCGCCCCTTCAGGAGAATATCTTTAACGATGATATTGACCAGATTAACCCCATCTCCTTTGATATCGTTGTCGCTAAACTGCGCAAAAACAGGGAGCTCGTCTTCGATGATTTCCCTGGCCTTGCTGCTAAAGAGAATTTGACTGTAGGCACCCGTCCCGCTTTCGTTGAGCATGATGGCGTGACCCGGAGCCCAACGATCCAGGTCGGCACGGGTAATCTCTTCATACAAGATCAATTCCCGGGCGGCCCAACCCATGGGGTTGATGATGATCCACTCACCCGGCTTGACCTCCTGGGCCCTTTTCTGGATTGCCTCGATAATCCCGCGTGTGATCTCTTCCTTGTCTTGACTGGGGGGTACCCGGATTCCCTTCACTTCGGGAAAGTCTTCAGCTCGAAAGCCCCCTAAGTGCCGATGGGGATCCACGATTCCGGGAAGCACGGTTCTTCCTTTCACGTCCACCCGCTTGGTCTGGGGTCCCGCCAACCTGAGGATGTCTTCATTGCTTCCCAGGGACACCAATGTGTCGTCCCTTATCGCCATGGCTTCAACGAAAGTCATATCCTCATCCACGGTAGCGATCTTTCCGTTGAAAACGATCAAGTCGGGTGCTTGGGCCATTGACGGCGCCGTGAACTGGGCCAAGATCAGTCCTAATAGGAGCAGCCCGAAGGGCCCTGCCTTAGTGCAACTGTTCTGGTTGGTTGAGAGGATTTCCCGCATATTCCCTCCTTGTTGGTTTCTTCTTATCCAAGAGCAAATTGAGATGACCCGAAGTCTACCCTCGTCGCAAACTTAAGGCAAGATCTGGATGGCCCGCAGGCTGAAGCCCACGGCTCTGACGGACTCACCCATGGAGATCGGAGGACTGTCGGTAGGGAAATGCGGGGACAGACTACTCATTCCCCAATTAAAAAATTGGGGAATGAGTAGTCTGTCCCCGCATTAGAGATCACACTTGCTTCAACGCCTGCAAGACCTGCTCCGGGGTCATGGGCAGACGTCGTAGCCGAGCGCCGGTCGCGTTAAAGATGGCGTTGGCAACGGCCGGCGCGGCCGGAGGCAGTCCGGGCTCACCACAGCCGCCAATAGAGTCCTCGCTGTCCACGATGTGCACCTCCACAGGGAACGACTCGCTCATGCGCAGAAGATGGTAGTCGAAGAAATTGAGCGATTTGACCCCGCCATCGGCGAATAGAACCTTCTCCTTGAAAGCCGCACTCAGGCCCATGGTGATGGCACCCATCATCTGAGCGTGAATGGTGTCGGGATTCACATGAGGACCGCAATCAACCGCGCAGACCACCCGATGAACCTTGACCTTTCCGGTCCTTCGGTCCACGGAAACTTCTGCTACCTGGGCCACATAACTTCGATAGGAGTAGTACCCGGCAATGCCGCGTCCTTCAGCTCCGGTCAAAGACTTTCCCCAACCGGCCTTGTCGGCGACTAATTCGAGAACGCCATGTAATCTTGGGTTCTCCTTGAGATGCTGGAGGCGAAATTCCAGGGGGTCCTTCCCGGCGGCATGGGCCAGTTCATCCATGAAGCTCTCCACCGTGAAGCCATTGTGGGAACTGCCCACTGAGCGCCAGAAGGTGACCGGGATCGGATTTTCGAGCCTGACCCAGTCCACGGAGACATTTGGGATCTGGTACTGCAGGCGGGTCAGGCCGGAGGTGGCCTGCGTATCTATGGATGATCCCTGGCGGACCGAAAACTGGGGAGCCACCACCTTGTGTGACCAGGCCGTCACGCGGCCCTGCTTGTCCAACGCCGCCTTGATTCTGGTGGAGTTTCCGGGACGAAAAAGATCGTAACCGATGTCTTCCTCTCGGGTCCAAATGACCTTGACCGGTTCTTCAATCGCTTTGCCGATCTGCAAGGCTTCATGACCGAAATCGATTCTTCCACGGCGCCCCAATCCACACCCCAGGTAGGTGGTATGGACATGAACTTGTTCCGGCTTCAATCCCGTGAGCTCAACCGCCGTATCCAGGTTTCTGCTCTGCCCCTGGGTGGCAATCCACATATCGCATCGGTCCGGCTGAACATGGACCGTGCAGTTCATGGGCTCCATGGTGACGTGAGCCAAATAAGGCAGGTGGTACTCGGCTTGGACCTGTTGATGGGCGTTGCCGAGGGCACCCTGAACATCCCCGTCACTTCGAGCAGAGAGACCTTGTTTCTCCAGGCCGGCGACCAGGTCCCTATCCACCGTTTCCGTGCTCAGGGTGGGGCTCTCACCTGGACTCCATTTTATGTTGAGAGCATCTCGACCCCTCCAGGCAGCATCCAGTGTCTCGGCACAAACCGCGATGCCGGCGTGCCGAAAACTGCTACCCTGGACCTCCGGCGTGTCCACCCTCACGACGTGGCGTACTCCTGGTACCGCCCTTGCTGCCTTCTCATCGTAGGACTGCACCTCGGCACCATAGACCGGTGAACGGGCCACCACCCCGTAAAGCATGCCCGGCACGAAGATGTCGATGCCGAATTTGGCCTCACCGTTGACCTTGGCTGGGATGTCCAAACGCGGTATGGGCCTCCCCATAATCGTGAATTCACTTTTGTCCTTGAGCCGCGGATTTTCGGGTACGGGCAGCTGGGAGGCTTCCTTCAAGAGCTCGCCGTAGGGAAGACTGCGGCCACTGGTTTGGTGATGAACCCGGCTTTCCGAGGTCTGACACTCGCTGACGGGCACCTTCCATCGATTGGCAGCCGCCTGGGTCAGCATCTCCCGGCCTGCAGCGCCCGCTTTTCGCAAAGGCTCGTACATGCCCCTCACACCACCGCTACCTCCAGTACCCATTCGAGTAAAGCTGGGAGGATCGTAGTATTGCTTCCGAGTGGGCGCCTGCTCAATGCGTACCTGTTCCCATTTCACATCCAGCTCATCGGCCACGATCATGGGCAGGGCGGTATGAGTCCCTTGTCCCATCTCCACCTTGTTCACCATGACGGTCAGCTGATTATCGGATGAGAGGGTATACCAGACGGTGGGTTGGAAACCCTCCGAGTCGGTGTCGGTCTCACCCATGGCGAAAACCTTTAGACCGGAGGGCGTGACCGCCACGGCCAGGGTAAAACCGGTTCGGGTTAAAAACTCTCGTCGATCAATGGTGCTGCTCATGAGTTCCTCACCTCCTCGGCCGCCT
>Ga0066376_10003191_pt1 | contig 14866 bp, 17 predicted proteins | sample Knorr_S15_td_Bot_FD_77009 | JGI IMG/M metagenome (GOLD analysis project Ga0066376, IMG submission 77009) | Marine microbial communities from Southern Atlantic Ocean transect - Knorr_S15_td_Bottom_ad_5009_LV_A | ecosystem: Environmental > Aquatic > Marine > Oceanic | place: Southern Atlantic... | reverse complement strand
TGCAAAAATACAATTAAAAAAAATTTTAGAGAAAAAAAAAAATAATTTAAAATTATTAAATATTTTTGTTACAAAAAAAAATATTAATCAAATTCTAAAAAAAAATTGTGGAAAAGAAATAGATTTATTATCCGTAGATGTTGATGGGAATGATTTCTGGATTTGGAAAACGATTAATTGCGTAAAACCAAGATTGGTAATTATAGAGTATAATTCTTTTTTTGGATCAAATATATCGGCTACTATTAAATATAATTCTAAATTTATTTGGAATCATCGTAATAATAAATCTTATTATGGTGCTTCTCTTAAAGCACTTGAAAAACTTGGTAAACAAAAAAAATACATTTTAGTTGGCGTTGATAAAAATGGTGTAAATGCATTTTTTGTAAGAAATGATCTTGCTAAATATATAAATTTAAAATCAAAAAAAACAGAGGAAATTTTTTTAGATAATAAAAGAGAAATTAGAAATAAAGAGCAGTATATAAATGAAAGTAAAAAGCTTTTAAATCAAAAATTAATTAAAATATAAATTTATTTCAATAGTTGATCATTGCAATTATCTTTACTTTTACATTTACATATAACTCCACCTATTCCTAAAGCCTCTATGTTAATTTCAGAACTATTTTTTAAATAACAAAAAGATACTTTCGATACTGGACTTTTTAATTTTCCAATGACAATAAACTCATTATGGTCTGTTATGGATAACTTTTTACTTGGTTCTAATTCAATTGTTTTACCTAATTTTTTACAACTCAAACTAAGATAAAATTCTGGATCAGTTGGCATACTGAACATTAATTTTTGCAGCATATTGGGATCAGGTTGGCAGCTTTTATCAACAAGAAACAAAAAAAGAGGACCTCCAGATTTATTATTAATAATACTTTCAGCACTTAATTGGCTAAAAGAAAAAAAAAGAAAAATAAAAATTAAGTAAAAAGTTTTCAATATTTAATATTATTAAATAAATTATTTTATATTAAAAATATATTTTATATTAATATAAAATCAAATGGCATCTAAAAAAAAACTTATAAATGAATTGTGTGAAATGCCTGAGCATTTAAGAGGTATTTCAAAAGAAATTTTATTAAATAAATACAAAAAAAAAATTATAGATGAAGCGTTAGATGAAAAAATTATTAAAATAAGAAAGTGGCATGATGGACCAGGTGAAATAATTATTCCTACAGAGAAAGGGTTAGATTTATATAAAAAAAAATGAAAATAAATGTTATCGGATTTTATAAAATTAAAAAAATTAATAAACTTAAGAAACATCAAAATTTATTAAAAAAATTTTTTTCTAAAGGATTTGTTAAAGGCATAGTTATACTTACACCTGAGGGAATAAATGGAACGATAGCTGGTAAAAAAAAAAATATAACCGAATGTATTGATTATATTAAAAAAAAATTTTACATAAAAAAATTTGACAGCAAGAGTTTTTCTAAAGTTGAATATGAACCATTTAATAAGACGAAAATAAAAATTAAAAAAGAAGTTATTCCAATTGGATTAAAGTTAACAACGTTAGAAAAAGAAAAACATAAATATATTGAACCAAAAAATTGGAATAAACTTATTAAAAATAAAGATGTAATAGTAATTGATGTTAGAAAAACTATGGAATTTAAATTAGGCACTTTTAAATATGCAATAGATCCTGGTATAAAAAATTTTAGACAATTCCCTTCTTTTTTTAAAAAATTAAATAAAAATAAAAAAATTGCAATGTTTTGTACTGGTGGTGTCCGATGTGAAAAAGCTGCAAATTTTTTACAAAAAAAATGTTTTGATAAAGTCTATCAGTTAAAAGGAGGTATTATAAATTATTTAAATACAATTAAACAAAATACGAGTCTTTGGAGGGGAGAATGTTTTGTCTTTGATAAAAGAGTGAGTCTAAAACATAAACTAGTTCCTGGAAAATATATAATTTGTAGTGCATGTAGAACGCCAGTATCACCAAAAGATAAAAAATCAAAGAAATATGTTGAAGATATTTCATGCCCTAATTGTTACGATAGATTAACAAAAAAAAAAGAAAAAAAGCTTTTAATCAGAAAACAACAAAAAGATTGGTTAAAAAACAATCTAAAATAAATGGAAATAAATAAATTTCAAACACTTGAAATATGTAAGATTGCTTGGAAGGCAGGAGAAAAAATTTTAGATATATATTCTAGAAAATTTAAAATTTTTAGAAAAAAAGATTCTTCACCGGTAACAATTGCAGATTTAGAGTCAGAAAAAATAATAATAAAAGGTTTAAAAAATATTTTTAACAAACCAACTATTATTTCTGAGGAAACTAATTATAAGAGTAAAAGTAAATTAAATAGTTTTTGGCTAGTTGATCCTTTAGATGGAACAAAAGAATTTATTAAAAAAAATGGAGAATTTACAGTAAACATAGCTTTTATTAAAAATAAAAAACCTGTTTTTGGAATAATTTACGCACCAATACTGAAAAAAACATATATTGGGACAATAAAAAATACATATAAAGTAATTAATCAAAAAGATTTTAAAAAAGTTTTACCAAAAAAAAAATCTAATAAAACTATGATAATAAGTCGTTCACATTCATCAAAAAATGAAAATGAGAAATTAAAAAAAAAATATAAAATAAAAAAAATTCTATTTCTTGGAAGTTCTTTAAAATTTTGTTATATAGCTGAGGGTATTGCTCACATTTATCCTAGAACTGGAACGACTTATGAATGGGATACTGCAGCAGGACATGCGATAATAAATGGCGTTGGCGGAAAAGTAGAAACAAATAAAGGTTATGAGTTAAAGTATGGTAAAAAAGATTTTAAGAATACAAATTTCATAGCAAAAATTTTTTAATGAAAATTATTAGTCCTAATAACGAAGGTATTAAAGAAGCGGTAAAGAAAATTTTAGAAGGTGAAATTATTTTTATTCCAACTGATACAGTTTATGGCATAGCTGCTAGTCCTTATAATAATAAAGCAATTAAAAAAATATTTTCTATAAAGAAAAGATCTATGAATAATTCTTTGGTTTTACTATGTTCAAATTATAAAATGGCAAAAAAATATGCTATTTTTAATAAAATTGCTAGTAATTTGAAAAAAAAATTTTGGCCTGGGCCATTGACTTTAATTTTAAAAAAAAAATCAGGTTTAAAAATTTCTAAAAAATGGCTTTCTAAAAATAATTCTATTGGAATTAGAATTCCTGATCATAATGTGCCAATAAAAATAATCGAGAAATGCAATTTTCCTATCTTCTGTACAAGTGCAAATATATCAAGTAAAAAAAGCTGTAGAAATATAAAAGATATTGTTAAAAATTTTAAAAATAAAAAAATAACTGTAATTAATGATGGTAAAACAAAGTTTGGGTTAGATTCTACTATTATCGATGTAACAAAAAATAAAATAAATATATTAAGAAATGGTTACATAAATAAAAAAAAATTAAAAAATTTGATTAATTAAATTATGGAAATTAGATTACAAAATATTGGTATTATAGGTTCAGGAGCATGGGGAACTGCTCTTGCATGTAGTTTAAATAAGAAAGAAAACATTACTATATGGTCTTATGAAAAACAAACTGTTAAACAAATAAATAAATATAAAATTAATAAAACATTTTTACCTAATATTAAAATACCAAATAATGTCACCGCAACAAATAATTTAGAAGATCTTAAATTATGTAAATTTATTTTTATTTGTGTTCCGTCGCAATTTATAAAAGAAACAATTTTAAAATTTAAAAAATTTTATAAAAAAGAAATGCTATTTGTTAATTGCTCGAAAGGAATTGAACATAATTCTCAATTATTAATAAGTGATATTATAAAAAAAATATTAACAGGGTCTAAAATAGCTGTTTTATCAGGACCTAGTTTTTCAATTGAAGTTGCTAAAAAAAAACCAACAGCAGTAACAATTGCATCTAAAAATCAAAATGATGCAAAAAAATTAGCTATGTTAATAAATTCTAAAAATTTTCGTTGCTATTATACAAATGATATAATTGGCGTGCAATTTGGAGGTGCTATAAAAAATATATTAGCAATTGCTTCAGGGATAGTTGAAAGTCAAAAATTAGGTGCTAACGCTAAAGCAGCACTAATGACAAGAGGTTTAGCAGAAATGAAAAGACTTGGGGTAGCTTATGGAGCAAAAGAATCTACTTTTTATGGATTATCTGGTCTAGGAGATTTAATACTTACTTGTAATAGCGAATTATCGAGAAATTTTGTTACAGGTTTATTAATAGGAAGAGGGAAAAAAATTAATGAAATTATAAAATCAAAAAAAACAGTTTCTGAAGGTGTTATTAATTCAAAAACTATTTTTAAATTATCTAAAAAAAGAAGAATTGAAATGCCGGTATGTGAGTCAGTTTATAAAATACTATATAAAAAAAATAAAATAAAAGAAACGATTGAAAAAATTTTAACTAGAGATATAAAAAAAGAAAATTAATAAATAAATATATTTTTTTTATAAAATTCTGAATAAATAAAAAGAGTCAAAAAAGTAATGATCACTAAAAAAGGAAAGTGATGGTCAAAAAAAACTAAGAATAAAAAAATAGAAGAAAATTTAATTTTAAATTCATTAATTTGAATTTTTTTAAAATTTATTTGATTTAAAAGATAAAATAAAATAGGGACTGTTAAAATCAAATCATAAACAACCAATCGAGGGATTATAAAATTTATTACCAATATTCCAAATGATATACAAAATAAAAAATGATTTTTACTATTTTTAATTCTTTTGCTATTTAAACAAAAGAAAACTGATAATGAAATCATAGAACTTGTAATAAACCAAAAAAACAAATTTGTTTCTAATGAAAAAAAACTTTTTTCAAAATTATTAATACCTAAAAAAATCCATGGCATTTTCTCAATAATAGAATATAAACCTGTGCCTGTTTGAAATCTTATAGGTAAATTATTTTGATATTTTCCTTGAATTACATCAAAGAAAGCAATTGTTAAGTCTGGATTCTTCATGTAAAAAAAATATTGAATTACAAAAAATAAAAAAAGGTAAACCAATATATTTTTTAATGATTTCCAACCTAAAATATAAAAAGGTAATAGTAAAAAAGTTAAATAATAAAACTTAAATAATGAAACAAATAGAACGGTAATATAATAATAATTAAAAAGTTTTTTTTGTAAAAAGTAAACTCCAATAGCCAAAAAACCGTACAAAATTACAGAAATATTACCTGAAATAAAGCTAAAAAAAACTACGCTACCAAATGAAAAAAAAAATAAAAAAAAATTTCTCCAATCATAATCAAATTTAAATATTTTTCTTAAAACAATAAAAATTAAAAAAAGAGAGATTATTTCAAGAAATACCCAAAAAAAATTTGCTATTAAAATATTTATTGAACCTAAATATTTAAGCATTTCATATGTGCTAGGCATGAGATTTGCAGTTAATGTAATATTTGGATGTAAACATTCTCCATGTGTCTCTAGTCCATATGGAAAATTTCCTAAAAAAAAAGTTTTAGAAGCGCAATAAATTATATGAAAATCCCAAAAAGGGATTTTGCCACCTAAAAATTTATGAACAATAAAATATAATGAATAAAAAGAAATAATTATCAGTACAATATCTAAGTAACGAGATTTATAAATCATTTTATTAAAAATCTTTTTTAATTAATTTTAAATAATTCTTAATAGTATTTTTCCACAAAAATTTTTTTGAAAAATTTTTAGAATTTATTGATAATTTTTTATACATTTTTTTATTAATTAGAACTTTTCTGATTGAATCTTTAATTGAAAAAATATTGTTTGGATTGCAAATAATTCCTGTTTTTCCATTAATAACTGACTCTTTGGTGCCTCCTAAACCACTTGAAATTGAAGGAATACCCTGCATTCCTGATTCAATATAAGAAATTCCAAATCCTTCTATTGATATTGATCTTTTATCTTGAATAGTGGGCATTACATGCAAATCAGAAATTTTAAATAAAAAAGTTTTATCGCTCTCATTCACCTTACCTAAAATTTTCACATTCTTTTTTAAATTTAATTTATCAATTAATTTACGTATTTTTTTCATTTCAGGTCCATCTCCAGCAATTAAATAAACTAAATTTTTGAAATCTTTAATTAAATCTTTAACAGCATAAATAATTTTTTTATGATTTTTTCTTTTTTCAAGTCTTGCTATTGTTAACAAAATTGGTTTAAAGTTTTTATATTTTTTAAGATTATTATTATTTTTTTTAGAATTAAAATAAAAATTTTCCACACCAGGATAGATTACTTTTATTTTATTAGATTTAATTCCTAAATTAGTAATTTTCTTTTTTGTAAAATAAGAATTAGCGATAATACAACTGGTTGCAGAAAGCGTTTTTTTTATTCTTTTTTTTTTTATGATATTTTTGTTTATCAATATATCATTGCCATGTGCAAGGCAAAATATCTTTTCAGTTTTCGCAATTTTATTTTTAATTAAATTTTCAGCACTTTTCCAGGAATCACAAAAAATACAGTTTATATTCTTCTTAAAATTAATAAATTTTTTGATATCTGTACTTTTTCTTCTTTTTCTTATAATTTTCAAACCACGATATCTTATTATTTCGTAACTTAAATGTTTGTCATGTTTTTCTTCATCTAATGAATTTTTACTATCAGCAAAAACAAATATATTAAAATCTTTTTTATGCAAACTTTCAGCTAATCCTTTCATTAAATTTTCCATACCCCCTAAAACTGGTGAAAAACATTGGGTAGAAATAACTATATTTTTTGATTGACTTATTTTAGGCTTACTCATAAATCATAAAGAGTGAAAGTTAATAAAATATATCCAGTAATTCTATCTGGGGGATCAGGTACACGTTTATGGCCTCAATCTCGTTTATCATTTCCAAAACAATTTTTAAAAATTAATTCTGATTATACATTAATTCAAGAAACTTTAATTAGAATAAAAAATAATAAAATTTTTCATTCTCCTATATTAATTTGTAATGATGAACACAGATTTTTAATAGCAGAACAGCTAAGAGAATTAAAAATTAAGCCTAAATTAATAATTTTAGAACCTGTTGGAAAAAATACAGCGGCTGCTGTGACTGTGGCATCTTTAATAATAAAAGAAATTGATGAAAACGCTAAAATTTTAGTTTTATCATCTGACCATAAAATTAATAAAACAAGAAATTTTCATAAAATAATAAGTAGTTGTGCAAGAATTTGTGATCAAAATAAAATTATTATTTTCGGTATTAAACCTAATCAGCCAGATAAAGACTTTGGCTATATAAAAAAAGGAAAAGTATTTGATAGAAAAAGTAATACTTTTTACGTAGATGCATTTAAAGAAAAACCTTCTTTAGACAAAGCAAAAAAATATCTAAAAAATAAAAATTTTTTTTGGAATTCAGGAATATTTTTTTTTAAGGCTAATTTAATGTTAAAAGAAATCGAACTTTATGATAAAAAAATTTTAAATCAATCGTATAATTCAATTAAATATTCAACTAAAGATCTTGATTTTTTAAGATTATCGAAAAAATATTTTAATAAAATTATTTCAAAACCAATTGATATATCTGTGATTGAAAAATCAAAGAATATTGTTGTAAAAAATTTTAATATTGAATGGTGTGATATTGGTTCGTGGCCATCTATTTTCAATTTATCAAAAAAAGATAAGAAAAATAATCTTATAAAAGGATCAATTGAAATAACTAATGTAAAAAATAGTTTTATACAATCTGAAAATCAACAAGTAATGGTAATTGAGCAAAAAAATTTAATAATAATATCAACTAAAGATGCTTTATTAGTTATGCCAAACGATAAGAGTATAAACATTAAAAAAAGTATTCAAAATTTATCTAAGAAAAATAATGAAAAAGTTCAATACCACCCTACTGTTTACAGGCCTTGGGGATCTTTTGAAGTACTCTTAACTAAAAAAAATTATCAGGTCAAAAAATTAATAATTAATCCCAATCAAAAAATATCATTACAAAAACATAAGCATAGGTCTGAGCATTGGGTTGTGGTTAAAGGAAATGCTTCAGTGACTAAAAATAATAAAGTTTATAATTTAAAAAAAAATTACTCTATAGATATTCCTAAAGAAACAAAGCATAGAATTGAAAACAAAGAAAAAACTCCTCTTGTGATTATTGAAATACAAACTGGTAATAAATTATTAGAAAATGACATTATAAGATTTGAAGATATTTATAATAGAAACTAGATTATTGTAATATTTTTCCTTTAAGAGATCTTTTTTTATCGCTTTCCACCATTATCTTTACTAAATCTTTAAACTTTACTTTTGGTTCCCAACCTAGATTCTTTCTTGCTTTTTTTACGTCTCCTTTTAAAGATGAGACATCTGAAGGTCTAAAATGATCATTATTTTTTTTAATTATAATTTTTTTAGTATTTTTATCTATGGCATACTCATTAGGCTTTAAGCCTTTCCAAACTAAGTTAAACCCCATTATTTTTGCTGCCAAAGTTGAAAACTCTTTAACAGAATGTTCTTCTCCAGTAGCTAATACATAATCTCCTGGTTTGCTATTTTGCATCATTTTCCAAATTCCTTCTACAAAATCTCCTGCATAACCCCAATCCCTTCGAGCATAATAATTTCCAAGCTCAAGAACCTTTTTTCTTCCAGCTTGAATTTCAGCCAATGTTGAAGTTATTTTCCTTGTTACAAATTCAGTCCCCCTTAACGGCGACTCATGATTAAATAAAATACCTGAGCAAGTAAAAATTCCATATGCTTCCCTATAATTAACAGTTATATGATGGCCAAAAACTTTTGAAACCGCATACGGGCTTCTTGGATGAAAACGAGATTCTTCATTTAATTTTTTTGATATTCCTCCTCCAAACATTTCGGATGAAGATGCTTGATAAAATTTAATTGTTTTATCAATCATTCTTATCGATTCTAAAATCCTTAAAACGCCAATTGCATCTGCTTGAGCAGTATAAATTGGATTTTCAAAAGACAAACTTACAAAACTCTGAGCTGCAAGATTATAAATTTCATCTGGTTTTATTAATTTTATAACCCTCTCAATATTTGATTTTTCTAGTAATTCAAGAGAAAGAAGTTCTATAGATTCAAGAACTCCTAATTCTTCAAGCCTCCACAAATTTAATGACGAGCTTCTTCTATAAGTTCCATAAATTTTATAACCTTTATTTAAAAGTAAGTTCGTTAAATACGCGCCATCTTGACCTGTTATTCCTGTTATTAAAGCAATTTTTTTTTTCATATCTAATTTTAAAATGTGCCCAGGGGTGGAATCGAACCACCGACACAAGGATTTTCAGTCCTTTGCTCTACCGACTGAGCTACCTGGGCATAAACATTAAAAGATTTTAATATAATCTTATTTTTTATAGAAATCAAAATACAATATGTAATACTAGTTAAAAAAATTAATCTTTATGTCTGTATACTATTCTTCCTTTAGTTAAATCATATTGCGTCATTTCAACATCTACTTTATCACCAACTAACACTCTAATTCTATTTTTCCTTAATTTACCAGAGGTATGAGCTAAGACTTCATGGTCATTCTCAAGTTTGACTTTAAACATAGCATTTGGCAAAAGTTCTAATACAACGCCAGTAAACTCCATAGACTCTTCCTTAACCATTATTATTTTTCCTCATATTAATTGATAAAGCATGGCCGTCTAAACCCTCTGCTTTAGCTATTTTTATGGCCGAATTAGATAATAAATGCAAGCTTTTTTTATTACATTTAGTAAAAGTAATCTTTTTCAAAAAGTCCGTTACTCCTAATCCAGAGGAAAATCTTGCAGTTCTACCAGTTGGTAAAACGTGGTTTGGCCCTGCAACGTAATCTCCAATTGCTTCAGGAGTATATCTGCCTAAGAATACTGATCCAGCATTATTTACTTTATCAAAAATTTTTTCTGGTTTATCTATTGCTAATTCTAAGTGCTCTGGAGCCAGTTGGTTTATAATTTTATAGCAATTTAAAATATTTTTTATAATGATTATTTTGCCATTATTTTTCCAACTTTTTGATGCAATTGGGGCTCTCGGTAATTTTTTTAAAATAAAATCAATTGATTTAATTACTTTTTTCGCAAACAAAAAATCATCTGTTAATAAAGTAGAACGAGAATTTACATCATGCTCAGCTTGAGATAATAAATCTGCAGCAATCCAATCTGGATCATTATTTTTATCAGATACTACTAATATTTCTGATGGTCCTGCTATCATATCAATTCCAACCTCTCCAAAGATTATCTTTTTTGCAATAGTTACATAAATATTTCCTGGTCCAACAATTTTATCAACTGATTCAATAGATTTTGTACCCCAAGCAAGAGCTGCTATGGAATGTGCGCCTCCAACCCTATAAATCATATCTATACCTGCAATTTCAGCAGCTTTTGCAGTTATTGAATTTAATTTTATATTTTTTTGCGGTGTAGCCATTACTATTTTTTTTACTCCAGCCATTTTAGCTGGAATAGAACTCATTAATATAGAACTAGGATAACTTGCTGTACCACCTGGTACATAAATTCCGATAGAATTTATGGGTCTCCATTGCATGCCTAAAATAACCCCTTTGTTATCTTTATATTTGTAATTTTTTGGAATTTGATGTAAATGAAATTTCTTTATTCTTGAAGCAGAAAAAAATAGAGCTTTTGCAATATCTTTAGGACATTTTTTAGCAAAAATTTTTATTTTTTTTTTATTTATTACAATATTTTTTGTATTTAATCTACATCCGTCAAACTTTTTTGCATATTCAAATAGAGCCTTATCTCCTTTAACTTGTATATTTTGAAATATTTTTTTAACCTCTCTCTCCACTTTAATATTTAAAGATTTGCTTTGGTTTACAAGATTAGAAATAAATTTTTTAATGTCCGTATCTTTATAAATTATTTTTATGCTCATAATATTTTTTTTTCAAAAAGTCTTATTATTTTATTAATATCATCTGATTTTGTTTTCAGTGACACACGATTTACTATTAAATTAGAAGAAACATCACTTATTTTTTCAACAATTTCAAGATTGTTCTCTTTCAATGTTTTTCCAGTAGAAACCAAATCTACAATCATTTCAGAAATTCCTAATTGCGGTGCTATTTCAATAGATCCATTTAATTTAATACATTCTACTTGCTTACCTTTATTTTCAAAAAAATTTTGCGTAGCTATAGGATATTTAGAAGCAACTTTAATTATACTGGCATTAGAATCAAATTTTTGATTTTTAATTTTAGCCAATACCATAGAACACTTCCCTAATTTTAAATCAATTGGTGAATAAACTTCCTCATAATCAAATTCATTAACTACATCACTTCCAACAATACCGAAATCAGCACCTCCAAATGCTACAATAGTTGGAACATCAAAGTTTCTAACTTTTGTTAAAAAAAAATTTTTTGTTTTTGTTTTAAATAAAAGTTTTCTATTTTTTTCATCTTCAAAGAAATCTTTTTCTGGATCAAGATTTAATGAAGAAAGTAATGAAATTATTTCTTTTGCAATCCTACCTTTAGGTATTGCTAATATAATTTTTGAATTTATTTTCATAGTTCTACTCTGTTAATATTTGCACCACAAAATTGAAGTTTTTTTACAATATCTTGATAACCCCTATCAATATGATAAATCCTATCGATATTAGTTGTACCTTCCGCTGCCAACCCTGCTAATACTAATGAAACAGAAGCTCTAAGATCAGTAGCCATAACTTCTGCTCCCTTTAATTTTTTAACTCCTTCGACTATTGCCGAATTACCTTTTAATTTAATTTTAGCACCCATTCTAATAAGCTCTGGAGTATGCATAAATCTATTTTCAAATATATTTTCTGTTATAATTGAGGTCCCATTTGATATTGCCATTACAGCCATTAATTGCGCTTGTAAATCCGTTGGAAAACCGGGATATGGTTCAGTTATAATATCTACAGGATTTAATGAATTTGAACGTCTTTTAAAAATTATACTATTTTCAGTTACAATATACTCTACTCCAATGTTTTCTAATATATTTAAAAAATATGTTAGTAATTTTTTCTCAGCACCTATTAATTCTATTTCTCCACCAGCTATTGCAACGGCTAAAGCGTATGTACCGGCTTCTATTCTATCGAACATTACTTTATAATTTGTTTCTTTTAATTTTGTAACTCCTTCAACTAAAATTTTATTTGTGCCTAACCCTTGAATTTTTGCGCCCATAGATCTTAAACAAAGACCTAAATCTTCTATTTCAGGTTCTTTTGCAGCATTATAAATCTCTGTTGTACCTTTAGCTAAAACAGCAGCCATTAAAACATTAATAGTTGCTCCTACGGATACTTTAGGAAAAATAATTTTATTACCTTTTAATCCTTTTAATGCTTCTGCATAAATATATCCTTTCTCAATAAAAATCTTTGCTCCTAATTTTTCTAAAGATTTTAAATGTATATCAACTGGTCTTAAACCAATTGTACATCCGCCTGGCAATGAAACAATTGCTCTACCTGTTCTGGCTAATAAAGGACCTAAAACTAAAATAGATGCTCTCATTTTTTTTACGAGATTATAAGGCGCTTTATTGTTTGTAATTTTTTTTGCATTTAAAATAAATTTTTTTGTATTCTTAAAATTATTCAATCCTTCAATATCAACTCCAAAAGAAGATAGAAGTTCTAAAAAAAAGAACGTGTCCGTTAACTTTGGGACACCAGAAATAGAAATTTGTTTATCGGTTAATAAGCAAGATGCTAAAATTGATAGTGAGGAATTTTTAGAACCACTTATTTCAACTTTACCAAAAAGTGGTTTTCCACCTTGTATAGATATTTTTTCCATCATATTTAGATAGTGATTTATTAGAGTTTTGGCAATGTCACACCTTTTTGCCCTTGATATTTACCTTTTCTATCAGCGTAAGATGTTTCACAAGCTGTATCTCCTTTTAAAAAAAGAAATTGACAAGCGCCTTCGTTTGCATATATTTTTGCAGGTAAAGGTGTTGTGTTTGAAATTTCCAAAGTTACATGGCCTTCCCATTCAGGCTCTAATGGTGTTACATTAACTATTATTCCGCATCGAGCATATGTTGATTTTCCTAAACAAATAACCATTATATCTCTTGGTATTTTGAAGTATTCCACTGTTCTTGCTAGAGCAAAACTGTTTGGTGGTATAACACAAACACTTGTTTTTCTATCAACAAAGCTTTGATTTGAAAAATTCTTTGGATCTACAATAACTGAGTCAACATTAGTAAATATCTTGAAATGGTTTGATACTCTTGCATCATAACCATAGGATGATACACCATAAGAAATTCCTTCTTTTCTAATTTGACTCTTTTCAAATGGTTTTATCATTTGTTTTTCTTTAACCATTTTTTTAATCCATTTATCAGACATTATTGTCATAAAAATTCTTTTTTACCTTTCTTCTTGTTAAGTTTTCTCTTAATTTTAATTCTAATTTTTTTTGTTCTTTTAAAAACTTTTCTTTTTTTGTCTTATTTTTTGTAATCATTTAATTTAAAAAACTTAAACTTTTAAAAGATTATACTTTTTCACAATATTTTTAATACTTTTTAATCTAGTATTATGATCCTTATTATAAATAAAAACGTCTTCACTTTTCATTTTTCTTAGAACGGTATTTTCCATTACGTCTTTTCTAACAAAAAAAGCATTAACACCTCTACTATCTACATAAACTAAATTATAACCTTTTTTTTTAGATATCTTTTCTAAAGCTTTAAGGGAAGCTCCATAAAAAAATCTTTGTTCATCTTTATTATTCCAAACAAATTGTGGATTATAAGATATTGTTAATGGATCATATTTGCCAAATGAAGAATTATATTCTAAAACCACCAATCTTGGTTTGATAATAGTAATATTTTTCCAAACCCAATAATCATTTCCATCTATATCTAATGAAAAAAAATCTATTTCCCCAGTAATACCTGTTTTTTGTATTAATGAATTTACATTTTCAACTTCTATAAATCTATTTAATAACTGACATTGATTATTTTTAATACCTTTTTCCTGAAAAAATTTTTTTCCGTCTATATAGGATTCTTTGCAACCTTCAAATTGTGCTCCCGTCCAATTTAAATTTAAGAGTAGGTTTGTAGAATTACATTCGATTGAATCTTGAACGCCTATTTCAATAAATGTAAATTGTTTAGCACCAATGATATTAAAAATCTCCATAATAATACCATCTTCCCCTTGTTGAGAAAAAATTTTACACTCGTGGATTTTTAAATTTTTTTTTTTGAAACTAAGTTTTGATATTTAGTTTGCGTTATATATTTTTTTAAATTTCTATTCTCTTCCTCGAGTTTTTTAATTTTCTTTACTATCTGATTGCTGAGAAAAAATTTTCTGAAAAAATTTTTTATTCTATTTTGCTTTTTAAATCTGGGATCGTAGTGCAATTTCATTTTTTATATTATATAACTTGATATTTTTTAATTGATATGTCAATTATATAATTAAACATGCCGTCATAGCTCAGTGGTAGAGCACACCATTGGTAATGGTGGGGCCGGTGGTTCGATTCCACTTGGCGGCACCATAATTAGAAAAAAAGGACGTAGCCAAACTCACAAAGTTAGCTACATCACAATTAATTAATCAGTTTTTCTAACTATCCGCCATTTGCTTTAGCGAAATCTTTTGAAACCACTCTCCAGCATTCGTGGGTTCCTTCTTTAGATTTGGTTACTGCAAATTTTCTACCAGACCTATCTTCAATTCTATAATCTGATGAATTAAACTTCTTTTTTGTTTTA
>Ga0066376_10003188_pt1 | contig 14874 bp, 13 predicted proteins | sample Knorr_S15_td_Bot_FD_77009 | JGI IMG/M metagenome (GOLD analysis project Ga0066376, IMG submission 77009) | Marine microbial communities from Southern Atlantic Ocean transect - Knorr_S15_td_Bottom_ad_5009_LV_A | ecosystem: Environmental > Aquatic > Marine > Oceanic | place: Southern Atlantic... | reverse complement strand
TGCTGCAGTCATCCGCGCTGACTGCGCGACCCGCAAGCGGGTACCCCCTTCCTTGGGCTCCTCGGCGTACTGTACGAGTACGCCTGCGGGGCCCGACCCGCAAGCGGGTGCCCCTCGCACGTGGCGCCTGCGGCACTTCGTCACGAAAACCTATGCCTAATACCGGCTAGGAGAATCATCCAAAGGCGTCTTTAAGGGTCTTGAGCACGGTTGCTTCCGTCTTTGAGACTTTGAATCCCAGGCCGAGATAGCTGCCGCTGGCTTCCGCCACGGATCGAGCCCGTCCCAGCAGGCTTGCTTTCAGGGACTTGTGCTCTTCCTCGCTCAATTGACCGCGGAGTTCTCTGATGTACTCTACCCAGGTCTCCAGGAGTTTGGGCTTGGGTTTTTGGGTCAGCCAGCTTTCCAGCACTTCGTAGGCCACCTGTCCCTTTTCAAATCCTGAGGCATGAGCAGCCTGTAGAACGGCTTGCTTTTCCTTTTCATCCAGGTAACCGTCGGCCCAGGCTACCTCGATAAGGGGAACCAGAGCCAGGGCGGCCAACGTCTGGGCATCGATATGGAGTTCCAGGAGACTCTGCAGGATGGCATCGTCGCTGATGCCGGAGGTCTCTGCCAAAGCTTCTTTGGACTCCTCCATTTCCTTCATCTGGCGCAGTTGTTTCAGGAGTCTCTGGTTTTCCTTGTGGAAAAACTCCTCCTCCAAGACTCTCCCGCGCTCGGTTAAAAATCCACCACCTGGACTCATGTTCTCCTCGCTTTCGACAAAAACTCTGGTTCAAAATCAAGTAGCTCAGGCCGATCCGCAAGGAAAACTTGCGAGAAGGGAAGGAAATGGAGAGAGAAATGAGCCAGTGGAAGCAATCTGGGAGGTGAGGTGTTGGATTTTGGGCTTTGAAGTCGATCAGACAGTTTGCCGACTATCTGGTCTGTGGTCTGCGGTCGGTTGCCTACCGCAGAAGCTTCTTAATGTCCCTGGCCAGCTCTTCGCACTTCTTTGCCAGTTGAGGGGAGTCGGCGTGGACTTCCGAGGGGTTGTCGCATCGTTGATAGAGTTTGATTGAGGTCCTGGCCAACTCTGTGATTTTTTCCCAAAGCTCCCGGTCCCGCTGTTGAGCTATCCTGATTCTCTCCCTTTCCCGGTGAGCGTCTTTCTCTGCCTCCATTTGACGGGAGAATTCTATAGCATCGGTAATGCCATAGCGCTGGGCTAGTTCATGGATCGACAAGTCTCGTACCGGATGGCCAAGTTCGGAAGAAGTAAAGTGGTGCATCTCCTGAGCGGGAGCGGTCACGGTCATCTCCACAAAGACCAAGAACAGACCAACCATCAGGAGCAGCAGTTTGGACTTTTTTTGGTGGCTCACACTTTCAAGTTCGGTATGGGATCTCATGAATCATCTCCTTCAAATTGTTTACTGGATCCATTCGATCACCTCCACAAAAACCGAATCTTTCCGTCAACATCAGCCGGGGCCAGAGGCTCGGGCGACATGTCAAAGTAAGAAGCAATTTCCGTTCCAGAAAATGCAAAATGCAATGGCAATCGGCTAAGCCCCTGACAGGCCCTGGATCTGACCGAATGAAAGGGCATTCTAGGGACCCTTCAGGAAGGCCTATCGTTTCAGTTCACGTTAACCTGGGCTGACAGGTCATTCAGGGAGATAAAGCGGTAAGGTGAGCCACCGTAGGCAATTAACCGGTTCTGGATGGATGGGGGAGATATCAACGAAACTTGACACGTGAAGGAGATTGGGGGCGACCGGGCACGATATGTATCGATGGAGATTTGAGGCTGATAGACTGGTTGACAAATCTTGGAGATCCTGATTATGATTTACCACTTTTAATGGGCGAGGAAATCAATGAGGGCAATCAGGTCAGTCAACTCAGGGGTGCGGACCTGGAGATTACTTTCGGGAGCCAGTTCGGCTATCTGGACTTCGTTGAAGAAATCTCCGATGCGATCACTCGTATGGTGGGTTTTGATGAAGATACCCGCTTCTGGATTACTTTGTCCATCCGAGAGTCGGTCGTCAATGCGATTCAACATGGCAATCAATTGGATGAGAGTAAGAAGGTGGGGATTCGATTTCAAAGCTTGCCCGATCGTCTGGTGATTTATATTCAAGATGAAGGAGAAGGTTTCGATGAGTCGAAAATCCGTGATCCGCTGAAGCCTGAAAATTTGCTCCAAACCGGCGGAAGAGGAGTTTTTTTTGTACGATCCTTTATGGATGAAGTGGACTGGAAGCTTCTTCCTGAAGGTGGGATGGAAATGAGGATAGAAAAAAGATTGAATCATACGAAGCAAGGAGAGAAAAATGACGATTGATACTCGAAACGTGAACGGCATTACGATTCTGGAGCTCCATGGCAAGGTCACGATCGGCGAGGGGAGCAGGGAAATCCGTGAGACAATTCGTAAACTTCTGGATGCCGGAAACAAGAACATTCTCCTGAATCTTGGTGATGTCAGCTATGTCGATAGCTCCGGCATCGGTGAATTGGTCAGTTCTTACACGACGGTCACCAACCAGGGGGGACAGTTCAAATTACTTCACTTGACCAAGAAAATAAGAGAGCTGCTGGCCATCACGAAACTGCTCACCGTCTTCGATAGCTATGATGATGAGGAGACTGCCATAGGGAGTTTCTCTTAGAGAGGTCCTGTAGGAGCGAGCCGGTGGCTCGTCCGCACAGCTAAGTACGTCGGGTAACACGCAGTGATAGCCGCGGGCTTTTAGCCCGCGGGCCAGCCTGCCTTCCATCCTCTTTTTTAATCTCTCACCTTCTTTCGGCTTTCTCCAAAGAAACATTTTCTCTTGCGCCCAGGAGTGCTTTAATAGAGGCTTCAACCCAGTTTGTGTTCAGCAATCTGGAAAAGGGAGGAGCGACACATGGAGCATCACAGGAATCGTACTCTGTCTGTTCTGGGTCTTTCCGGGTATCTGTTTGTGGTGCTGGCAGGCTCGGCCAGCGTTTGGGCTCAATCCTCAGCGGGGAGCGAGAGCGCTTTAGTTCGGCTCAGCGGCTCATTTGAGAGGCTGTCAGAGCAGGCGGGTCCAGGTTCTGCTGGCCAGATCGCTCCGGGGTACAGCCAAAGGGGCGTCCCTTCTCAAACCCAGAGGGAGAATGGTGGACGCCCAGATTGTGGGAATGGACCAGGAGACGGATCTGGCCGTCCTGAGAATCCCTGACCGGGAGCTCCCCTTTCTGGAACTGGGAGATTCTGACGAACTCAAGCAAGGACAGTTGGTGCTGGCTTTCGGAAGTCCTTTCGGTTTGGAGAACTCGGTCACTCTGGGGGTGGTCAGTTCAGTGGCACGGCAGTTCCAACCGGAGGATCCTGTGGTTTACATTCAGACCGATGCTCCCATCAACCCGGGAAACAGCGGCGGACCTCTGGTTGACGCCCATGGGAAAGTGATGGGAATCAATACTTTTATAGTGTCCCAGTCAGGAGGAAATGAGGGAGTCGGTTTTGCCGTGCCCAGCAACATCGCCAGGAATGTCTTCACCCAGATCCGTAGCACAGGTCGTGTCTCTCGTGGGGAGATTGGAGTATACGCTCAGACCGTTACCGCCGCCCTGGCAGAAGGGTTGGGTCTTTCTCAGGAATGGGGTGTGGTCCTGGGTGACGTCCTGCCCGGGAAACCCGCCGACATGACTGGGCTCAAGGTGGGGGATCTCATCCTGGCTCTCAATGGTAAGATCATGGAGAACGGCCGCCAGTTCGACGTGAACCTCTATGGGCATAGCATTGGCGACCTGGTCAGCCTGGAGGTCCTGCGGGGTTCCCAGAAACTGAACTTTCGAGTCCGCGTCATCGAGCGAGAAGATGACTTCGGTCATCTTCTTGAGATGGTCACGCCCGAGAATAGCCTGGTCCCCAAGCTCGGCATTTTGGGGCTCGATATTGATGGGCAGATTGCCAAGATACTTTTCCCGCCCAGAAAGCTGGGAGGTGTCCTGATTGCTGCCCGTTCTCCGGGCTCTCCCTATTGGCAGGCCGAGTTTTTGCCGGGGGATGTGATCTACGCCCTCAATGGCAAGGAGATCACCAGCCTTGCAAGTCTTCGTTCCCGCCTGGCTGAGCTGCAAACCGGCGATCCCGTAGTTGTCCAGGTACAGCGCCAGGAGACCCTTCGGTTCATCGCCTTTGAAATAGAATAGGGTACCGTTGCAAAGAAGCGGATAGGTTCTGACTCATCCTATGAAGGACACCTTGCCACTGGGGAACCGACCAACATGGGTGGGCTTTGTAGGACAAGCCGCCACTCTGTTTGTATTGCTCTTTGTCTTTTTGATGGGGGTCCAGGGTCTCGGCGACGGCTTTAAACTCCTGGGGCGGGATCTGCTCGACGGCTTCTTCACCGCCACTGAAAATCCTTTTATTTCGCTGATGGTGGGTATTCTGGCCACCACGCTGGTGCAAAGTTCTTCCGTGACAACGGTCATGGTTGTGGGCCTGGTCGCCGCCCCGGAGAATCCACTGCCGGTGGCCAATGCCGTGCCCATGATCATGGGAGCCAATATCGGCACCACGGTCACCAATACAGTGGTTTCCTTGGCTCACATGGGCCGCAGGGAAGAATTTTTTCGTGCATTCTCTGTGGCCACTTGCCACGACTTTTTCAATTTCATGACGGTTGCCGTGCTCCTGCCGTTGGAGATCACCACGGGTTACCTCCATCGCGCGGCCGTGATTTTGGCCTCGACTCTTGGTGGAGTCAGCGGTGTCACCTATGAGAATCCTCTCAAGAACGCGCTGAAAGCGGGCCTCGAGCCCCTAAAGAGTCTTGCCGGAACACTCTTCGAGGCGGAGCAGGCTCAGGGGATTCTTCTTGTTTTGATCAGTGCCCTCTGCATCTTCGGAGCGCTTCTGCTCCTGGTGAGAGTGATGCGAGCGGCCACCCAATCGAGCATTGAGGTGTTCATTAACCGCTTTCTGGGTCGAAGCGCTCTGGTATCTATCCTGTTGGGGGCAGTGTTAACGGTGATGGTACAATCGAGCAGCATTACGACCTCGCTTCTGGTACCCTTGGCAGGTGCAGGCTTGTTGACGCTCGAGCAGGCCTTTCCTGTGACCATCGGAGCCAATGTCGGCACCACGGTGACGGCTCTATTGGCCACCCTGGCCGTTTCGGGTGCCAATGCCCAAGCGGGTGTAGAGATCGCACTGGTGCATGTGCTCTTTAACCTGTCTGGAATAGCGCTTGTCTATCCGGTGCCGTTCATTCGTCGCCTGCCCCTGATTGCCGCAAGGTCCCTGGCCCGGGCAGCGGTTGAGTCCCGCAGATGGGCGCTTTTGTACGTGTTAGGTCTGTTCTATGGTCTCCCCGCCATACTCGTAGTCCTGAACAAATTCTTCGAGTAGCCAAGGAGGTGCATATGTTTCGAGAATTGCTCAATATTTTTCGATCCAAGAACCCGCTTACTGAAATGGGTGAGAACTTTGCTCGGATGCTCAAGTTGGCCCATGAGATGACGCTCTCCGCTGGGAGCATCTTCTTTGAGAAGAAAGCCTTGCCCGAAGAGAGGGATCAGATCCGCAGACAGGACATCGAGGTCAATCAACTCGAACGAGCGATCCGCAAGCAGGTTGTGGCCCATCTTTCCATTCCGGGAAACACTGCGGATGTCCCCTACTGCCTCCTTTTGATGAGCTTGGTCAAGGATGTGGAGCGCCTGGGCGATTATGCCAAGAACATTTTAGAGTTAGTGGACTTTTGCCCTGAGACACTGCCCGATGACGAGATTGTCAAGGAGTTACTTTCCATCCGTGAGGGGATCGAGGAGGCATTTCAGGCAGCCTCGGAAGTGTTTACTTCATTGGAACCGGAGCGAGCTCTCCGCTTGATTCGCGAAGGACGCGAAATGGCCAAGGAGAGCGATGCCCTGATCGGGCGAATCGCCGGGGAACAGTACGATACGGCTACCACCACCGCTCTGGTTCTCGCCACCCGATACTATAAGCGAATCGGAGGCCATCTCCTTAACGTGGTCTCCAGCGTTGTCATGCCGGTGCACAAGGTGGATTACTTCGACGAAGACGAAATCCTATCCCAGCGGTGAATGGAGAGTTAGGGGACAGTCCCCAGACTCTCCGTTCGGGTCAGCCGGTGGCTGACCCGAACCCAATGAGCAGCACATTCTTTACCAGTGTGGCTTCGGTTTTGCCATCCTGACTGCTCGGGCGAGCCACCGGCTCGCCCCTACCGTGACGAGAACCTATGAATAGTCCCGGCTATAACTCCCTAGCCAAGAGGCCGTGGAACTTTTCGACCTGCTCAGGAGACTGAGGTTTAGTCAGGTAACTGATCACAATGAATAAGAAGACATTGATGAAAAATGCAACTGCCAGACCGGGCAGAGCAGGCGCAAAGGGTGGAGGAAGGATCCCCGGAAGAATCCCCATCTCCCACTTTAAAGTCAACAGGACGCCGACGGCAGGAGCGACCAGGGCCGCTTCCGTCGAGGCCCGAGACCAGGTGACTGCACCCACCAGCGGAGGGAGAAGTTGCACCGTAATTCCACCTGCGAAGATGGCCAATGGGGTGATGAGGACCGGGTAGGACAAAGCCAACAAAACACAGATACCTGCAGCCCCAATGGTGATGGTGCGATTGAGTCGGAACTCCTGAGCATCGTCCATGGTTGGCCAGAACAGAGTGCGGATGCAATCCCGAACGACTGTTGCCGTCAGAACGTGAATGTAAGTATCGGTGGTCGATATGATGGCGGCCAGGACCGCAATCAAGAACAGTGTGGCAATAAAGACCGGCAGAACCCCGAAGGCGAGAAGAGAGGAAATGAAATCTGGATTTGCCGCATCGGGGAACAGGACTCGACCATAGGTCCCGATGAAGTAGGTTCCAATCACGTGGGAAATGAGCCACAGGACAAGCATCAACACGCCGATCTTGGCAAAGTGTGATCGACCGCGGGCAGAATAGATGCGGATCCAGGCTGAAGGGGAGAGAACGATGGATCCGATACTCAAACCGATCATGACGCCGAAGATGCGGGATGGAGTAAAAATGCCGATCATCCCCGGAGTGGTGATGAACCGGTCTCTGATTCCACCCAGCCCGGCCACCACACTGCCCGGTCCTCCTGCTGCAACCATGATGAACACGCCGAATGCAAAGAGCAAAACGAGTATCAATGCGCCATTGAAAAAGTCCAACCAGGCAATGCCACGCAGCCCTGCCAGTGCCACATGAATGATCACGACAATGGTAATGATCCAGATCCCGAAATTAAGAGAAATGGCATTCCCGGAGAGAACATTCAGCAGGATCCCACCCGCCAGAAGCTGGGCCACAATATAGGCGATGTTGTACACCAGGCTGGCGATAACGGTGTACATTCGGATGATATCGCTTTGGTAATATTCTCCCAGCAGATCACCCGGTGTGGTGAAGCCATATTCCTTTCCCAGTACCCAGATCCGGGGCCCGAAATACCAGAGGAGAGCTGTGGAGATGATGATGCCCGTCAGCGCGGTCACCACAAAGGATGTGCCAATGGTGTAGATGGCGCCGGGAATTCCCGCCATCCCAACTCCACTGAGAACCGAGGCATACATGGTAAAGGTCACCACCACCCATCCCAGATTCCGGGAGGCCACCACGTAATCGCCCACGTCCTTGGTCAGTTTTCGCTTGGCCGCCCAGGAAATAAGAACAAAGATGACAAAGTAGGCGACCAGAGTCGCGATGATCATGGGGTAGTTGGAAAGGACTAGCTGTCTAATTTCAGGAGGAAAGTTCATGGTCGTTCCTTAACTCTCGTTGTCCTCAGCCTGTGGGGTGTTTGCAACAGGAGGTGAGCTTTGATTCTTGTTCCAGGCATCGAATCCGAGTATTCCGGCAATCGTCAGTAGAGCAAAAATCACCGTGATCCAGATGAGCAGGGGCATGCCTGCTATGAGAATGGGTCGTCCGCCGAACAGGGTCAGAACAATGTAATCCAAAAGGGTAATGAAAATGAAATACCCAAAAATCACCCGGCCCCGACCCCGGGGCCAAAAAGTGTATATTTTGGGGTGTTGGGATGCGGGTGGTCGATTCGCCTTACGCCAGTCTTCGTTCCATTTCATAGCAGCTCAGTACCTCTTATTCCATTGATTCGATGTTTTGCCCTATGCCTTCCCTTCATCGTGGAGGAGAGGGCACCTTACTTTTCGGTTTCACCCGCAGCCACGGGTTCTGCTCGTGCACCTTTCTTTTCTTTCTTCTCCTTCTCCTTCTCCTTCTCCTTCCTCAACTCCGCATAGAGGCTGGGAACGTAAGTGCCTCGTTTCATCAGCGTCTCGACGCTTTTGCGCAGTACGTCCATACGGCCGGCGGTCTTGCCGTAACCGGGCGGTGGGTCGAGCCAGAGATTCTTGGGGAAGATAGGCTCTTCATAAATGATCTTGTACTGTTCCGTTCGAAGATCCTTCAGCCAACTGCCGAACATGGTGGTTTCCCTCCAATACCTGAGTGCCTCGATATCGATGATGGCGCTGCAATAGCTGGTCCCATGGGTGGTTGTCCGGGTGAGTACTTGCCCCTGGTAGTCGACGATCATGCTGTTGCCACCATGGATGGCTGTGGGAACCTTGGATTCCGGTGTCATGAACCAATCGCCGCTGTTCGGTGCGACCACATAACAACTGTTGTCCAAAGCCCGAGCCCGAAGCTGGAGTTCGTGCCAGCCCCGACTATAGTAGGGCTCGATATAAGTGGGAGCGTAAATGATTTCGGCACCGTTGACTGCCAGGCCTCGCGATGTTTCCGGGTAACTGGTCTCCATACAGATACAGGCGCCGATGTTCCCGATCTCCGTTCGAGCGATCGGATAAAAGGCGTCCAGATTGGCTCCATATTTCTCAACCCACTTGTCCCAAATATCGTGGGGGACACAGGAGCGCTCTGGAGCGAACACCTGAAGCTTGTGGTGTTTCATGATGATCTCGCCCTTGGGATCAATGACAAACCCGATGTTGAAGTAGAGCTCGTCGCTGATTTCGGGTTCCAGAGCCCTGAGTTGACCACAGATGTAGGTTCCATACTCTTTTGCTTTCCGAGACAGGACCTCAGTCTCAGGTCCGGGAACGGTCGTGTTGAACAGGGTCTTGGCCACTTCCTTGTGCTCCCAGTCCATCTGGGAATCCACGAAGGACTGGATTCCCGCTTCCGGAATAGTCATTAGTCGGACGGGGTACTCGATCTTGGTGTAATGAGAGTGGTCGATCACCTCACAGATCAGATCCAAATTCTTCTGAATATCTTCCTGAGTCCGAACACAGAAATTAGTGTTCTGAATGCATAACGCGGTATAGGGTTCTATCAATTAAGAGTCCTTCCGTCATGGTATTCCTGGGACGAGACACCTGCAGTGTCGCGCCATTATCGCAGAGAACCTGAGAAAACGACAGGCACGATCTCCAGTTTGTTGAAAGTTCCTGATTTAAGCCCGGGCTGATAGAATGCAGAAACTCATGCGACGGGGAACTTTCGAAGACTTGCCCTCTGTCTCCAGGATTGCAGCGATATTCTTCGGTCTGGCGTTTTCGCTGGCATGTACCGATGGCCGGAATCCCGATCACGTTGTCCTGATTTCCATCGACGGCTTTCGACCCGAATTCTATCAGGACGCAACCTGGCCTGCCCCCATGATTCAGCAGATGGCCCAGGAGGGAGTACAGGTCAATGCAGTAAGAGGAGTCTTTCCCTCCGTGACCTATCCCTCACATACCACCATGATCACCGGTGCGGTTCCCAGAAGGCATGGCATCTATTACAACACGCCCTTTGAGCCGGAAGGACAAACCGGACGCTGGTACTGGCATGCATCGGCCATCCGTGTACCCACTCTCTGGGATGCCGTGCGGAAAACGGGTCTTAAGAGCGCCAGCATTTCCTGGCCGGCCAGCGTGGGTGGTCCCATCGACTGGAATATCCCGGAGTTTTGGTCGCTGGAACCGGAGGGTTCTGCCATGGACGCCATCCGATCGGTTACCCGGCCCCCTGAACTCTTTGCAGAAGTGATGCGAGAAGCGACGGGTCCATTCACGGATGCAGACTTTGAAGATCGGCTGCTGCGGGATGATCGCATCGGAGTCGCAGCCGCTTATTTACTGGAACAACATCGTCCCTCCCTCCTGACGGTGCACTTGATTGCTGTGGACTATTTTCAGCACCAATCGGGACGTGATGCCCCTATGGTCCGGCGTGCCGTCACCACGGCAGATCAAGCGGTCCGAACTATTGTGGAAGCGGCCGAACGGTCCGGAATTCAGAGTCGAACCGCCTTTATCGTGACGGGGGATCATGGATTTGTAGAACGCGACAAACTGGTGGCCCCCAATGTCTGGCTGGTCGAGGCCGGGATGATGGAGGCACGTCGCGATCGGGGTGATTGGCGTGCTGCCTTTCATAGAACAGGGGGCTCAGTGTTTCTCCACTTGCGTCATCCGGAGGATCGAGAAACTGTCGCCCAAGTGCGGGCTCTCTTGGCCCGCCTGCCCAGCGAAACCCAGCGTCTGTTTAGGGTGATTGAGCGCGATGAACTGGATCGTGTTGGCGCCGATCCAGCCGTTCCTTTGGCCCTGTCGGCGGTTCCCGGCACCAGTTTTAGTGCCTCTTTCAGGCCCCCTGCCGTGAGAGAAGCAGAAGGAGGAAACCACGGGCACTTTCCGGACCTCCCCCAGGTTCACACGGGATTTGTTGGCTGGGGAGTGGGTTTTCGCTCCGGAGCGGTCCTATCCAGCATGGGAATTGAAGATACGGCCCCACTGATTGCCGAACTCTTGGGAATCCCCTTCGAAGCCCCCGATGGGGTCAGTCCCAAGAGCCTTATGGCTGTTCAGGATTGAACGGAGAGTAGCCGGGGTTATTGACTGCCGAGAGCTCCGAGGAATATAGTCGGCTAGATTCAAAACAGATCAATTCATGTCGTCACGGCAACGGCGAATCAGGAGGAAACAATGAGCAAACCAGCCCCCAAACTCCACAAGGAAGAGGAACCCTTTATTCCCTACGTGGAGTTGGAAGACTTCGATCCCGTCTTGCAGGAGCGTTCCCAGAGCTATTCCAAGCGCATGGGGTTCCTTCCCAACTGCAATAAGCTTTACGCCCATCGTCCCCAGATTGCTGCACCCCTGTGGGACCTCAACAGTGCCATCATGCGGGACAGTTCTTCCACACTGCCCCAGAGTCTGAAGCGGCGGATTGCTACACGGTTGGGGAAGCTCAATAACTCCACCTATTGTGTGAGTCACCACTGCGGCATCTTGCAGCGCGAAGAAGAAGAGGACAAGATGAAGGACGAGGGGTGGAGCATGAGTGATGAAGATGTTCACTCCCTGCTGGTCGACAAGGAAGGCGGCCAAGACGACTTCGAAAAAGCCTGTTTCGATTTCGCCGATGCCATGACCCTGGATCCTACCTCTATCCCGGAGGAGGTCTACGAGCGCGTCAAGAAACTCCTTTCCCCGGCCCAGATCGTTGAACTCTCGACCGTGGTGGGATTCTGGAAGCTGTACAACACCATTCACAGTGGGCTGAAGGTGCCTCTTGAGGGCCACTTACTGGAGTTCTCCGGCTGGATTAACGCGGAGTAGAGCGCTCCGCCCGCGTTCCAGGTCCCAAGTTTCAACTTCCAGATTTCGGATTTTGAATTCGTTTGGGATTTGGGATTTGAAATTTTGAATTTCCGCTGGCGGGTGTCAGCCCGTCAGCGGTCAGCGTCCCAATCGAAATCTAATGCCGCCCATCAGGGTGCGCGGCAATCCAGGCCGGGCCCCGGCCGGCCTGCGAGCGGCAATGTAGGCCTGATCGGTCAGGTTGCGCAGGGAAAGGAAAAGAGACACGCCGTTCTTTTCGGCCGTCAAGTCGTATACACCGGAGAGGCTGAAAACAAGAAAGGCATCGGTCGCTTCCAAGGGGGGTATTGGACCCTGACCGGCCTTGGTGCGCATCCCACTGATGGCAGTAGCCTCCACAGCAAGCCGCCAGCGGGCCTTTTCAACACCGATGCGGGCATTAAACTGATGCCTGGGAAGATAAGGGAGTTCGTCTCCGACGGCCACGTTGCCCCAGGGTTCGAAGTCACTCTCAAAGCTGTTTTTGAATTCCCCATGGGTGAAGGTATAGGCAAATTGAATAGGAACGCGGACGCTCAGACCGAACCTGTCGCCTAGGTCCGCAGATCCCGATGCTTCCAATCCCAGGACCAGGGCTTCGCCGCCATTGAAAAGATCCCCCTCCCCAGTACCTCCGGTCGCCAGCGTATCGACACCTAGTAGGTTGTCATAGTCGTTGACGAAACCGGCCACCTCCAAGCTCAGAGGCTGACTTTGGATTCGCAACCCGAACTCATAATTGAGGCTTTCCTCTGCTTCCGTAACTTCATCTGAACCAGGACCGGGTGGGGCGAAGCCTTTGTGTACCCCCCCGAAAAGGCCTAGGGTGGGGGTAGGATCGAAATTGACACCGAGGCCTGGAATAAACACTTGAACTTCATTTTTGCGAATCCTGGTGGGGGTGATTCGCTCCGGATCACTTGTAGAAAAGTCGGTCCTCAAGAGATCGATGTTTTCGTATCTGAAGCCCGGACTGAGTGTCCATCTGCCCCATTCCATTTCGTCTTGGATGAATAGCGCCCAGGCTTTGGCCTCGCCGATGCGATTGGATTGACTGCCGGGTGCTCCTCTGGAGGTAAGGGCCATGGTGCCGTTTCGCATCTGGAACCCGTCTTCATGTTGAAATCGGTCTTCCTGATCCTTGTGGAAGCGAAAGCCAAACTCAAACCGGTTCCGGGTATCTCCTTGGTCAAGCTGCAATCCCAGGACGGCTTGAAGTCCCTGTGAATAGTACTCGCGATTGTTGGCCCTGACGGCCAGCGCATCAGGATCGCTTTCGGCGCCCTTGGCTATGGCCAATTCAGCTGAATAGGTGTCGAGATCATTGAAGATTTCGCTGATGCTGGTTCCCGATACGCTTTGGAGCTTGTACCAGTTGCGCTGGAAGTTGTTTTGGTAAAAGATGGCTGTCACGTCAAAGTTTCTTGCTGGTACGATGAAGTAACGGGCCTGGTATTGCTCGTGATCCGATTGAAACACGTCTTGCTGTGATCCGCGATAACGCCGCAAGTGGTTGTCTGCGAAGTCGGTATCCGTCAAACCCAGATAGGTCTCCTCCGAGACCTGGTGGGTCTTGCCCAGCTTGATCTCCACTTCCTGATAAACACGTGCGCTGCCACCGCTGTGGAGGCGGAACTTGGCCAGGTAATCGCTGATGTCAAAACCCGTGTTGCCTCCCCCATCGAGTTGTTTAAATCCGTCGGTGGCCATCTGGTAGGTTTCTGCAACCCAGGCGAAATGCTTGTAGGAGTCGCCCAGGTTCAGATGAAGCTTTCGGGAGTTGTCGACCCCCAGGGCCAGGTTGCCTTGTAGACTAAAGTCTTCGGGTATGCCGGTGGAGATCAGATTTAAAGCGCCCCCATTGGTCCTTGGACCATACTTGATCTGACTGGAGCCTTTGCGTACCTCAATGGCCTCCATGCGTCCTGTGACTGGGAAGTAATAGGCAGCAGGGGCGGCATAAGGGGCGGGGGCGATGAGAACCCCGTCCTCCATAAGTGTGATCTTGGAGCTTCGCTCAGCGCCTGTGCCCCGCATACCGATATTGGGACGAAGGCCATAGCCGTCCTCTTCCTGAATGTTCACGCCGGGGACCTGGCGCAGGATCTGATGGATGTCATCGTAAGCCAGCAGCTGACTCTCCAATTTGTCCTGGCTGACGTAATGGGCGGAACCGGGTATCTCTCCTACCTCGGAAGCCTCCCCGATCACCATCACCCGCTCTCGAATGATCGCTTGTGAATCAATTTGCAAGGTGAGATCCACCGTAGGGTTCTGACTGGGAGGTAAAAGAATTTCCTGGACGGCGCTCTGAAAATACTCCTTTTCGCTACTCAAATAATAGGGAGCGGCGGGCAGGTCCTCGAATCGAAAAGCGCCCGCTGGGTCTGTGCTCACGCTCTGCTTGATGCCCGTCTCCTGGTTTCTCAAGGTGACCGTGACTTGCTGGATCACTCCGCCTCCCGTGTCCAGGACACGCCCTGAAATAGAACCATGACCATCGGAGGAGGAGGCTCCGGCAACGAGTGTGATTGCGGATAGAATCAGGAAACTGAAGATCAGGGAATACCTGCTGTTGACCCCAAAGGTCACGGTCCACCTCTCTTAAATTGAAATTGAAATTCAATTTCAATTAGGAGTATAACGCGGTGGCTCAGAGTGTCAAGCGGGAGCGTTCCAGGCTCCAGGTTTCAGGTCCGAATTTGGAAATTGGGATTTTGAAATTTGTTTGGAATTTGGAGTTTGGGATTTTGAATTTCCGCTGACCGCGGTCAGCGGTCAAACCTCCAGCTCCGGGTGCTTCAAATGGAAATCCGTGGCATCCTGGTAGCGCTTGGCCAGGGCCAGGATCTCGGCCTCGGCATAGAGCTTCCCCACAAAGGTGACGCTGCTGGGGGTCCCGTTCTCGGTGAAGCCATTGGGCAGCACGACACAGGGATGGCCGGTCATGTTGGTTAAGGGAATGTTCTTGCCCAGGGGGCTGTTGCTGGGGGTGCCCGGTGCACTGGGAGGGGCCACAATGACGTCCACCTCATTCATGAGTTGGGCCATTTCCTTCATCAGGAAGACCCGTACTCGATCGGCTTGAATGTATTCTACGGCAGGGATCATGCGGGATTGTCGGAAGCGCCTGGGCCAGGCAGTGGGTCGAGCCAGCAAGTCAACTCGCCTGCTTCGGGTCAGCTCATCGTGGGCCGCTGCCGCTTCCGCATACAGAATGAGCCGCGCCACATCGA
>Ga0066376_10003187_pt1 | contig 14875 bp, 12 predicted proteins | sample Knorr_S15_td_Bot_FD_77009 | JGI IMG/M metagenome (GOLD analysis project Ga0066376, IMG submission 77009) | Marine microbial communities from Southern Atlantic Ocean transect - Knorr_S15_td_Bottom_ad_5009_LV_A | ecosystem: Environmental > Aquatic > Marine > Oceanic | place: Southern Atlantic... | reverse complement strand
CTTCTGAGTTGATTTCTTTCGTATCATCACTGATAAACATCTCCAGTCGCTGACGCATTTCATCTCTGGCATCGGATGATTGTTTCTTATCTTGCAAAGCAATGGCCAGGTCATTTTCCACCTCCTGCTGTTCAGCGGATTCCTTATTCTGTTTCCACCTGGTCTTTTCCACCGCAGCTTTTGCATTATCGATACTCTGTTTGACTTTTTTAATACTTGTATTGACCCGCATTAGTCCATCCTGAGTCGATTCCAACTTTGTTTCAATATCTACTTCTTCAGTCGCGTTCGACTGTTGGACCTTGAGTTTGTGAATCTCGGCAAGTAATTTACTCTTCTCTACCTCAGCATTTTTATGATCTTCTTCAAAGGTTGCCAACATTTCCTGACTTTTTATTAATTCCTCTTGACTCTTTTCCTGCTCCGCCTTCAAAGATTTTACTTCCTGTTCACGTTCCTGATCATATTGCGTTTTATAAACTTCAATGATCTTCTTTGATTCTGATTGGGCTACTTGCATGGCATCATTGAGGATGTAGAGATGTTTTCGTTTAGAACACTGCTGCGCAAAGGCATTATCCATAGCCGCCTTGATTTCTTCTTTCGTCAGTTGTTCCTTGCGCAAGTAATCTGCGACTCCTAATTGGAGAGCCCGCACCTTGGTTTCTTCATTGCCTGCACCGGTAAGCATGATAGTTGTGGGGAACAGGAGATTATCATAACAATCCTGCAGGATATCCAGGCCGGTAACACCACCAAGCTGGAGATCATAGTCAAGTAACAGGACATCAAAGGTTGACCAGTCCAAGTTCTTATACGGGACCCCCTGACTTAGAGGATCGTACTCAACTACTTCAATATCCTGAAATTGGCTGGTGAGCCAGCTTAGCATCAGTTTCCTAAAATCATCATCATCATCAATGATCAAAATATTTCGCAGGGGTTTCTTAGTATCCACCACTTCTTTCCTATAGTAAGTCCTGATTAAAGTTACTGCGCATCATACTAGCCTTGTCTTTATTTTCTAACTATGTGCTGGTTTATTACAAGGTTGGTTAGAACTCATCTGATGATATATGTAATATATTTGTCACAATAATCGCTTGAGAAACACCTTCATTTCCCTGGCTGCCTGAATATCTCCTTTGTTCTCGGCTGTTTCAATTCCCTGCTGGTATGCCTTGATGGCTTCATCATTACTCCCGGCACCAGCCAAGGCCTTACCATATAGCTTCCAGGCAGCGGAATAGTCAGGATCATGTTTCAAAGCCACCGTTAGATGCTCAATTGCCTGCGTATAGTCTTTCGAATTTAAATAAGCATTGCCTAAACCGAAACGTATCAGGGCATTATCCTGTCCTCGTTCCAGCATTGACTGGAAATTGGAAATTATCTGATCAGACATTGTTTGTTTTATTTTTAACTACATTGGCCGATCTGCATTGACCTATATATAAAGCCTCGTTACGAAAACCGGATTCTGTATCACCTATCGTCCCTTCCTCTCGGTAGACAATTGTGTCCAGGCCTTTGCATAAATCTAATAATTCGTTTTTACCCAGTCGGTATTGTTCATTCGACGGTCCTGACTCTTGTACGCGTGTTTTGGTAAATGTTTGGTAGAAGAGCAACCCATTATTTCGAAGTGCTGCAATAATCTCAGGCATGATCTGTCGATCAAGGAAGTGACAGACGACAATCACATCAAAAGTATTTTCTTCTGGTGGACTAGTGACAACATCTCTCACTTCAGTATTGATATTAAGATTTAGGGAGTTGGAAATCTCGTTCAATTTTTCAATGGCGATGGATGAAATATCCCATGCATGGGATTCCATATTATGTTGCGCCAGGAACAGGGCGTTTGCACCAAGACCAGAGGCAAGATCCAGCGCCTTACCTTGAGCTGGCAGGAGGTGGTGAAATTCTTGAAGAATATAAGCGGGTGTTAATTCTTTTGTTTCACCATTCTGTTGTTTAGATTGATAGATCGCATCCCATTTATCAGAATCTTTATCGGTTCCGGGAGCAGCCATTACTTACGCCAGAAGACAGGAGAAAATAACACCAGTAGCGTAAATATTTCCAGACGCCCCATGAGCATGGCTAGGCAGAGGATCCATTTTGCAGCGTCATTGATATTGTTATAATGTGCGCTGACATCACCCAGACCTGGTCCAAGATTATTCATACATGCAGCCATCGCAGTGAAAGCTGTAACTGTATCAAGGCCTGTTGCCATTAACAGGAGTTGCAGAAAAATAAAGACGCCAATATACGCAGCAAAGAAACCCCATACCGCGTTTATTACTCTTTCCTGCAGCGGTTTATTATTTATTTTAATGACAAATATTGCGTGGGGATGAATCAGTCGTTTAATTTCACGAATGCCCTGTTTAAAAAGGAGCAATATCCGAACAATTTTCAGACCACCACCAGTGGAACCTGCACAAGCGCCGATAAAACTTGCAAAAAGCAATAAAACGGGCAGGAAGTTTGGCCAGTTTTGATATTGAGTTGTGGTAAAGCCTGTTGTTGTCGCAATCGAGATGCTCTGGAAGATTGCATCCATGATCATCGTAGACATGTCTGCATAATCTGAGGTCAATGTCAGGTAGATACAGCAGATCAGACAAACCACCCCTAAAATGCTGAGGTAAGCCTTGAACTCTGTATCTTGCCAGTAGGGCTGGGTGCTATTGTTCCGCCAGGCAAAAAAATGCAAGGAGAAATTAATGCCAGAAATTAGCATGAAAACGATGGCTATCGTATCAATCAATTTACTATTGAAATAGCCCATGCTTGCATCATGTGTAGAGAAGCCACCAATAGATACCGTTGAAAAACTATGACTGATAGCATCAAAAAAAGTCATGCCAGCCAGCCAGTAAGACAAACAGCAACTCACGGTCAAACCAAGATAAATATACCAGAGGGCTTTTGCTGTCTCAGTGATTCTTGGTGTCAATTTTGAGTCTTTCATAGGTCCTGGCGTTTCGGCACGGTACAGCTGCATTCCACCAATGCCGAGGATGGGTAAAATAGCAACAGCGAGGACAATGATGCCCATGCCCCCCAACCATTGCAGTTCCTGCCGATAAAACAAGATTGATTTTGGTAGGCTATCGATACCGGTGATTATCGTTGCACCAGTGGTGGTTAAGCCAGACATGGACTCGAACACAGCATCAGTAAAACTTAAATTTAGCGTCTCTGATAAAACAAAAGGAATTGCGCCGGTGAAACCCAGACCTACCCAGAACAGTACAACAACAACGAAGCCGTCTCTGAGTTTTAAATCATTACGAACATTTCTGACGGGTAACCAGAGAAATAAGCCTGTGGCGATAATAATGGAAAATGCAGTAAGGAAGCTTTGCAGACTGTGATCATTACTCCACCATGCAATTGTTATGGGGGGTAACAACGTCAGGCTAAACAGACCGAGTAAGATTCCCAGTATTCGTTGAACGACTGCATATTGCATTGTGTATGTATACCAAAAAGGAGTTTATAGAAAAGTGATACCTACCTGGAATAAACGTTCAATTTCAGGAACTTGTTTTTTGTCTGCCACCAGCAAGATGACATGGTCTTCCGCTTCTATCACAGTATCATGATGAGCAAGGAGAACTTTATCGCCGCGAACCAGTGCCCCAATACTTGTTCCTGGTGGTAAGTCAACTTCTTCAATCATGCGGCCGATAACTTTTGAAGAATCCTTGTGGCCGTGCGCAATTGCCTCGATCGCTTCGGCAGCTCCCCTCCTTAAGGAATGCACAGCAACGACATCGCCTTTTCTGATATGGGCCAGAAGTGTACCTATGGTTGCCTGTTGTGGAGATATAGCGATATCAATAACATTGCTTTGTACCAAATCAACATAACCGGCACGGTTGATGAGTGCCATTACCTTACGTGCACCAAGACGCTTGGCTAGCATGGATGAAATAATATTCGCTTCGTCCGCATGGGTTAGCGCGCAGAAGATGTCGGTGTCATCAATATTTTCTTCTCTAAGTAATTCTTCGTTTGTCGCATCGCCGTGCAAGACAATGGTATTTTTTAATTGTTCGGCAGCATATTGTGCGCGTTCAAAATCTATTTCTATGAGCTTGACCTGATAATGACGTTCTAATTTCATCGCTAATCGCATGCCAATATTACCGCCGCCTGCCAGCATAATGCGTTTTACTTCCCTTTTTGTACTACGCAGACTATGCACCAGGGTACGTACATGCTTGGGTGCACCGATAAAAAAAAGTTCATCATCAGGTTCAATGACAGTTTCACCATCTGGAATAATCGCCTTGTTCTGACGAAATAAAATGGCTATACGACAATCAAGTTCTGGTAAATATCTGCCTACATCACCTGTTCGGTGACCGACCAGAGGGCCACTATAATTGGCCCGTACTGCGACCATCTGCACCTTGCCATCAGCAAAATCCAGAACTTGTAGTGCTCTTGGATACTTGATTAGTCGTTCAATATGCTCGGTGACTAATTGTTCAGGACTGATGAGTACGTCAATGGGCAATGCTTCCTGCGCAAACAGTGCTGGTTTTGATAGATATTCTGTATTTCTTACACGTGCTATTTTTGTCGGGGTGTGAAATAAAGTGTAGGCCACCTGGCAGGCGATCATGTTTATTTCATCGCTATTTGTCACCGCAAGTATCATATCCGCATCCTTTGCACCGGCTTGTTCAAGCACAGAAGGGTGGGATGCGACGCCTACGATTGTTTGTAAATCATATCGTTCATTCAGGTTGGTAAGACACTTGGGGTTTGTATCGACAACGGTTATGTCATTATCTTCGCCGACGAGGGTTGCCGCTACCGAGGAACCGACCTGACCTGCCCCCAGAATAATTATCTTCATAATTTGTGTTCTGCCAGATGAATCATTAGAGACTTTTGCATGATGTGAAAAGTTGTGCGAGACAAGAATGTGTCGCTAAAATCAGATGCAATCAGCACTTGATTTTGTAAGAAATGGGGGAATTGAATTTTCACATTTCGTTGCTTTGTCGAGCTATGAATGGCCCGTGCAAAGCTCTTTATTAAACCGATTTTCATATTTAACTTATGTAAATGTCTGACGATTAAGAATATTTGTTACTCAAATTTTGTGCACTATAGCCAGACTTATCGTATCTTCCAACTTGTTTTGGAACCTGACTATTTTGAATTCTGATTTTTAATCGTAATACCAAGTGATTTCAACTTGCGATAGAGATGCGTTCTCTCCATACCGACTGTTTCAGCTACTTTACTAACGCTGCCCCCCGCAATGATGAGCTTGTGTTGTAAATATTCTTTTTCAAATTGCTCTCTTGCTTCACGTAATGGCATGTCAAAATAAGGTATGAAATTTTGTTCACTAGCAAGTGATGTTAGTTTACCTCGTGCCAGATCCAGTTCATTTATATCGATATTTTCCCCGCTACCAAGTATTAGCAGTCTTTGCACCATGTTCTTTAACTCTCTGACATTACCCGGCCACGAATAGCTGCGTAGCAGGTTTTGTGCTGCGACGGTAAAATGTCGATAGGCCAGACCTTCTCGCTCAGCAAAATAATTAACATAAAACTCAAGTAATTCCGGAATGTCTTCAGTATGTTCGCATAATGGCGGGACATGGATAGGCAGGATATTTAATTGATAGTAGAGGTCGTCCCGAAAACGCCCGGCATTAACGAGCTCAAGGAGGTCATGATTGCTCGCGGCAATAATACGTATATCAAAAGTTTTTGATTGTGTGCTGCCAACACGTGTGAAATATTTATTGTCCAGGGTATTCTGCAATTTTGCCTGTAAGGAAAGATCCATGTCTGCAATATCCTTGAGAAACAAGGTACCGCCTTCTGCTTGTTCAAAAAAACCGGCTCTATGTTTGTCTGCCTCCTCGCTACCAAAAAATTCCATCAGATAATTATCTGCAGACAAGGCTGATATACCGACACTGACAAATGCTTCTTCAGATCTGGAGCTTTGATTATGTAGATAGCGTGCGAAACGTTCCTTGTCTGTGCCAGATTCACCAGTAATCAATACTGGCGTACTGTGTTCGACAATTTTCAAGATCTGCTCTCGCAGATTTTGCATGATTTTACTTTTGCCTATAGGTGCATCTACACGTTGGTTGTAACCCTTAAGGCGTGTGTTTTCCCTTTGTAGAGACGTATTTTCCAGGGCATGCTTCACCGTCAGTATTAACTTGGCGAGTGATAGCGGTTTCTCGATAAAATCATAAGCACCCAGACGGGTTGCCTCGACGGCAGTCTCAACCGTGCCATGGCCGGAAATCATAATCACCGGCACATTCATCCGGTTCGACTCATTCCATTGTTTGAGTAAGGTTATGCCATCAATGCCAGGCATCCAGATATCAAGCAAAATCAGATCAGGATCAAATTCTTTACGAAGGTCATCAGCCTGAGTTGCATCTTCTGCGACTGCAACTTCAAAAGTTTCGTCTTCAAGTATTTCCTTGATCAGACTTCTTATGTCTGGTTCGTCATCTACCACCAGAATTTTTCCGGCTATCATAAAGTCATTCCTGTTTCGCCACTCGTATTGTCATCCTGCTTCTGTATGATCGGTAATCTGATTATCGCACTTACACCAGCTTTGTCCTGATTGTTTTCCAGCCAGACAATACCATTATGCTCTTCAATGATTTTCTTTACGATGGCGAGACCTAATCCCGTGCCTTTTGCCTTGGTGGTCACATAAGGTTCAAAGATACGTTCCATGATATCTTCTGCAATACCGGGCCCGGTATCACTGATTGAAATTTCCACGTATTTGGCACCTGCTGTTGAAATACATTGGCTGGTAATAGTTAGTGTCGAGTTGGTGCTGTTTTCGCAGGCATCAAATGCATTTTTCAGAAGGTTATTAAATACCTGCCTTAGTCTGCTTACGTCCGCATTAACCATCGGCAAATGGGGTTCGAGGTTTAGCTCGATCTTAGTCTTTTGATTCAGGTTGGTAAACAGGTCCAGGACTTCACTCATCAAGGCATTGATGTCCATGGCCTGTGCTTTTATCTCGGGCGTTCTTGCGTAGTCTGAAAAGGTGTTAACCATCTCTTTCATGGTTTCTACCTGCTGGACGATGGTATTTGTTAACCGATCAAGTGTATTTGCATCCTTTTGATCCATGGTGTGAAGATACTTATGGCGTAATCGTTCAGCTGCAAGTTGAATTGGTGTCAACGGATTCTTGATTTCATGTGCGAGTCGACGTGCCATCTCACTCCATGCCGCATCTTTTTGCCCCTGTAACAGCTCTGTAATATCATCGAATACGATAATATAATCTTCATTTTTGTCTTGAGTTATCGAATGTGGTGTGCCACTACACATTAAGATTTGTCTACCACTGTTTCCAAAGAGTGTGATTTGTTCGCGCCAATCCTGTTCAGTATTATCATGGGAGAGGATAGTTTCTCGCATGGGTTCAAGATAGTTATATTTCAGACAAATTTTATCCAGAGACTCGCCAGTTACAGAATCAATGGGAATGCCCAAAATTTGTCCCGCACTGACATTGGATGTGCGTAATATCTTGTTTTTATCAAACACCAGCACGCCTGCAGAGAGTCTGCCGAGTACAGCTTCCAGATAAGCCTGCTGTGTTTCTGCTTCATGTTGACTTTGGCTTGCAGCATCTCGCGCTTGTGCAATTCTTTGTGTCATCTCATTGAAAGAAGCCACCAGAAATCCAAGTTCGTCATTACTTGTTACGGGTATTTGAGTATGGTAATCACCCTCAGCAATCGCTCTGGTGCCTTCAGCCATATCTCTGATTGGAGCGACGAGTCTTTTAGAAAAATAAAATGCTGTCCAGACCGTTGCAAAGAGACTGAACAAAAGAACCAGAGTCAGAACCAATATAAAACTGAGTTTAAGTTGTTCGCGTAGATAAGAGAGTTCTTTATATTTGATATACGAAGTTTGAATGCTATTGGTCAGTGTATTTATTTTCTCTGAGATAGGGTAGAGCGCCTGAATAATTCTGGAATCATTGCCCACGCTTACGGCAGGGACATTTACAACGACACGGATATGTAATCCTGTTTTAATCGCATTATCCAGGGCCGTATAACTACCACCCTGTTGGAGTTGTAATAAAATAGTATCACTCGGCCTGTCAGGGATAATGCTGGTCGTGTCCTCGGAACTTGAGGTGATAACCCCGCCTTTTCTATTTAGCAGAGTGACTTCTTTGGCGTTCGTGCGGCTACGCAGCCCATCAATTTCAAAAGGCATCTCTACATCCGATATCCCGGATATTTCCTTTGCCATTTGATCTGTTTGCTTTAATAATTCTCTCATACGTGTATCAAGAGAGAGTCTGCTCAATGTAAGTGAATCATCCAATGCCTGTTCAACGCGCAGATCAAACCAGCTATCAATACCACGATGCAAAAAATCCAATGAAAAAAGATAAACGACTAATACAGGAGTAACGGAAAGTGCGGTAAACATAGCAATCATTCGCACGGTCATACGTGTTCCCGGGATTTGCTTACGACGCTGCTGTATCAGGTGCCTAAAATTCAGGAAGATCAGTATCACTAATGAACATAAACCCACAGTGATAAAGATTAATAGATCCGAATATAAGCGACTGAACTGTGATGAGTCCTTTAGTGCATCACTCATCATCAGCAAAGAGGCAAGCATACAGGTAAATAAAAATAGCCCACTGTAGAGGATGAATTTTCCTGGTCGTTTTATTGCAAATCGATTCATTGCTGAATTGTCCATTTATACCAGGGACTCGATAGCCGCCAATCTGAGGAGATGTAGGCGGACAGTCTTAATGGTGCTGGTAGTGATTCCGTATTTAAGCTGGCACGCACCAGTGCAGTATATGTTTTACCCTGTTCCAGGGAAGCCAGCTCTAAAAATGGATAATCGTTTATTGACCCCATGAATACGAGGGCATGATAAAAATTGTCGAAATTACGTTTGCTACCTGTGTTCAGATCAGTCACAAGATATTGATCGCTTAGTGGATGATATTCCAGTCTTTGGCTCAATATTTTTTTGCGAATATTTTTATCCCATAGCCATTTTCTGGTTTGTTTAGCCTGCACTTCAATATCAATCCGTAATGCGATCCCGTGTTCAAGTGCCTTAAGTGCTTCTTTGCTAAAATGAAATTTTATATCAGCATTAAGTGTATATTTATCTCCATCCGAATTTAACTCTGCACTTTCAACAATGAAACCGTGATTTAATTCTACATCGTTTATTTCTGCATAGGGTGATACTGGCAACAGCAACAGGCTTACCAGGGCAGACAGAACAATGAGTGTCCCGGTCTCAGGTTTTTTGCAATTGCGCATAATAAAATCCATCCATTGCGTTATCACCGGGGAGAATCTGTCGACCATATTCTGTAGCCATGCCCCAATTTGCCTGTATTGGTATCGAATAAGCATCATTATGTTTATTGGTGAAAGCAGCGATTTGTTCGTCATTCTCTGCTTTAAATACTGAACAAGTAATATACAACAACTTGCCACCTTTGCTTAATAATGGCCACAATGCATCGAGTATCTCTGCCTGCAAAACCGTACTATTCCGGACATCCTCAGCTGTTCGTAAATATTTAATATCAGGATGCCTGCGAATAACACCGGAAGCACTACAGGGTGCATCAATCAAAATTCGGTCAAAGAGTTGTTTGTCCCACCAATCGTCCACAGCACGAGCATCATTTTGTATCAGCGTTGCACTGAGTCCAAGGCGCTTTAATGTCCCCTCAAGTTTTTTAAATCTGTGAGGTTCTTTTTCGATAGCAACGACTTCTTGCAGTGTTGGTATCGCTTCTAATAGATGCGCCAATTTCCCACCAGGGGCTGAACATGCATCCAGAATTCGTTCACCCGCTTGTGGTCCCAGTAAGGGGATGGCCAGTTGCGCTGCCAAATCCTGAACCGAAACATGGCCTTCAGCAAAATCAGGTAGTGCTTCTACGCCCATGGGATGAGTTAGGACGACACTAGTTTGAATAAAATTTGATTTATGGACTTCTATTCCAGCGGCCTGCAGTTTTTTTAGATAGCTATCTCGATCTGTCTTGCGTGAATTCACCCTCAAGCTCATGGGTGGCGCCAAGTTATTGCCCCTGACGATTGATTGCCAATGTTCAGGATATTCATCCTTCAAGCTATCCAGCAGCCAGGCGGGATGTTCATTTTTAGCTGTTTCATTGGCTTTGATGAGCTCTGTAAATTTATCGTGTTCTCTCTGGTAACGCCTTAACACGGCATTGACCAGATTTTTTGCCCAGGGTTTTTTTAATTCCTCACAACTTTCTACACTTGCGGAAACAGCTGCGTGAGCAGGTGTCCGCATATGATCGAGTTGATACAGGCCAATCATGATAAGTGCTTTGACATCACAATCTTTCTTTTTGAGCTGCTTATCCAACAGCGTATTGAGGATAAAATCAAGGCTATAGTAATGACGGATTACACCAAAACAAAGTGCCTGAGCGAGGGCACGTTCTCGCGGATCTACCATCATGTCTAATTCAGTCGGTATCAGCGTGGCAAGAGATTGTTGATCTTCAAATACCTTCGAAAGAATTTGAGATGCGACTACGCGCGCCTGCCTGGATTCTGGTATTGCTTTAATTGCTAGGACAGCCTTAACGGAGTACCGGTAGCAAAATCTGGATTACCGTTTAGAAAATCAGCAACGGACATGCTACGTTTACCCTGGGGCTGTAACTTTAAAATCCTTATTACGCCCTTACCTGTTGCGACGTCAATACCCGCTTTGCTGGATCGAATGATCTCGCCCGCTGGGGATGTAGATTCCTCCTCAAGTACCTTTGCCTGCCATATTCTAAGGGCCAGGTCTTGCAGCGCTGTATGACAGATTGGTGCAGGATTAAATGCTCGTATAGTACGATCAATGTTTGTAGCGGATTCAGTCCAGTTGATCCTGGCCTCAGACTTGGTAATTTTTTCTGCGTAGCAGGCCTGTGAGCTATCCTGATTACGGTTTTGTATGTCTGCAGAAATAATTTTTCCCAATATTTCAAGCAAGCAGTCACTGCCAAGATTGGCAAGTTTATTATGAAGACTGGCAGATGTGTCGGTAGCGTTTATCGGACATTTTTTCTGTAGCAATATCGGCCCAGTATCTAGGCCGCTATCCATTTGCATGATAGTGATGCCTGTTTCGTCATCTCCCGCCTGGATTGCACGTTGAATTGGTGCTGCGCCTCTCCATCTAGGTAGCAGAGAGGTATGCACATTAATGCAACCATATTTGGGTGCGTTCAGGATAGATTCAGGCAACAACATTCCATAGGCGGCAACTATCATTAAATCTAATTCTGCAATCCTGTATTGCAATGCAATTAGTTCGGCTGCAGAGGGTTGCAAAACGTCTAGCCCATTTTTGAGTGCCACTGTCTTTACAGCACTTGCCGTGAGTTTACGTCCCCGACCAGAAGGCCTGTCGGGTTGGGTTAGCACCATTGTGATCTGGTTTTTCGATTTTTCCAGTAATGTCCTCAATATGATTGCTGCCAGCTCTGGGGTGCCGGCAAAGGCGATGTTCAATTTTTTCTGGGGTAAGTCCCTCTGGCGAAGGTTTTCCATGTGTGGTTTTTCCGCGTGCAGTATTTTGAATCAGAGGACGGTTGCTTGAAATTTTTCTTGTTTATCAAGCTTTTTGCGTAGACGTTGTCTTTTCATGGGTGAGAGGTAATCGATGAATAATTTCCCATCAAGGTGGTCTATTTCGTGTTGAATACAGATTGATAATAGGCCATCTGTTTCATCTTCGATGACCTTACCGTCGAGATCCATATAACGATAAGTAATTTTCTCAGCGCGAGTCACCATGTCGTAGTACTCAGGGACAGACAGGCAGCCCTCCTGACTTTCTTCGATGCCTTCAGAAGATAAAATTTCTGGATTAATCAAGTACATAGCTTCATTTTTTTCTGATGATAGATCAATGACGACCAGGCGTTTCTGGATGTTTACCTGTGTTGCGGCAAGGCCAATACCATGACTATGGTACATGGTTTCAAGCATATTTCTTGCCAAAATGCGGCAATTATCATCTACCTTTTCAATAAGGACAGCTTTTTTGCGTAGTCTACTATCAGGAAAGTACAAGATGTCCAGCAGTGCCACAGGTATTTTTTACTCCTTTGCTTGGTAACTCACTGATAGTATACAGAAAAATTATTATTTCGGAACAATCAGCTGAATAAAGCGTTATCTTACTTATATTTTGCGGATTTTTTTGCTAATCTACATTAAGGAACGTACGTAAGGTAATAATCATGTTTAAGAAAATATATTTTTTACTGGTGTGTTTATTATTCACATCTGTTGCAATTGCCGACACGGTAAAGCTAAATCCTGATCACCCAGATGAATATGTGGTTAAAAAAGGCGACACACTCTGGGATATGTCGGCGCAATTCTTACAGGAACCCTGGTATTGGCCAACGATCTGGCAGGGTAATCCTCAGATCACGGATCCGCATCTTATCTATCCAGGTGATATTGTCTCATTGTCCGTAATCGATGGACAGCCGCTTTTGACTGTTAAAGGTGCGGGCATGGCTGCTAATGGCCGCAATGTTAAATTATCGCCTGTTGCACGTTCCTATGAGAGAGATGATGCTATTCAATCAATCCCTGTAGATGCTATCCAGCAATTTTTGACGCGACCTCGCATTGTTACTGAAAAAGAAATGGTTAACTGGCCCTATGTTGTATCAAGTTACGACGAACATTTGATATCGGGTGCCGGGAACAAGATCTATGTGCGAGGTCTGGATGCAGATTCGACCGAGACCCGTTATGCATTGTATAGAAAGGGCCCCGCATACATCAATCCACGTAAGGATGCAAATCGGGTTCTGGGTTATGAGGCGCTCTATCTGGGTGATGTTGTGATTGAGAAAAGAGGTGATCCTGCGACAGCGATCGTGACCTTATCAAAACAGGAGATCCTGAGTGGAGATCGGCTGGTTGCTGAATCTGCCGGGGAGGCAAAAAATGAATATATTCCAAGTACACCATATCAAGATGTTGATGCGAATATTTTATCTGTGATAGATGGTGTTGCCGAGATTGGGCAGTACCAGGTTGTTGTCGTAGATGTCGGTGATAGCGATGGTATCGAAGTGGGTAGCATTTTGGGTATTTACCAGAGCGGTAATATCGTCAAAGATGAAATAGCGACTGAGATAAAAAGAAATTATGAGGTAGCGCCAGAGGATATTGTCGGTAACATCATCAAAGATGTTAACAACTCTGCTTTGGTTGGCTATCTGGGTCGATGGAACACGAAACCAGAATTGGTTGAGCTGCCTCCTGAATATGCTGGCGTTCTGATGGTGTTCCGTACGTTTGAAAATGTCAGTTATGGTCTGGTGATGAAGGCAGTGAGTCCAATTCATATATATGATAGCGTGAGAAATTTATAATCCTGGAAAGTTTTTATAAATAGACACAAAGGTCGCTGCTAGCGGCCTTTGTTGTTTTTCTCATAACAAAAATTTCATCAAGCAACTAATTGATGAAGAACAGCTAGCCATAGCAGGTATTCGAATAAAAATTTTGATGAAGAATTAAAATTGATGCATTATCAACAACTATTACCAAATGTAGATCAGGATGATCAAGAAAATGGCGATAAACAATGATGTTCGTACTTTTTGGTTAGCACTTCACCATATCAAGGGACTCGGCCCTGTTGGCCAAAGAAAATTACTTGATGCCTTCCCTTCGATAAATGAAATATTCTCTGCAGATGCCTGCTCACTAACAGAGTTTGGTTTTAAGAAAAAATTAATTAACGCTATTAGTCGGCCTGACTGGGAAAGTATTGAAGCTGATTTGCTTTGGTTAGATAGCCCAGACCATCATCTTGTGACTATTGATAGTGATGAATATCCGTTGTTACTCAGGGAGATCCCCGATCCGCCAATTGTTTTGTTTGCTCACGGCTGTCTGCAACTATTAAAAAGTATACAGATTGGAATTGGCGGCAGCAGGAACCCAGATGCAGCTGGTCGCAAACTTGCCAATGAATTTGCCCGTGGACTTGTGTACGCAGGCGCAACTGTCACAAGTGGCCTGGCTTTGGGCATAGATGGTTGCAGCCATCAAGGTGCGTTGGATGCAGGTGGGCATACTATCGCAGTGACAGGAAATGGTCTTGATATGATCTACCCTGCAAGGCATAAAGCCCTGGCAGAAAAAATCGTCGAGAATGGTATTCTGGTTCCTGAGTTTTCGCCAGGAACTAAACCTATTCCCGCAAATTTTCCCAGACGCAACAGGATTATCAGTGGTATGAGCACGGGAGTTCTGGTGATACAAGCAGCATGTCGAAGTGGATCACTCATCACCGCACGTTATGCGATGGAGCAAGGGCGTGAGGTATTTGCTATTCCAGGTTCTATCCATAATCCACTGGCAAAAGGTTGCCACAGCTTAATCAGGCAAGGTGCCAAGTTGGTGGAATCAGTTGATGATATTGTTGAAGAACTAGGTTCACTTGTGACAGTCGTTATGGGGCAAAGTGTTACTGAAGAAACAGGCCAAAAAATTGGTCAGGGCAAAGAAGCACTTGACGCAGATTACAAAGTGTTGCTTGATAGCATGGCATATGCCCCATCTCCATTGATAGATTGATTGAATTAACAGGATTGACGATTGATTCAGTTTCCTCCATGCTTTTAATACTCGAACTTCGTGGTTTGGTAGTTTCGCAAGCGGGCGGAGTTTATGTACGGACTAACTAGAGAAATTAGTGAATGAAAGAAACAGTACTAGATGTATTGATGTATCTTTTTGACAATTATG
>Ga0066376_10003184_pt1 | contig 14891 bp, 7 predicted proteins | sample Knorr_S15_td_Bot_FD_77009 | JGI IMG/M metagenome (GOLD analysis project Ga0066376, IMG submission 77009) | Marine microbial communities from Southern Atlantic Ocean transect - Knorr_S15_td_Bottom_ad_5009_LV_A | ecosystem: Environmental > Aquatic > Marine > Oceanic | place: Southern Atlantic... | reverse complement strand
GTGGCCGAGGTTCATCATCAGGATCGCCCCGGCGTGCTCGGGGATGTTGGTGTGCATCGAGTGGATGAAGCAGAGTTCATCGACGTGCTGGCCCACGTGCGGGAACAGGTCGCTGACCCACTTTCCCGTCTCGCCGTACTGCTTGAAACCGAACGGGCTGGGGAACAGGCCGCCCTGGGTATTTCTCAACGACTTGCGGTTGACCAGTTGAGGCCGCTCTCCAGCGTGCTGGGCCAGCAGCGGCTTGTGGTCGAAGGTGTCAACCTGCGAGGGACCACCAGGCATGAACAACTGGATCAGGTACTTCGCGCGGGGCGCGAAGTGGGAGGCCAGAGGGGCCAGGCGGTTCTCGAGTGTGCCGGCTGAGGCCGCCGGGGCCGCCAGGGCGGGACTGCCGGGCAGGCCGGTCAGGCCGGCCAGGCCCAGAGTGCCGAATCCGGCGCCGATGCGGCCGAGCATGTCGCGTCGAGACAGCGGAGGGAGCGGGTTGATGTGGTGCATCAGGACACTACCTAACAAACATGAACTCGTTGCTGCCCAGGAGGACCTGGGCGTACTGGGTCCAGCGATCCAGGGGCGGTTCCCTGGGAGCGGCGGGCTGTTGCTGGTCGGTCTGGACGATGTGATCGATGTTGATGTGGCCCCAGCCACCGGTGACCTGGTCGACGATGCGGATCCGCACGCTCTTGCCGGCCCACTCGGCCACGTCCCAACTGCTCCACTGCAGCAGCTCGTTGTTCTGCCCGGTCGTGGACCGGACCACCGTGTCGGCGACGAGCAGTTGGATGCAGGTCTTGCCCGGGTGGCGGCCTCCACCGATCAGGAACGCGATCCGCTTGCGGTTGATGGTGAACCCCGGCGAGGTCAACGTGCCGACGGTCTTGTCGTGGTTGAAAAACGTGTTGACCAGTCCCTTGCCGCGGAACCCGCTGACGTTCATCTGGTTGGGCAGCGTGCCGGGAGCCGGTTTGGGGCCGAATGCCTGGCCGGTCTTTGTCCACTTGCCGTAGTTGCCGCTCTCGAAATTGCTGACCAGGATGTCGTCGCGTTTTTCGGGTTTCGCCTTGGCCACTGCGGTCCGGGGAGTTTCGAGGAAGTCCACAGCGAGCTGGGCTTCCAGGGGGGTGGGCGAGCGACCGTACAGCAGGTGGTAGGCTCGATCGATCCGCTTTGACTCGTCCCTGGCGTCGGACTTGAGCCGGGCGACGAGGCTGCGGGCCCGGTCGATCATCATGGGGCTGTTGAGCATGAAGAGGTACTGCTGGGGAACGGTACTTTGCGGCCGCTTGGCGATCGACGCTCGCGGGATCGGGAAGTCAAAGAGTCTCAGGAAGATGTCGGTGGCGAACCGGTCGCCGGTGCGGCTGATCTTGTAGTACATCGTCCGTCGCCGACTGCCTCGCACGTCCTCGGTCGGGGCACCGCCGAGGTCGAGTTTCAATTCGCCGGTGACCGACAGCAGCGAGTCTCGCCACGCCTCGACATCCAGCCGCCTGGGCGTGAATCTCCAGAGCAGCCGGTTGTCGCCGTCGCGGGCGAAGTTCTTTTTGTGGAACGTCGAAGCCTGTCGGTAGGTGGCCGAAAGCAGGATGGTGCGGTGCAGCCGCTTGATCGACCAGCCGTGTTCGACGAAGTCGGCGGCGAGCCATTCGAGCAGTTCGGGGTGAGTCGGCTTCTCGCCCTGGCTGCCGAAATTGCTCGGGCTGCGGACCAGGCCGGCTCCGAAGTGCCAGGCCCAGACCCGATTGACCATGACCTTGGGCGTGAGCGGATTGGAGGGGTCGACGAGGGCGTCGGCGAGATCGAGTCGCCCGCTGCCTCGAGTGAATTTCCTGGCGTTGGCTCCTGAGAGCAGCCTCAGAAAGCGGCGGGGTGCGATCGGGCCGGGCTTGCGGAGGTTGCCGCGGAGTGCCAGCGGCATGTCCGCGCTGCCGGTGTCGCCGAGTACGTGCAATTGCGGGAAGGCCGCTGGAGCCGTTTCACGGAGACTCTTGAGCTGGGCCTGCTTCGCCGCCAGATCCTGCTTCTGCGTGGCGGTGGCCTGTTTTCCCGCCTTGCCGATCGCTGCGGCCAACTGCTTGACCTCACCGTCGAGCCGCTTGATGGCGGCGTGATGCAGGTTGTAGGCCTTTTGCTGAGCGGGAGTCGCCTGGCTGCGGATGACCATCTTCGTGTTGTTGAAGACACCGGCCAGCGAGTAGTAGTCCTGGTGCGGAATCGGATCGAACTTGTGTGCGTGACAGCGAGCACACGAGACGGTCAGACCGAGAAAACCCCGGGAGAGGACATCGACTCGGTCGTCGAGCGTCTCGGAGCGGGCCTGGGCCTTGCTGTCGGGGTCGCCTCCGTCGGACCGGTAGGTGGGCCCGATCGCGAAGAACCCGCTGCCGGCCCACGCCCCGGGCGTCTCGGGCATCAGGTCTCCGGCCACCTGCTGCCGGACGAATTCGTTGTAGGGCAAGTCGGAGTTGAAGCTCCGCACGACCCAGTCGCGGTAGCGCCACGAGTGGGGCAGGGCGGTGTTGTCCAGGTAGCCGCCGAACCCGTCGCTGTAGCGGGCCACGTCGAGCCAGTGTCGACCCCAGCGTTCTCCGTAGTGAGGTGATTCGAGCAGTCGATCGATGAGCCGTGCCCAGGCGTCGACCCGGTCGTCTTCAAGAAACGCCGCGACCTGTTCGGGAGTCGGCGGCAGGCCGATCAGGTCGAGTGTCACTCGGCGGATCAGCGTCCGACGATCGGCGGCGTCGGCGGCCTCGAAACCGGCGGCTTCGAGTCGGGCGAGTACAAAGCGGTCGAGCGTCTTGCGGGGCCATTCGGAACGCTTGACCACCGGTGGTTTCGGTTTCCCCAGGGGCCGGTAGGCCCAGTGAGTGGCTCGGATCTTCTTGAAGTCGTAGTTCCCCTCGGGTGTGCGTGCGACGGTCGGTGTGGCCTGGGCCGGCCAGAAGGCACCCTGCCGCACCCACTCGACCAGCACTGAGATTTCGGCCGGTTTGAGTTTTCCGGTCGGAGGCATCTCGAAGGCCTGGTACCTGATCGAGCGGACCATCAGCGACTTGTCGGGGTCGCCGGGTACCACCGCCGCACCGCTGTCGCCTCCGGTGAGCACTCCCTTCCTCGAATCGAGTCTCAGGCCGCCCTCGAGTACCTTGGACTTGCCGCTGTGACACTTGAAACAGCGGCCCACCAGCAGAGGTCTCACCCGCTTCTCAAAGAACTCCAGCTGCACCGGCGTGATCGCCTTGTCGGCTGCGGTGGCTGCCGTGGCTGCGGTGGCCAGGAGCAGTATGACCACGTCGCGAGCCCGCAGTCCTCGAGCGGTGCTTGGGCTGAGCGTCGGCATCTGACGATTCTAGCACGGCGGCGGGAACGAAGTCTTGGGCGAGGTGCGTAACATGGCCGGGGTGTTCAGGCCCTCCGCCATCGGTCCACCGCAGGCGCGTCTGACCCCGAGATGGACTCACCGTCTTGAAATTGTCACGATGGATGTCGGTCAACCCAGTCGTCCCATCATATCCCGACCATGACCGCGTTCTCATCCAACACCGGCTCACCCAGTTCGCTCGATCGTCGCGTCGACGCGGCGGAGGGGTACCTGATGCTGGAAATGCCCGAGCAGGCGTTGCGGGAATTGCGGGTGGTGGAGGCTCGCGTGGGCGGCGACGAGGGACTGTTGGCGGCGGTCGCCCGATTGCGGGGCGAGGCGTATCGGCTGCAGCGGGACTACGAGGAGGGTGCTCGGCAGTTCCTGGCCGCCCAGTCGGATGACCCCGAAGACCTGGAAGTTTCGATCGGACTCGCCTGGTGTCTGAAACGGACCAATCGTCTCGAAGAGGCGATCGACGTGATGATGGCCGCCTACCAGTTCCACGAAGACGAACCGATCGTGCTCTACAACCTCGCCTGCTATTTCGCTTTGGCCAGCGACAAGGTGCACGCGTTGGGCTGGTTGGGTCGGGCGATCCGCATGGAGAGTTCGCTGAGGGAGCTGGTTCCCGAAGAGACCGACTTCGACGGGCTGCGTCACGATGTCGACTTCCAGTTGATCGTGGGTGAGCCGGCCGTCGAAGGTGGTGAGTCGGGCGTCGAGTGAGTTGAGGAATGACAGGTCGTGACGCGTGCGGTACTTGGGAAGGAAAACGGGGCTGCGACAGAGGTTCTGCCGCATCCCGGGGCACCGGAATGCCGACTCCAGTCCCCCACTCGAGGTGGTTTGTGACGTAAGCTGGATGGGGTCGATTCGGCCCGGCACTACCCAAACAGCACTCGACAGATTCTCTGCAGCTGGAGCATTCATGTTCGACTCAGCCAACTCAAACGACTCAACCGACGCCGCCGATTCCGCCGAGACGCCTGATGTGTCCAGTGAACCGGGTTCGATTCCGGATCAGTCGAAGATGGCACCGTCACAGCCTGAGGCCTTCCAGGCGGCTCCCGATGCTGTTGCATCGGTTCCGTCACACATGTCGATGGCCGGCCCCAACCTGATGATGCGGGGGATGGTCGGCGTGTTGATCGCGGTGGTTGTGGTGGGTGTCGTCTGGGCACTGTCGGAACCGTCGGAGACCGGTGACGCCGCGGGGACTGCCGGGGTGAAGGACACCGGGACCGAGGAGGCAGCGGATACCCTGGCCAGCCGAAACCCATTCCTTTCGACAGGTCCTGCGCGGAAGACACTCGAGGGCAACTGGGTACTGATCATCAGTCAGCCGGACGACGTCGAGCGTCGATTCGACGAGATCTGTTCGGGCCTGTTCATCCTGAGCCCCCGCCGCGGCAACCTGGACGACATGACGGTCCGGATCGCGTACCGGACGCAGGTCTTCCCCGGCGCGAAGCTCGACGCCGCCGCCACATCGGCCGATCGCAGTCACGCTCGGGTCGTCTTTCGGCAGGGTCTGGAGCGGATCGACTTTGACGGCACGTTGCTCGAGGACGGGATTGTCTACGGCAACGTCGTACGGGGCGATGTCTGCCTGGCGGCTCGATTGATGCCCACCGACATGGTCGAGCTCGACCCGCAGATCGCCGTCATGTCGACACTCGATCGTCCCAAGCTCGATGCGGTCGTCAACAAGGCCAAGTCTCAGAAGTTGCCGATGTACGACACCTACCGGATGTTCTGCGCCGAGCACCCCGAGACGTCACTGGCGTTGGACATCAGCCTGAAGAACCTGATGGGTCACGCCGACCCGAGCAAGATGCCCTTGAAGGCGTTCCGCTCGGCGGTCGAGGAGCACGTGAAACTCACCAAGCGCTGGGGACCTCGGATGGAGGTGGTCAACACCCTGGTCCTTGCGCACGTCGCTTTCACTCACGGCTACCCTCCCAAGGCCGCCATCTCACTCACCGACGGGCTCTCCGAAACTCTGGGTGAGCACCGCTGGGCTGAACCCTTCAAGCGGCGGCTCGACGAGTTGCTGGACCTTTGCCACGGCAAGCAGGGTCGGATCGAGGCGGAGGACGCGTTGAAGCAGTTGGCTGCGAAGTCGACGACCGACCGCGAGACTCCTCTGGCCAAGCTCCGGGAACTCCGCAAGAAGCTGCCCTACAACCACTTCGTGACCTACGGTCTGGCCGAGGAGGCGGAGAAGGCCAAGCGAGTTGACGAGGCGTTGCAGCTGTACGGAGAAATCGTCGCCTTGCCGCTGTTGGAACGGCTGCTGGAGTTCGAGTGGGAGAGTGCGGGATTCAAGGCGATCCGCCCCGGGGACACTCTGGCGAGGCTCTGGAAGGCGAAGCACGGCGACACCAAGGGTCTCGCGGCCCACCTCGACGGCGTCTACGCTGCTGCGGTCGAGGACCTGGCCAAGTCGACCGAAGTTACGCTACCCGAATCGGTCTCCCGCAGCGTGTTGTGCGAGTTGTTCACCAGCGTCCGCGCGGATGCGGCTGTGGCGGCCGAGATGTCCACAGCGGCCCTGACCCGTCGGCTGGGAACCGACAAGCTGATCGTGATCCGCTATCACCCGCTGGACGTGGCCAGTCGCAACCAGACCAACGGCGACCCGCTGGCCAACGACGCTTCACTCAATCGCCTGGCCTACTACCGAGGCCGGACCATTCCCTCGGTCTATCTCGACGGCAGACGCCTGGCCGGGACCGACGGCCTGCTGGCCGACACGACTCGAGTCCACCGGCAGCTGGTCCGCCAGACCATCAAGCGGCTGGCTCAACCCACCGACTGGTCCCTGACCCTGGCGGCCAAGCGAACCGGGTCCTCGATCCAGGTCACCGCTTCGGCCAAGAGCGAAACGCCGGCCAGCGGCGAGTACCGTCTCCGGATGCTGCTGGTCGAGGAGCGGATTCCGATGCCGGAGGCCCGCTGTGGGATCCGGGTGCAGGAGATGGTGGTGCGGTGGCAGATCGACGGTGGGGACGGAGCGGTTCCCAAGGATGGCAAGTTCGCCGTCACCGAAACGGTCTCGATCGTTGACATCCGCAAGCGACTGACTGAGGACCTTGCTCGCTTCGAGAGATTGCAGGGGATGAACTTCCCCGAAAAGCCTCTCGAAATGAAGTCGCTGTTCGTGATCGCGTTGGTCCAGGACGAGACGACTCGTGAGGTGCTGCAGGCGAAGCTGGTCCCGGTCACCTCGGTTCCGGCTTCCAATTGACCAGCGCGATGCCGATGGCGACCGCGGCGGCGGCGAGCAGCAGCCACGGCGACGGTGCGGCTTCGCGGAATCCCCACGCGATCAGGACTCCGAAGATCGGAGTCGAGAACGCAAAGATGCTCAATCGCGCGGCGGGGTGCCGCTTCAGCAGCTGCGACTGCACGGCGAAGCAGAAGCCGGCGACGACCAGGCCCTGGTATAGCAGCCCCAGCCCCGCTTCGACGCCGAACCGGCCCAGGTCGATCCGATCCGATTCCAGGGCCAGGGAGGTCAGCGAAAACAGGGCGACTCCGACCAGGTCGTGCCACAGAATCAAGCGTGCCGGCGGGACGACTCGTACGGCGTGCTTGGTGTAGATGATCTTCACGCCCAGCAAAAACCCGCTGCCGACCAGCAGCAGGTCGCCGGTGATCGAGGGTTGGTCGAGCCCCTTGGCGGCCGCGTCGGGGTCACCCGGCGAGGCGACCAGGACCAGTACGACTCCTGATGCGGCCACCCCCAGGCCCAGCAGGCGGCGGGCATTGAGCCGATCGGTGCGGGTGACGAAGTGCTCGATCGCCGCCACCCACAGCACGAAGGTGTTGATCAGCAGCGAGCCGTGCGAGGGGCTGGAGGAGTGCAGGCCGAGGTGGAACAGCGAGATCTGGGCGTACAGCAGCAGTCCGCAGATCAGAGCCGGACGCCGTTGCGAGTGTTCCAGTCTCAGCCCGACCTTCTGCACCCGGCACCACACGACCATGAACCCGGCCGCCAGCAGGAACCGGGCCGCCGCCACGCCGATGGGGGGCAGCACGTCCTGGGAGTACTTGATCGCGACGGGTGTGCCGGCCCACAGGAAACTGGTCAGCACCGCCCAGGTCGCCGACGAGGCCCCGATCGGCTGGCGACCCTCTTCGAGTTCCCGGCTCGTGGACATCCCTTTCCCTGCACCCTCTCGCGGTCAGCCGCCGACACAATTGCCCAAGTCGGCATGAACGGGTTACGGTAGTGGCCCGCTTCCAAAAGTCAATTCGCCCTGATCGCCCGGATTCCTGGCCGTTCCCGGAGACACCCATCGTGAGATCTGTTGTGCTGCGTGGCCTGCTGCTGGCCGCGGTGTTGATACCCGGCGAACTGGCGGCGGCCGAAAAGCCGCCGGTGAGCCGCGATCCGCGGTTGGTGATCGAGCTCTTCGCCGCGGATCCGGACATCGTGACCCCCACCGGCCTGGATGTGGATCACGCCGGGCGGGTCTTCGTGATCGAGAGTAATACTCACTTTCCGCCTGAGGGCTACGACCGGCATCCCACCGATCGGCTGCTGGTGCTCAGGGACCTCGACGACGACGGGCAAGCCGAGCTGCCGACGGTGTTTGCCGACGGGTTCGTGCACGCGATGAGTGTCGCGGTGCGGACCTCGCACGACCCGTCCCAACCCGACACCGTGCTGGTGGCGACGAGGAAGGAAGTGATCGCGCTGTGGGACGACGACGGCGACCTGGTGGCCGATCGCCGCACCCGCATCCTGCAACTGGACACCAAGGGCAACTACCCTCACAACGGCCTGGCCGGTTTCGCCTTCGACGCTCACGGACACATGTACATCGGCCTGGGCGAAAACCTCGGCGCAGCCTACAAGCTCATAGGCAGCGACAAGACGACTCTTGAGGGAGGTGGCGAGGGCGGCAACATCTACCGCTGCCGGCTGGATGGTTCGCACCTGCAGAAGTTCGCCACCGGCTTCTGGAACCCTCACGCCAACTGCGTCGACGCCTTCGGCCGCCTGTTCTGTGTCGACAACGATCCCGACAGCCTGCCTCCGTGCCGGCTGATGCACATCGTCGCCGGCGGCGACTACGGCTACCGCTTCCGCAACGGTCGCAAGGGGTTTCATCCGTTCACGAGTTGGAACGGGGAGATTCCCGGCACGTTGCCGATGCTGGCGGGCACCGGTGAGGCCCCCTCGGGGATCGTCGCCTACGAATCGGACGGGTTGCCCGCTGAATACGTGGGGAACCTGCTGGTGACCAGTTGGGGTGACCACCGGATCGACCGGTTCCGGTTGAAGGAACGTGGAGCGTCGTTTGAATCGGTGGCCGAGGTGTTGATCCAGGGCGGAGTCAATTTCCGGCCGGTCGGACTGGCCACGGCACCCGACGGGAGCCTGTACTGCAGCGACTGGGTCTTGAGGGACTACAAGGTGCACGGACGCGGCCGGGTGTGGCGGATCCGCCAGAAGGCGGCAGGTGACCACCAGGGTAGGAAGCCGGTGCTCGACGTGGTGTCGGTGACTGCCAGGACCCCAGTCGATCAGCTGTCCCGCCTGGCGCGGTCGCCTCGAATCGCCTTGCGTCGTGTGGCTGCGAGGATGTTGGCGCAGACCGCCGAGGGTCGAGCGAGCCTGCGGCGGCTGATCGCCGACTTCCGCCAGAGCCCGCGGACGCGGATCGAAGTGCTGTGGGCGATGGCCGGGGTCGATCGCGGTGACGAGGACTTCGGGTTCCTGAGACCGGGCGCGAAACGGGCTCGATTGGCCGGCGGGTCGACCGAGGTGGAGATCGCGGTGATCGAGCTGATCGGGTCGGGGCAGTTTCCTTTCGATGCCAGCAAGCGGAACTTCCTCGAGGACGAGCGTGTGGCGGCGCTGCTGTGGGTGCCGGATCCGCTGGACCGCCCGGGTCCGACCCGCGGCCACAAAGCCCGCTGGGCGGCCGCGGCGATGCGACTTTTGAGTCTCGAGCAGGCGATCGGGTTCCTGGAACCCGATGATCCCTTCCTGCTGGCCGCCGTGCTGGGCCGGACGCTGCACAAGGACGTCACCGGGCCGGAGTTGCTGAAGGCGATCCGCCTGGCACTGGTCTCCGCCGGCAGCGACCAGAGGCGGCAACAGGCGATCAGGACACTGCTGGTGCTGTCGCTGCTGAAGCGGTTCAACAACCCCGCACTCACCCGCCAGATGCTCGGCGGCGACGGAGTCGATCCGGTGGCCCGCCGGCTGGTGGTGCAGTGGGTGGCCGAATCGGGCCAGAAGGAACTCAGGCCCCAGGTCGCCTCGATCCTCGACGACATCGACATCACCGCCGACCTGTTCCATACGACTCTCGCCGCCCTGGACATGCTCGATGGAGGCGACCCCAAGAAGATCGACAGCACGTCGCCTTCGGACCTGGCGCTGCCGTTGCTGCGGGACCCCAAGCGGTCGGCCGCCGTGAGGTCTCTGGCACTGCAGCTGGTCGATCCCTCGGAGAAGGGGTTGGATCGCAAGCTGTTCGCCGAGCTATTGGCCTCGAAAGAACCCAGGCTGATCGCCGAGACGGTCCGCACACTGGGCCTCTCGACTCACGGCTTTGCCTGGGCGTTGCTGCTGGAGGTGGCTGGTGACCGAAGGCGTCCGCTGGAGGTGCGGGCCGATGCTGTGGCGGGACTGGGCGGCTTTGCGACGCGGCCCGAAGTGGCCGGAGCATTGCGGGGGTGGGTTGTGGATCCGGAGCTGGTGATTCGGGTCGAGGCGTTGCGGTCGTTGAGACCGTCGCTGGGGTCCGATCAGGTCAGCCGGGTGAGGCTGGCGGGGATAATCGAGGCCGTGGTGAAACAGGGGCAGCCGTCGAGCGACCCGGTCCGCGACCTCGTCGATCGCTTGACCACGTCGCTGAAGGTCGCCGGACAAAGTGTGCCGATGTCGCTGAAGGAGATCACCGCCAAGCGGCCGAGAGGGCTCGAGGACTGGGAACGGTTGATCGGGAGTGGAGGCAGTGTGGAGGCGGGTCGACGGGTGTTCTTTCACAACGCCGGACCCCAGTGTGCCCGCTGTCACACGGTCAACGGGCGAGGCCGTCGGGTGGGACAGGACCTGTCGCTGATCGCGAGGTCCAGGAATCGGCGCCAGTTGCTCGAATCGATCCTGGTGCCCAGCCGCGAGGTTGCTCCGCAGTTCACGTCCTGGACGCTGGTGACGACCGACGGCAAGGTGCTCGACGGGGTGATCGTCTACGAGAACCGTGACCGGTTGACGATCGAGGACGCCGAGGGGAAGCAGACCAACCTGGCCAACACCGATGTGGAACTGAGGACGCCTCGCAAGACGTCGTTGATGCCCGAGAAGCTGATCGATCGCCTGGCGATCAGCGAGTTGCGGGATCTGCTGGCGTTTCTGGAGTCGCTGAAGTGAAGTGAGTTGAGTGTGCTGGGGGTCAGACGCCGCCTGTGGTTCGCCGGAGGCGGACCACAAGCGGGGCCTGAACCCTTCGGCCAGAAACCGCGGTTGGAACAAAAGGGTTCAGGCCCCCGCGTGCGGACCGTTGGAGATGGAGCACGGACCATCCGTGGTCCGCCTTCGGCGGATCTGACCCCCGGGCGGACCTGAGACCAGCTCACCCAGCACACCCACGGTCCGCTCGATTTCCTCGAGCGTGTTGTAGTGCAGGGCGCTGATCCTCAGCGTGCCGTGGGGTTCCAGGCCCAGTGCTTCGGTGGCCGGCAACGCGTAGTGGTTGCCCGGCCAGGTGAAGATGCCCCGAGCGGCCAAGCCCTCGGCCAACTCCAGCGGAGTGCGTTGCTGGTGAGTGATCGAGTAGGTTGCGACTCGATGGTCGATCTGGCGGGGGTCGGTGATTCCGTGGATCGTGATTCCGTCCAGGCCGATGAGTCCCTCGAGCAGTGCCAGCGAGAGTTCTCGTTCGTGTTCGCCGATCGCCTCGAAGGCGCTCACCAGTGCCTGCCGACGGGACTGTGCCTGCGGATCGAGTTCCCGTCCCAGGTCGGCGAGGTACTCGATCGCCGCCCCGACCCCCGCAATGCCCTCGTGGTTCCCCGTCCCGGTCATCCACTTCCCGGGCAGCTCATCGGTGGCCGGACGCAACTTGTAGGGTTCAAGCGATTCGAGCAGTTCGCGTCGTCCCCACAGCAGCCCGACATGGGGTCCGAAGAACTTGTAGGCCGAGCAGGCCAGGAGGTCGCAGTCCCAGTCGACGACATCGAGCAGTCGATGAGGGGCGAGGTGGACGGCGTCGACGAAGACGAGTGCTCCGACCTGGTGAGCGATCCGGGTGATCTCGGCGACGGGGTTGACCGAGCCTGAGAGGTTCGAGGCGGCTGCGATGGCGACCAGGCGGGTGGAATCGGTGAGGTGGCTGCGGAGGTCGTCGAGGTCGAGCGTGGCGGTTGCGGGATCGATCGCGGCGTGGTCGACGGCGACCCCGGCATCGCGTGCAGCCAGTACCCAGGGCGTGACGTTGGCGTCGTGGTCGAGCTGCGAGACGAGAATCCGGTCGCCGGGGTTCCAGGTCGCGGCCAGGGCGCGTGAGACGGCCAGGGTCAGGGTGGTCATGTTCGAGCCGAAGGCGACCGTGTCGGGGTCCGAGCTGCCCAGGAAGTCGGCGGCCGCGCGGTGGGCCGAGTCGAGCACCGCGTCACTCTCGATGCTGGTCGCAAACGGGCCGCCGTGGTTGGCGTTGGTGTCTCGCAGGTAATCGCTCACCGCAAGGGCGACACGGGCGGGCACCTGGCTGCCGGCGGCTCCGTCGAGAAACACGGCACGGTGACCGTCGACGGTGCGGCTCAGGGCCGGGAATTGAGAGCGGATGGCGTCGAGATCGAAGCGGTCCGTCATGAGGCCACTCGCGGGGGGGCCGTCTACTCGTCGGATTTCGCCTCGGCCGACTCCTCGTCGTCGTCGGCTGCCTCTTCGTCGTCGCCGCCGTCCTCTTCTTCAGCGGCCTCTTCTTCAGCCGCGTCTTCTTCGGCCGCTTCTTCTTCGGCCGCTTCTTCTTCGGAAGCTTCTTCTTCGGAAGCTTCTTCTTCGGAAGCTTCTTCTTCGGCGGCTTCTTCTTCAACCGCTTCGGGTTCGGGAGTCGGCTCGGGAGTTTCCTCTTCAGGCTCCTCCTCGGGCGTCTCGACGATTTCCAGTCCGGGCACGTTGATCTCGGTGACCTTGATCTGGGTGTACTTTTGTCGGTGTCCGGTGTGTCGTCTGGAGTTCTTCCGTCTTCGGATCTTCTGGATCTCGAGCTTGGGCCCCTTGACCTCGGTCTCGACCACTTCGGCGGTGACGGTCGCACCTTCGATCACCGGTTGACCGATCGCGCTGGCTCCGCCTCCGTTGGCCAGCAGCACCCGATCGAACTCGATCGTCTGGCCCGGCTCGGAGTCCTTGCGGTAGTCGATGGTGAGTTCGTCACCGGTCGACACGCGGTACTGGTGACTTCCGTCGGTAATGACAGCGAACATGGCGGGGGTTCCGCTTGGCGTCGCGTGGTTTGTGAGAGTTTGCGCGAGACAGGGGGAAGACAGGGGGAATCGGAGATTGTAGAGGTTTGTTTTTTTGAATTCGAGCCATCCGGCTAGGAAATCCGCACATCCTTTCCGTGCTGGTCCTTGCAGGTGGCCTTGAGGTGGTTGGGTGAGCAGTCCTTGAGTGTTGAGATGGAGACGGTGGAGCCGCATTCCTGTTCGATTTTGTTGAGGCTGCTTCGTTTGCGATTATTGAGGTATTCGCCGACGCGTTCGTGGACTTCGAGCCTGATGGTCTTGACGCTGCTGCGGCTGGCGTTGCTGGCCACGAGCCTCATCACCTCGATCGCCACGCTCTCGGCCGTCTTGACCAACCCGGTCCCATCGCAGCACGAGCAGTCCTCGTAGACGCTCCGCTTGAGTGACGGCCGGATTCTCTGGCGGGTCATTTCGAGCAGTCCGAAGGCGCTGATCTTCTGGACCTTGGTCCTGGCGCGGTCTCGCTTGAAGGCATCCTTGATGGCCTTTTCGACTCCGCGACGGTGTTTTTCGTCCCGCATGTCGATGAAGTCGTTGACGATCACTCCTCCGAGGTCTCTGAGTCGAATCTGGCGGCAGATTTCTTCTGCGGCCTTGAGGTTGAGTTTGTAGGCGGAGGTTTCCGCGTCGTCCTTGGTACGGAAGGTGCCGCTGTTGACGTCGATGGCGACGAGGGCTTCGGTCTGGTCGATCACGATGGACCCGCCGCCCTTGAGCACCACGGTGCGGTCCTGGATCGCGTCGATCTCGGACTCGATGTTCCACTTCTGGAAGATCGGTTCACTTTCCTCGTAGAGCTTGACTCGCTTGGTCTGCCGGGGCATGCAGATCTTCATGAATTCCTGGGCCCGCTGGTAGGCGGCGGTGTCGTCGATCCAGACGGTTTCGATTTCGCTGTTGTAGATATCGCGGATGGTGCGGATGACCATGTCGCTGTCTTCGTAGATCGCCGAGGGGGTGGGTGCGGAGATGATCCGTTCGACGAGGACTTTCCAGAGCCTGATCAGGTAGTTCATATCGCGTTGCAGGTCGCGTTTGGTCCGGTCGCTGCCGGCGGTGCGGACGATGAATCCGACACCCGGCGGCGGTTCGAGTTCGTTCATCAGCTTGCGGAGCTTGCGACGGAGCTCATCGCCCTCGATCTTGCGACTGACTCCGACCCGGCCCAGCGCGGGCATCAGCACGAGGTAGCGTCCGGGGATCGAGATGTAGGTTGAGAGCGTCGGTCCCTTGGTGCCGATGCCTTCCTTGATCACCTGGACCACGACCTCGCTGCCCTTCCTGAAAATGTCCTGGATCGGCGGCTTGTTGCGTCCGCCACGGTCGTTGCCGGCCCCTCCCTGCCGCTTGCCCTCGTTGCGGGCCGTCTGTTCCTTTTCGGTCAGCAGGTGCTTGTAGTACTGGTACTCGACATCGCTGACGTGCAGGAACCCGTTGCGTCCGACTCCGAAATCGACAAAGGCGGCCTGGATCGACGGCTCGATGTTGACCACCCGAGCCTTGTAGATGTTCGCCACGCAGTTCTCGAGACTGTTGCGTTCGACGTAGAGTTCTTCGAGCACCCCGTCTTCGGTGATCGCGATGCGGCTCTCCTCGGGCTGCAACGCGTTGATCAGCATCTCCTTCTTGACCGTCGGTGTGCCCTGCCTGCTGCCTTGTCGAGACTCCTGCCGTGTGTCGGATTGCTCGGCCGAAGCTGACTGCTCGTCGGATGCCCTTTCGGATCCCGACGCTCGGCCGGACTTGCCCGACCCCCGCCGGCCTCGCCGGCCGCGGCCTCGACGCCTCCGCGATCCCGATCCGCTGGAGTCCTGCGACGAACCGCCGTCGGACTCCGATGCGGTCGCCTCGGTCGCCGCGGTCACGGGTTCCAGCCCGGCTCCGAACTGGCTGCCCGGCTCACCGTCCGATCCACTCTCCGGCCCGGCTTCAGGTTGGCCGGGTGCCGCGAGTTCAGGTTGGCCGGGTGCCGCGAGTTCGGGTTGGTCGGGTGCCGCGAGTTCGGGTTGCGGTTCGGGTGCCGCGAGTT
>Ga0066376_10003183_pt1 | contig 14896 bp, 13 predicted proteins | sample Knorr_S15_td_Bot_FD_77009 | JGI IMG/M metagenome (GOLD analysis project Ga0066376, IMG submission 77009) | Marine microbial communities from Southern Atlantic Ocean transect - Knorr_S15_td_Bottom_ad_5009_LV_A | ecosystem: Environmental > Aquatic > Marine > Oceanic | place: Southern Atlantic... | reverse complement strand
ATTTCTATTGGTTTTACTATAAAACCACCCCAAAATTTTGGTCTTTGTATTTCTTTGCCCTCCAACTCTTGTTCCAATACTTTGAGTTCATTTTCTAAAACGGTTCTGTTTTTTATAACTTCACTTTGATTAGATACAATAGCACTTAACTGGCTTCCTCTAGGACGAGACTCGAAATAACCATCGCTTAAATTTTCAGCAATTTTTTCAGCAGTTCCTTTAATAATAATTTGACGTTCGGCACTTTGCCAAAAAAAAGATAAACAGACATTTGGATTTTTAGCAATTGCTTTTCCTTTTTCGCTTTTGTAGTTTGTATAAAAAATAAACCCTTCATAAGTATATTTTTTAAGTAGTACTACTCTACTCTTTGGATATCCATCTAATCCAATAGTTGCAATGGTCATTGCATTGTTTTCGTCTTTGGGAAAAAACTGATCTACCTCATAAAACCACTTTTGGAATAATTCCATAGGATTTTCAGGCACATTTTTTAATAACAGTTCGTGCTTTTCATAAGATTTTCTATAATTGCTTAAATCTTTTTCCATAATACTAATGCAAGTTACAAGAAAATACTAAATCATGAACGTCTTGCCATCATCAGCTAATTCAATATTGTTAAAAACCTCAAGAGCTTCTTCTTTAAAATCGTTTACATTGTCATAACGTGTAGAATAGTGACCTAAAATCAAGGTTTTTACTTTAGCTTGTTTGGCAATCCTTGCTGCTTGTTTTGCTGTACTATGTTTTGTAGATAAAGCCAATTTTGAATTTTTCTCTAAAAAAGTAGATTCGTGATAGAGTACATCTACCTCTTTAATTATAGGAATTATATCTTCAAAATACGCAGTATCACTGCAAAATGCATAGCTTTTTGGTTTAGACCCTGAAGATGTAACATCTTGATTTTTTATCAATTTCCCCTCTTCATTTTCTACATCAAAACCTTGCTTTAGTTTTCTGTAATAAGCGACATCTATTTTAGCATCTTCAACTTTACAAATATTTAGCTTTCGCTCTTTTTCTTTTTCTTTGAATAGAAACCCATTGGTATAGATACGATGGTCTAACGGAATGGTATACACTTCTACTTTGTCATCTTCAAATATTATTTCAGTCTTCTTTGATACTAACTCATGAAAAATAAGTTTGTAATTTGTCCATGAACCCGATAGTTTCATATGAAGCGTAATGACTTCTTTTAATCCTTTCGGTGCATAAATATGCAAATCGGCTTCTCTGGTTAACAATCTAAATGTTGAAATTAATCCTACCAAACCAAAATAATGGTCACCATGCAGATGCGAAATAAAAATATGTTTTATACGTGAAAATTTTATTTTGTTTTTTCGAAGTTGAACCTGAGTTCCTTCACCACAATCTATTAAAAAAATATGATTACAGATTTCTAAAACCTGTGCTGTAGGATTGGTATTTATTCTTGGTGTTGCACTATTACAACCTAAAATAGTGAGTTTCATAATTAAAATCCTAAATCGCGTTCTATTTCTTCCATTTCTATTTTATCGTAAGCTTCATGAAGTGTTGGTACTATAAATGAGTTCGTCAGGAATGTCATCAATATCAATTTTATCAGTTACTAAAACAAAAGAATGTTTAGCATTTCGATGCCGATTAGATATTTGTAAAAATTCAACAACATCTTGTATAATTAAAGGTCTTAAGCTCGTAAGATTAACAATAATATTATCGTTTTTAAATCGACTATAAAGTATTTGTAACTTTTTAGCAAGTTCGGTAATTGAAGCTCGTTCTTGAGTAATAATAGATATATTTCCGTCTCTATCAAAAATCATTTACAACTGTTTAATTTTTGAAGCTAATAAATAAATAACAGCCATTCGTATTGCTACACCATTTTCTACCTGATTAAGAATTATGGCTTGATTAGAATCGGCAACATCGCTTGTAATTTCTACACCACGATTTATAGGTCCTGGATGCATGATAACAATTTCCTTGTCCAACGACTCTAAAAGTGCTTTATTTACTCCAAATTGCTGTGTGTATTCTCTGGTTGAAGGGAAATAACTTATATCCATACGCTCATTTTGAACACGAAGCATATTAGCAACATCACACCAATTTAGTGCTTTACGCAAGTTAGTTTCAACTTTTACTCCCAGTTTTTCAATGTATTTGGGAATCAATGTTTTTGGTCCGCAAACCATCACATCTGCACCTTGTAGTTGTAGTGCAAAAATATTTGACAGCGCAACACGACTGTGTAATATATCTCCAACAATTACAACGTTCTTACCCTTAACTTCGCCTAATCTTTCTCTTATGGAATATGTATCCAATAATGCCTGTGTTGGGTGCTCATGCGTTCCATCTCCTGCATTAATAATACTGGCTTTAATATGTTTAGACAAAAATACTCCTGCTCCAGCATTTGGATGTCTTATAACAACCATATCAACTTTCATTGATAGAATATTGTTTACTGTATCAATTAAAGTTTCTCCTTTTTTTACAGAAGATTGTGATGCTGAAAAGTTAATTATATCGGCCGATAAGCGTTTCTCTGCCAACTCAAAAGAGAGTTTTGTTCGTGTAGAATTTTCAAAAAATAAGTTTGCTATTGTAATATCACGTAGCGAAGGTACTTTTTTTATGGATCGGTTTATAACTTCTTTAAAGTGATCGGTAGTCTCAAAAATAAGCTGAATATCTTGTTTGTTAAGATATTTAATTCCTAATAAGTGATTGACACTTAATTCGCTCATATTCTTTAGTATTCAGTTTGCAGTTTTCAGTTTACAGTTGACAATTATTTATTTTTCTTATTTAATTTAAATTCAAGTTCTGAAACAATTTTATCATTCTTTATGAATTCTAAACAAACATCTGCATCATTCAGGAACTCAAATTCATTTAAAATTGGCTGCATAGTTTTAAATAACACTTCGGCATTGTTACCATAGGCAAATAACCTTCCATCAGTATCATCCATATTTACTTCATGACCATCAAAATAACCAATATCTTCAGGTATGGTCTCGAATAATTTCATATCAACTTTATGAATTTCATCTAACCCATTAAACTTTCCAAAACTAATGATTACACTATCCTGTAAATCAGGTTTTTCAAAATTAAGTTTATAAAACTCTTCTAAAGTCATTTTTAATTATTCATTATTAATTAAATACACTGTATCTTCGCCTTCATTTTCTATCCAATTCACTTTTACTTTTTCGTTATTAATAGCATCTACTTGTCTTCCTCTATAATCTGGTTGTATAGGTAAATGTCTGCTAAAACGTCTGTCAATAAGCGTTAAGAGTTCAATTTCGCTTGGTCTTCCAAAAGATTGTATTGCTGTTAATGCAGCTCTAATACTTCGTCCTGTATATAAAACATCGTCTATAAATACCACATTTTTATTTTCAATAATAAAATCTATCTCAGTAGTATTTGCTTCTAATGGTTTGTCTCCACGTCTAAAATCATCTCTAAAAAATGTAATATCAAGATGTCCAAGTTGAATGTTTTTTATTTTATAATCGTCTTTTAGCATTTTAGCCAAGCGATCAGCAAGGTATTTACCACGAGGTTGAATACCTATAAGTACTGTATTTGTAAAGTCGTTGTGATTTTCAATAAGTTGACAAGCCAATCGATGAAGAATGATGTTTACCTCTTTTGCGTTAAGTAACACTTTTTGACTCATAACGTATTTGGAATGCAAAGATAATGTAAAATTTTAAAAGTATATATGTTTAACTTTAAATAAAAAAGACTGCCTTTTCAGACAGCCTCTTTATAATAATAAATATGAATAGAAAAACTTAAGCCTTTCCGTCCATTTTATCTTTAAGTGCTTGTAAAGTTTCATTGGCATCACCTAGAGTAGGTTTAGCTTCAGCGTCAGCCACTTTAGCTTTTTTAACTTGGGCTTTAACATTTTTAGCTTCTTCTGCTTTAAAAACTGCTGTATGTGAAGCTACAACGCGTTTAAATTCTTTATTAAATTCAATAATTTTAAACTCGGCTGTATCTCCCTTTTTAAGTTTCTTACCATCTTCTTTTTCAAGATGACGAGAAGGAATAAAAGCTGCGATGTCGTCATTAAAGTTAACAATAGCTCCTTTGTCTACAATTTCAGAAATCTCTGCTTCATGAGTTGTATCGAGAGCGAATTCTTTTTCGTATTTGTCCCAAGGATTATCTGTTGTTTGCTTATGACCTAAACTTAATTTACGTCCTTCAACATCCAACTCTAACACAACAACATCTAATGTGTCTCCAACCGAACAAAATTCACTTGGGTGCTTAATCTTTTTAGTCCAAGATAAGTCTGAAATATAAATTAAACCGTTAATACCTTCTTCTAATTCAACAAATACACCAAAGTTCGTAAAGTTTCTTACAATGCCTTTATGCTTAGATCCTTTAGGATATTTAGTTGTAATATCAGTCCAAGGATCTGGAGTTAATTGCTTGATACCAAGCGACATTTTACGATCTTCTCTGTCTAAAGTTAAAATTTGAGCTTCAATCTTGTCACCAACGGTAACAAAATCTTGTGCTGAACGTAAGTGCGTTGACCATGACATTTCTGAAACGTGAATTAATCCTTCAACACCTTCAGTAACTTCAATAAATGCACCATAATCTGCAATTACAACCACTCTACCTAATATTTTATCTCCAATTTTTATGTCTTCGCTTAAAGATTCCCAAGGGTGTTTGCTTAATTGTTTAAGGCCTAATTGAATTCTGGACTTATTCTCATCAAAATCAAGGATTACAACATTAATTTTCTCATCCAATTCTACAATTTCGCTAGGATGATTAATACGTGACCAAGATAAATCTGTAATATGAATTAAACCATCTACTCCACCTAAATCCATAAATACTCCATAAGAAGTAATATTTTTAACAGAGCCTTCTAACACCTGACCTTTTTCTAATTTACTGATGATTTCTTTCTTTTGAAGCTCAATATCGGCTTCAATAAGTGCTTTATGAGAAACAACTACATTTTTGAATTCGTGGTTTATTTTCACCACTTTAAACTCCATGGTTTTGTTTACATAAGCATCGTAATCTCTAATTGGCTTCACGTCTATTTGAGAACCTGGCAAGAATGCTTCAATTCCAAATACATCTACGATCATTCCACCTTTAGTACGACATTTAATAAAACCATTAACTATTTCTCCGGTATCATGAGCTGCATTAACACGTTCCCAAGCTTTAATAACTTTGGCTTTTCTGTGAGACAATACTAATTGTCCTGTTTCGTCTTCACGTACATCAATTAGTACTTCTACTTTGTCGCCAATTTTTAAGTCCGAATTGTAACGAAATTCATTTAATGAAATTACACCTTCAGATTTTGCATTGATATCTATAATTACATCTCTATCCGAAATATGAATTACTACACCATCGACAACTTGATTATTAAGAGTATCTACAAAGTTTTCAGATACTAATTTTTCAAATTCTTTTAATTGTGCATCATCAACAGGATCAATTCCTTCTTCGTAATTGTGCCAATTAAAGTCCTTTAAAAATTTGTCTGGATTTGCTTGTGCTTCAGAGAGTACTGGAGCTTCTACGGTTACAGCTTCTGTAGTTTGCGGTGTTTCTACTTTAGCTTTTTTTACTTTTTTTACTTTTTTTTCAGCCATTGCTGATTAAAATTTGTATTCTGCATGTATTCAGAAGATTTAAGCAAGTTACACACAGAAGTGTTAGAGTTTGTTTTCAGTTCCTTTTATCTTTCTGAATATTGCTAAAAGGAGCGCAAAGATAAACACATTTTATGGAATTGCCTAATTTGATTTGAAGTAAATCCCAAAAATTAAAAACTATTATTCTAATTTTAAAATCTTATTAATCAACAGCATGATTTGAGTAAATTGTTCTTTTAATGAAAGATTAGAATTATCAATTTCTATGGCATCTTTAGCTTTTTTTAAAGGTGAACTTTTACGATGAGAATCAATATAATCACGTTTGTTTACATTTTTCAATACTTTTTCAAAAGATATATTTTCGCCTCTTTTTATTAACTCATCATAACGTCGTTGTGCACGAATTTTTGGTGAGGCATTCATAAAGATTTTTAATTCTGCATTTGGAAAAACAACAGTACCAATGTCTCGACCATCCATAACTACAGCACTACTTTTTCCTATTTCTTGCTGTTGCTTTACCAGTCGATTACGCACTTCAGGAACTGCAGAAACTACACTTACAAAATTAGAAACTTCCATAGTTCTAATTTCTTTTTCAACATTTTTTCCGTTTAAATACATTTCAGAAAATCCTAATGATGGATTAAATTTAAACTGGAGATTTATATTATTCAACTTCAAAATTAAATCGTTGCTATGAAATTTTTCATCAGAAATAAAATCGTTTTGCATCGCATATAGAGTTACAGCACGATACATTGCTCCTGTATCTACATATATATAATCTAGTGTTTTAGCCAATTGTTTTGCAATGGTACTTTTACCAGTTGATGAAAAACCGTCTATGGCTATAGTAATTTTATTCATGTGTATATATTCATTGTTTTTTAACTGTCATCCCGATAGTTATCGGGACTGTTCGCTATTAATCATTTTCCATGAGTGATAAACTTTTAGCATGCTCGTTTCATCTTATTGTAGGTTTATTTGTAATCCGAAAAAACTGGCGTTTCCAGCACCTGAATATCTTGCATGTGTATAACTAAATCTCATTTTTTTAAGTTTTATTCCAAACCCAAAAGACAACCCTGAAAAGTTTCGTTGATCTAATATTCTTAGTTCTTCAGCTCTTCTAAAATTGTATCCTACTCTAACATTAAATCCTTTATCTGGAAATAATTCTGCTCCTAAAATTAAATGTCGTAACGTTTCGTTTAAAAATCCTATTTCCTCTTCTGTTTGATTTCCATCTAAATCACTTGTAGTTCTTGCAGGATTTGGTTTTGCAATTGGCCACTTTTGCAAATTTTCGAATGTTACATGCCAACGCAAAGGTACATTTTCTAAAGTTTGAGACATCCCAAAATCTACCTCAAAAGGCAAAGGTTCATTCAATCCAGCATAAGTTGTTATTTGTGATCCTAAATTTCTAACAACTATTGCAGCATTAAAATTAATATCTTTATTTATGTATAACAATCCGAAATCGGCAGCAACTCCAAAAGATGTGTATTGTTCAAGTTTCGAGGTAATTATTTTTAGATTAGCACCAAAATAAAAATCGGTGTATCCAATTTGCAATGCATAACCTAATGATATCGCAGATTCGGCACCTGTAAAAGATCCTGTTGAAATTCCATTTTCGTCATAACCATCAAAATCTCCATAATTTATATAAGTAATTCCTATATGAAAAGTTTGCGTTCTTCGGTCCCAAGTATAAGCATAAGCAGCTGTTCCATAACCTATTCCACCCAAATAACTAGAATAATTAAGTGCTAACTGATTATTCATTTCAACATTAATCGTAGCCGGATTATAAAGTCCTTGTGTTACATCGTAATCCACATTAGTAAGTACTTTTCCTCCTAAAGCAGCTTGTCGAGGAGAAGATACCAAATTTAAGAATTGGTAAGTCGCTTCTCCTCCTACTTGAGAAAGCAAAGAAGTAACAAGAAACAAAAAAAACAGAGTGATAATCGTTCTTATCATAAAGTCGCAAAATAACTAAATCTAACTTAAAACGATTGTATGAATAATTTATTTTTGAATCTCAAAAAAATCAACATCAAAATTAGCTCTTTGTCGTTTGTATTGGGTGAATTTATGGGGTATTATTATTTTTTAAACTCCACAAAACAAATTCCAAATTCCAAAAAAATCCAAATAACTATCCTTAGGCATCAAATTTAGTGTTATTATACATTTATTATAAGCATACTTTTTTTTGATACAAAGTTTGTGTTTTGAACATTAAAATTTTGAATCTGAATATTGTTTGATATTTGTGTTTTGATATTTGGAATTTCAATTTTCAACCACTATTTGGCATAGAGTTTTAAAATTTAAGCATGATATTACAGCTTTTTTGCGTTTTTAATCTTTTCCTGCGTTAATGCCAATTTAATAACATCGCTCATATCCGAAACATAATGAAAGGTTAATCCTTTAAGATATTCTGCTTTTATTTCTAAAATATCGCTTTTATTTTCTTTACAAAGCAATATTTCTTTAATCCTGGCACGTTTTGCTGCAAGGATTTTTTCTTTAATACCACCTACAGGAAGTACTTTTCCGCGAAGTGTAATCTCACCAGTCATAGCAAGGCTTTTCTTTACTTTATGCTGTGTAAACAATGAAACTAAAGAGGTTAACATTGTAACTCCAGCACTTGGACCATCTTTTGGTGTTGCACCTTCAGGAACATGTATATGCACATTATACTTATTGAAAATATCAGGACTAATTCCAAAAGTATCCGCGTTAGCTTTAATATATTCCATAGCAATTGTAGCAGATTCTTTCATGACTTTTCCCAAATTTCCGGTAATTGACATATTCCCTTTTCCTTTAGACAAGATAGATTCGATAAACAATATATCGCCTCCTACACGAGTCCACGCCAATCCAGTAACTACTCCAGCGACATTATTGTTTTCGTACTTATCACGTTCTAATTTTGGGCTTCCGAGTACTTCAATTATATCTTCATTAGATATTTTTATGTTGTACTCTTCTTCCATTGCAATATTTTTTGCAGCGTAACGCACCATTTTAGCAAGTTGTTTTTCTAAACCACGAACACCTGATTCTCTGGTATAACCTTCAACTATTTTTTCTAATTGTGGCATTGCAATTTTTAAATGTTTTTTAGATAAACCATGTTCTTTTAATTGCTTTGGCAATAAATGCCGTTTACCAATTTCTACTTTCTCTTCGATAGTGTAACCAGTAACATTAATAATTTCCATTCTATCGAGCAGTGCAGGTTGAATAGTTGATAAACTATTGGCAGTTGCTATAAACATTACTTTAGACAGATCGTAACCCATTTCGAGGAAGTTATCATAAAACTCAGAGTTTTGTTCTGGGTCTAATACCTCAAGCATTGCTGATGATGGATCTCCTTGGTGAGAATTAGACAGTTTATCTATTTCGTCTAAAACAAAAACCGGGTTAGAAGTTCCTGCCTTTTTTATACTTTGTAAAATCCGTCCAGGCATGGCGCCAATATACGTTTTGCGATGTCCTCTTATTTCAGCTTCATCTCGTAAACCACCGAGAGATACTCGTATGTATTCTCTTCCTAAAGCTTCAGCTATGGATTTACCTAATGATGTTTTACCGACTCCTGGAGGTCCATATAAGCACAAAATTGGGGACTTCATGTCGTTACGAATTTTCAGTACTGCGAGATATTCAATAATTCTTCGCTTCACATCATCCAAACCATAATGGTCTCTATCAAGAATTCTTTTTGCCCGCTTTAAATCGAATTTATCTTTACTAAATTTATTCCAAGGCAAGTCTAAAAATAAATCCAAATAATTACGCTGTATCGAATACTCAGCAACTTGAGGATTCATACGTTGCATTTTTGAAATTTCCTTGTCAAAATGTTTCGCTACATCGTTATTCCATTTTTTCTTTTTAGCTCGAGTTTTCATCTCTTCAACCTCTTCTTCATAACTCACGCCACCAAGTTCTTCCTGAATGGTTTTCATTTGCTGGTGCAAAAAATACTCACGTTGCTGCTGGTTTAAATCGCTCTGTACTTTGGATTGAATATCATTTTTTAGTTCTAACTTCTGAAACTCTACATTCATATTCTTTAGTGTAACCAATGCACGTTCTTGTAAATCGTTTATTTCTAAAAGTTCTTGTTTTTCTTTAACTGAAAGATTCATATTAGAAGACACAAAATTTACTAAAAACGAACTGCTTTCAATATTTTTTATAGCAAAAGAGGCTTCGTTTGGAATATTGGGACTATGCTTTATAATTTCTATAGCCAAATCTTTTATAGAATCTATAATAGCGGAAAATTTCTTGTCATTTTTTGCTGGCGAACTTTCAGGAACTTCGAGAACAGTAGCATTCATATAAGGCTCTTCAGTAATTATTTCGGCTACTCGAAATCGTTTTTTCCCTTGTATAATAACTGTTATATTTCCGTCAGGCATTTTAAGCACTCTTAAAATTCGAGCAACCGTTCCTGTATGATGGATGTCTTTTGCTGATGGATCTTCTACCGTTTCATCTTTTTGAGACACCACGCCAATGACTTTATTTCCTTTATTGGCATCGTTAATTAACTTTATTGATTTATCTCTTCCTGCTGTTATTGGAATAACAACTCCAGGAAATAAAACCGTATTTCGCAATGATAATATTGGTAAGGTTTCTGGTAATGATTCTCTATTTATTTCTTTCTCATCTTCAGTGGTCATTAACGGAATTAACTCTGAATCTTCGTCAAACTCCAGAAATGACAAACTGTCAAGACTTACAAATTTAGATTTTGCCATACTATATTTTAAGTCATTCTGTCACTTAAACAGAATTGTTTTACTTTTATAATTAATTAATTACAAAAAGATTAGCTTTAAAATCTAATGTTTTACAAGGTTTTTAAAGTCTATATCGCATCCTTAAGTTCAATTGTTATGCCATAGTAATCATAATATTCTTAAATAAAAAACAATTTTTTTTAAATAAAACTGTAACAATCATGTATTATTTTAATCATTCCTATAAACAATTTGTTTTTTGACGCTTACTAACCACAATATTGAACAACTTGTACAGCTATGTAAATCTGAAAACCAAAATGCGCAATTGGAAGTTTACAACCGATATTACAAAGCAATGTATAACATAGCTTACAGAATTGTAAAAGATAGTTTTGAAGCCGAAGATATTATGCAAGACTCTTTTTTGACTGCATTTACAAAGTTAGAGAGTCTAAAAGACTCAATGACTTTTGGATCATGGTTAAAACGAATTGTAACGAATAACAGTATTTACCATTATAAAAAAAAATAATAAATACGAAGAAGTTAATTTAGATGATGTACTGTATAAGGTTGAAAATAATGATGGTGTAACCAGCGATTATGAATTTACAAACTTAAAAGCAAGACAAGTATTAGAAACTATGAAATCTTTAAAAGACAATTTATAGAATTTTGCTAACTCTACATCTTATTGAGGGCTACGACTACGAAGAAATTAGCGAAATTATGAATATTTCGTATGCTAATTGCAGGACTACAATTTCTCGTGCAAAAAAGAGTTTAAGGCATAAATTACAGCTTATAGCTGGATATTAAAATTTTGATTATGACTAAAAATACTTTAAATAATTTGTTTGAAAACCTAAAAGAGGATTTCGATATTAAAGAACCAAAATTGGGTCATCAACAACGTTTTTTAGACAAATTAAATAATAAAAAAGAAACAATTATAGATGTACCAAAACCAGTTAGGAAGCTTTGGAGACCTTTACTTGGTGTTGCCGCATCAATAGTATTATTAATTTCAATATTTGTGGGAATTCAACAAAACAGTAATTCAAAAGAGCTTGCGAGCATTTCTCCTGAAATGGCAAATACACAAGATTTTTTTACCAATGCAATTATCAGTGAACTTGAAAAATTAAACAGTGAAGAAACACCGGAATTTCAAGATTTAATTGTTGATGCATTATTTCAAATTAAAATACTTGAAGAAAACTACTCCCAATTAAAAATAGACTTAAGCGAAAGCGGTGACGATAAACGTGTTATATATGCTATGATTATCAATTTTCAAAAGAGAATAGACTTACTACAAAATGTAGTTGAACAAATAGATAATTTAAAACAACAAAATATTAAACAAAATGAAAACAGCACTATTATATAAAGCACTCGTTACTTTTTTACTTATTCCTACTTTAATGATTGCCAGTAACGGTAAAAACTGGAAAGGAAGATACACCAAAGAAAAAACCATCAACAAAGTGTTTACTGTAAATCCTGATGCTACTTTTAAAGTAGATAACAGTTATGGCAATATTGATATCATAACATGGAATGAAAATCGCATAGAAATAGAAGTACATATCACTACCAGTAGTAATAATGAAGATAAAGCACAAAAGAAACTAGATGAAATTACAGTAGAATTCAGTAATTCTTCAAGTTACGTTTCTGCGAAAACAAGATTTAATAAAAGTAGATCTTGGTGGAATTGGAATTGGGGCAACAATAATGTAAACATGAAAATTAATTACATCGTTAAAATACCTATTACCAATAATGTTGATATCAGCAATGACTACGGAAACATCAACCTCGATAAATTGGAAGGTCATGCAAAAATTAGTTGCGATTATGGTAAAATAACTACCAAAGAACTAATGGCAGATAATAACATGATAAGTTTTGATTATACCAACAACAGTTATTTTGAATACATTAGAAGTGGCAAAATAAACGCAGATTATAGTGAGTTTACTGTTGGAAAAACTAATGATTTAAAAATTGTAGCAGATTATTCCAAATCTAAAGTCGAAATAGCAGAAGATGTTTCTTATAATTGTGACTATGGTTCAATAACAATTGAAAAAGTGAATAATGTTAATGGAAATGGAGATTATTTAACAGTTCGCATTGGTGATGTTTATAAAAATGTAAGCATTGAGGCAAATTATGGCTCTCTAAAAATTGATAACATGACTGACAATGCAGGAGATGTAACCATTAATTCAGACTACATGAAAATTACTATTGGTTATTCTGCTAACTACATTTTTAATTTTGAAATCGATTTAGGATATGCTTCATTAAGAGGAAAAGAAGATTTAGAATTTGCCAAACAAATTATCAAATCTAGAGAGAAATATTATGCTGGTTATTATGGAAATAATAATTCTGGAAACACAATAAAAATAAAGTCGGAATACGGAAGTGTATCCTTTAAAAAAAATTAATAACAATCAAAAAACAACAATTATGAACAAATCAATCTTATTATTAGCCGCTTTAATGCTTACTACTTTAACACACGCACAATGGTGGTCGGAAAATGAAAAAGTAAAAGGAAATGGTAACACAACTACCATAACAAGAACAACAGGTGATTATGACGGCATTAAATGTGCTGGTTCTATGGACTACATTTTAGTAGCAAGTACAGAAGGAAATATTAAACTTGAAGGTGAAGAAAATTTGCTCAAACATATTATTACCGAAGTTAAAGGGAATAATCTAATTGTAAAAGTTGAAAAAGGTATCAACCTAAGACCAAGTTGGGGCAAAACAATAAAAATCACCATTCCATTTAAGGATATTTCCAGCGTTTCGTTAGCAGGTTCGGGAGATTTATGGAATGAAGATGTTATTACTTCAACTAATTTTGATGTGTCTTTAGCAGGTTCTGGAGATGTAATTTTAAATATAGAAGCATCTTCTATCGAAGGAAGTTTAGCAGGTTCAGGAGATATTACATTAAAAGGGAATACAAACAACTTAACAATAAAATTAGCTGGTTCTGGCGATATTCATGCTTTTGGTTTACAATCTAACCATACTGTAGTTTCGGTTGCAGGTTCGGGAGATATACAAGTAGTAAGCAATAAAAGCTTAAAAGCCAGAGTTTCTGGTTCAGGGGATATTGAATACAGAGGCAATCCAAGTAAAGAAGATACTAAAGTTTCAGGTTTTGGAAGTATTAGTAATTAACCAATCTAATTAAATTAAAAGAAGCAGATTTCTTTGGTTTTCAACTTAGAATTCTGCCTCTTTTATATTCATTTTTTCTTAATTAGCTGAAGCTTTTTTAGGAACTCTAAATAATAAAATAATTCCTAATAAAAAGAAAACAAACAAAAACAAAAACGCATTTCGCATACTACCGGTAATCTGGTCTATTGTAGCAAAAATTACCATGCCAATTACGATTCCTATTTTTTCGGCAACATCAAAAAAACTAAAATATGATGTTGTATCTTCAGTTTCTGGTAAAAATTTTGAATATGTTGAGCGTGATAGAGCCTGTATTCCTCCCATAACCAAACCAACAAAAAAAGCAATAGCGTAAAATTGCATAGGAGTTTCGACAAAATAACCATAAAAGCATAAAACCATCCAGATAAAATTAATAACTATTAAAGTTTTAATGTTACCAAATTTTGCTGATGCTCTCGATGTTAATACTGCTCCTAATATGGCGATAACTTGAATAATTAATATACTTCCTATTAAACCCAAGGTTTTATTACTATCGCTTCCCCAATCAATTTCTTCTTCACCAAAATAAACAGCCACCAACATAATGGTTTGTACTGCCATACTATACACGAAAAACGCTCTTAAATATAGTTTTAGTCTTAAATTACTTTGCATTTGTTTCCAAACTAATTTTAATTCTCTAAAACCGTTAAAAACTACATCTTTAGTGACTTTATGTCCCGAAGAAACACCTTTAGGTAAATAATAAAATGAATATTGACTAAATACAATCCACCAAACTCCAACCATTACAAAAGAATAACGCATCATTTGCAGTTTAGCATCTGCATCTTCCTGACTCATTACCATTACTAAATTTACGACTAACAATAAAACGCTTCCTATATAACCCATTGAAAACCCTTTAGCACTAATCCTATCCTGTTGTTCTGTAAAAGCAATATCTGGTAAATACGAATTATAAAATACCAAACTTCCCCAATATCCAATTAAACCCATAAAATAAAAAAACAAACTTATATAGATATGGTCTAAACTAAACCAATATAAGCCTATACAACCAATACCGCCAACGTAACAGAAAAACCTCATGAATGCTTTTTTGTTACCTACATAATCTGCAATTCCAGAAAGTAAAGGCGATGTAAAAACAACTACTAAAAATGTAAATGCAGTAACAAATGTAATTAAGGCAGTACT
>Ga0066376_10003182_pt1 | contig 14897 bp, 10 predicted proteins | sample Knorr_S15_td_Bot_FD_77009 | JGI IMG/M metagenome (GOLD analysis project Ga0066376, IMG submission 77009) | Marine microbial communities from Southern Atlantic Ocean transect - Knorr_S15_td_Bottom_ad_5009_LV_A | ecosystem: Environmental > Aquatic > Marine > Oceanic | place: Southern Atlantic... | reverse complement strand
CAATTTCTGCTAATATTGAGCGGGCTAAACGATTGGCTTCATGCTCTAGTTCCCGCCAATCTAATTCTGGAAGGCCTTCTGGATATATTGCTGGTAAGTGCAATAACCAAGCCTGCTGGTCTGCTTCAGATATTCCTGCTCTTTTCAGTGCTAAGTCTATATTTTGTGTGCCTGCAAGGTGGAGAATGAATTCCATCTCGACGCTTCTTGCTGACATTATTTTCGACTGTTCTTTTTTTCTTGTAGCCGACCATGCAGCCCAAAGTTGGCGTTCAGAACCAACCGAACGAGCACCAACTAAACACCAAGATTGGTCACTTGATACGGCACCCAAGTGCAATGCAATTTCCTTTGCTGACTCAATTGGACTATCAAAGTTGATTCGCCAACAAGGAAACCATGGGCTGGGTGAAGGGGCCCTCATTAGGGCTTGCTCAAGGTCAACGGTTGATGAATGAACCCATCCAAAGGAATCAGGACATTTTGCGTATATCACGCACTGCTCTTTCTAAGACCTTAGGACCCCAGCCTCGTATTGCCATCAATCTACGTTTATCGAAATCAGTTAACTCCAATACTTCGCGCGGATTCATCAGTCCTAAAGAAAACAAATCTCGGGCTCGTCCTCTGCCGATATTTGGGATTCTAACCATCGGCAATAATTCTTCTTTGCAACCATGAGTAATTCGTTGTTTCAGGGAATCAAGGATCTTTCCAAGGTTAACTGCATTAGGCAAATTCTCTTCTGAAATTTCTTCATCATTCAGAACTAACTCCCTTCCTGCATAGAGCAACCAACGCATCAATTCAACTCTAGTCCGTAGGTCGCCTGGGGCGATTTTCATCTCGCTCTCTATGGTTCTATAACCGGCCTCATCTATCCAGCGTTCCAAAGTCCAAGCAGTTTGAGTCAATCCTAACAGGACATCTTCTAATCTCTCTTCTCGCAATAGGCTTTCACTCTCAATTGCAGTTTTTACGTGTAATTCGTCTTTGCTACGCTTAGCCCACATCATCAAGAAATCAGGAGTTGCTGAAATTAAGTGCATTATTGCAAATTCAGTCGGTTTCTTTGCTTGAGCAATCATCGCTATGGCTTTTCTAAATCCATCTCGAAGGATTGTAGCACTCAATGGATCGAGGTAGAGTTGTGCCACTCTTTTTCCAAAGTTCGTTGCTTGGTAAGTCGTGGATAGAGGTTCTCTTTCAGTATTGGAATTAAGGACTTGTACTTCGATGCTGTCTGCTCTTTCAAAACCTATCGAAGTAGAGATGATTCGGCTCTTAGCATCATTAGTTTTCATTTGCTTACTATATCCAACTCCAGCAGTTTGGCCTGCTGAACTTGCCCAACTTGGCAACTCATCATCCCAATCTTCTAATTCAGAATCAGCCTCATCAATCGACTTATCTGGCACTCCACGGTTGATGAAACCCTCTTCAACTAACCAATTCAACGTCTTATCGATTCTTTCATCAATCAAACATGCGGGTTGGGTTTTTGAGAGAAATGTTGCCTCGAAAAAACGACGGATCAAGTCTCTATTATCAAGACCTCCAGTAGCAATTCCAGATAATAAGTGCATTCTCAAGGGGGGTTCTGCCGCTAATTTAGAGATTACAGGCTCAGGAGGGCCGTGGATGTATCGTTCTGCAACAGCATCTGCTTCAAACACTGGGTCCTCTCCTTTACAGGCAAGCCAAGCCTCTCCCTGGGAGTCGTACCTTGGTCTTCCAGCCCTTCCCATCATTTGCCTTACCTCGATGGTACTGATCCAGCCAGTCATCCCATCTTGCCATCTTTTCAAATCCCTGACAAATACTCTGCGGGCGGGTAAATTAACTCCGGCTGCCAAGGTAGGTGTTGCTGTCAAACAAAATAACAAGCCATCTTTGAAGGCTTTTTCAATGGATTTTCGCTGTTTGTAAGTTAATCCAGCATGATGGAAAGCAAGGCCACCTCGAACCGCTGAAGCAAGCCTGTCACTAAGGGCAGAATCATTTTCTTTCTGTATCTCATCAGCAAGGCTAGATAATGAATTCATTCTTTTGGAATTAGGTTGCAGAATTTTCAGAGTTCTTTCAGCCAATTTTCTTGCTTCCGATTCAGCAGAGCGTCGGGTCGAAACAAAGACCAATAATTGACCCTCTTCATCTATAGTGTCTTTCAATGCACACCAAGCGATATGAGATTTCGGACCTTCAAGAATTCGAGGTGCTGGTAGGCTAACTACCTCAGATGTGGAGACACAACTTCGGACTTCTAGATGGCGTTCTGCCAAGGTCGCATATTGCAATGGCACAGGCCTCCAATCAGAGATAATTAGTTCGGCATCCAACCATTCTGCGATTTTATCTGGATTTCCAATGGTCGCACTCAATGCTATAATCTGGGCCTTTGGATGAGAAATCCTCAGTCTGGCCAAATTAACTTCTAATGTTGGACCACGGGATGAATCATTGACTAAGTGAATCTCATCTGCTATAACAACACTAACTCCAGAGATAACATCCGGTCGGTTGCGGCTCAATGAATCGAGTTTTTCAGAAGTACAAACAAGAATATCGGCTTTCTCCAAGTTTTGTACTTCTCTATTGGCATCACCAACAGCCATTCCTACTTCTAAACCACAGGCAGCAGCAAGGCTTTGTAATTCCTCATGTTTTTCACTGGCCAGAGCTTTGAGTGGTACGATGTAAATTGCCCTGCTGCCAATTTCTTCAACCAGCAAGCGGCGGCATATGGCCAAATATGCGACTAGACTTTTTCCAGATGCAGTAGGTATTGCCAACACTAAATTTCTACCCCCTAAAGCGGCAGGTATTGCTTCAGCCTGTGGCGGATAAAGACTCTTGATTCCCCATTGCTTGCTAAGAAATGAAAGAACACAATCGGGTAAGTCGAGGTCGGCTACGGGATAGGGCCGGCCTGACATAGGAAGGCAACGGTTGTCAAGGGTCCAAAAGCCAACCGGTGCTTCAAGCAGCAGGGTCAAAGACTCAGCATGAGGGTTGAATGTGCTGCCAATAACCTCAAGTCAGGTCTATGTCGTGGGGGGGGTATGGGCGACAATGCAGTTAATGAAATCGAGCGCCGACTCGAAGTATTCGAAGACGAACCTGACCTCAATGATTGGGTTGAAGTTTTCTCTGGTGCAATGATAATGTCAATCGGTGTATATTTCCTAATCTACCCTGGCGACATCATCTCAACAGAAGTAATGCAATGGTTCGCCGCAATCGTCAGTTCAGTCGGTCTCGTATGGGCAGCCCACGGCCTCAAAGACATGGCAGTCAAGGAAGTACGCCGCAGCATCGTCATGCTAGATGCCTCGTCCAAGCAAGAATCAGTTGATTATGGACTCATTCGTGATGTACTACTCCACCCAAAGCAATACCGCAGTTTCCTCTTAGAAGCATATGAAAAAGCCTACGAAGATGGTGTACTTTCAGATGAAGAAATGGAGGAGTTGAAGACTATCCAGAGCGCACTCGGTATGAGCGATAAAGAAGCAGCCGCAATTGCCACTAGAGCAGCAATCAATGCAGCACTAAAGGACGGAAGCGTTAGTTCAGAGGAGTTGGATCTAATCACCGATGCAGCATCAAGGGCTGGACTTTCAGAAGACGACATCGACAAAATCAAGAAAGCCTTGGAAGATGAAAAGTTGGACAAGGATGAAAAGAAGATGCTCGATGATGTTCTAGGCAAATTGGACTGAGTTAGTTACCCATTTCTTAGGAGTTAATTTCTCCATTTTCCACATGTATTGGTTTATTTTCGTGAGAATTGATTACTTGGAATAATGCTCAACTTAATGCACCATCGCCTTATCGAGAGGCCATGGCCGCAGCCAGCAGCAATCAACAATCAAATGATGGAACAGGTAGACACCTCGACCAAGATATTGCACAACGCATGATGGATGGAGCCATCCAAGCAGGAGCAACATATTCTGAGGTGCGTTTGGTTTCCAACCAAAACACCTCGATATCGATGCGAGATGGACAAGTAAGAAATGCAATTTCAGGCCTTGATGTAGGGGCTACTCTTCGCTGCCTAGTAAACGGTTCATGGGGAGTTCATTCGACCACAGATTTGCAAGCCCTAGCATCACAAGTTGAGGCCACTGTAAACCTAGCCTCATCGGTTGCACAACGAAGAGCAAAGGAAGATTCAGCAGTGGAATTAGCAGATATTCCAATCAGCACAACAGATGTGCATTGGAGAGCAAAAAAGGATATTCGGGATATTTCAATGCAAGAAAAAGTGGAAGTGCTTGAGGAATTTGATTCATTCATCAGAACTGATGAGCGCATTGTCTCAGTCAATACCGGTTTCACTGACGAGCATATCGAGATGGAACTAACAACATCTGAAGGAATGGACCGAGCCTGGTCCTTTCAAAGAACTTGCACAAATGCAATTGTTACCGGCAGGGAATCTGGCGAGGTTGCATCCTATAGAACAAGAGTCGGAGGGGTTGGTGGATTTGAGGCAGTCGAGGCAGTTGACCTTCAACAAGTTGGCGCCTCTGCTACTGAATCAACCCTGCGAATCCTAGGCGCAGAACGCTCGCCTTCCGGAAAAATGACTCTGATTGCCGATCCAGATTTGACTGGAGTATACATCCACGAAGCATTAGGACACCCTTGTGAGGCTGACCTCGTTGCTGCAGGAGATTCCTGTCTCGATGGAAAACTTGGAGAAATCATTGGAAGTCCCCTAGTTACAGTGATTGATGACCCCACTTGGCAGGGAGGGCATGGCAGTTTTCCCGTCGACGCTGAAGGCTTTGATAGCAAATCGAGAACACTTATCGAAAATGGAAGATTGATGACTTTTCTCAACCACCGTGAAACTGCAGCCCATTTCGAAATTGAGCCAAACGGTGCTGCCCGTGCACAAGATGGTCTCCATCACCCATTGGTCAGAATGTCAAATACCATGATAATGGGTGGAAATCACGAGGATTTAGATGATTTGCTAGAAGGAATTACGGACGGAGTTTACGCCTGTGGCACACGCGGTGGACAAGTGGATACTGGCCGAGGAAGTTTTCAATTTGCAGCCCAAGAAGCTTGGAGAATTAGAAATGGAGAATTAGTTGAGCCATTGAAGGATGTTAGTGTCAGTGGAATGACATTATCCATCCTCAAAAATATAGATGGTCTTACCAAACACGCAGAAATGGCCAGTCCAGGCTTTTGTGGAAAAGGACAAGTTGTGCCAGTTGGGGATGGTGGACCAGAAATGCGAATTCGAGAAGCATTGGTAGGATGAAAAAGAGGGTGCTTAAATGACATTGATGCCTGAAGATTCATGCCAACGGCTGCTTGATGGCTGCCAACGAATTGGAGCAGTCGCAGATAAATCTGTAGCCGATATGTGGGAAATTTTTGCGATCCAATCCTATGGAGCAGAAGTGGAAATCGAAGCAGGTAAAGTTAGCCTCGCCGGTGGAGGAGGAGAAGGTGGCTTTGGGCTGCGTATCCTAAATCAAGGTAAGGTGGGCTTTGCATATGCCGCAAATTCTGGTGACTCACAAAGGTTAGTTGATGCTGCCTTGAGCGCTGCATCCCTCGTTCCTTCAGTAGAAGGATTTGAATTCCCTGACGATGAAGGAGAGACCTCCGTGTCTCCACTGTGGGATACAGAAGTAGACAATGTATCTCCTGAACAATTAATGCTCCAGGCTGATTCGATGCTCTCAACTTGCAAAGAATTCAACTCCATTGCGGTGATAACAGGTGGTGGAGTTTCAGCCTCATGCACAGCAGGAGCACTCCTCACAAGTCAAGGGATAAGCACTTCAGGGATGCAATCTAGCCATGGCGGAGGGATTCAAGTCACCATTGATGACGATGATAAATTGACCAGCGGTTGGTCTTCGATGGAGTCTTTCGAGTTATTGGATGACCTATCTCCTATCTGTGATGAAGCGGTTAGACTGGCTGAAATCACTCGAAATACAATCACTGATAACGACGGTGCACGCGAAGCCCCAGTTTTGTTCACTCATGGAGGAATTAGAGGTCTTTTTAGCAATGTTTTTACTTCTTCATTAAGAGGTGAAAAAATGGTTAGAGGTGAATCAGTTTGGTCAGGTAAAATCTCTGAATTAGTATTTGATAATCACCTATCAATCCATGATGACGGCACTATAGAAGGCGGGTCTGGCTCCGGTAGAAGAGATGGAGAAGGTAAGAAAACTCAACGGACTACTTTGATAGAAAGGGGGGTTTTGAAGAGTGGGATTTGGTCTACTAGAGATGCGGCAGAGCAAGTATCAGAAGGAAATATCGAAGATGCCACAAGTACTAGTAATGCTGGGAGAGGAGGACACCAGTCATCCCCTTATACCTCAATTTCTAATTTCATATTAAGTTCAAGTCAGCCTTCAAACTCTAGAGATTCAGTTATCGAAGAAATGGAAGATGGTTGGGTAGTCCATTCAGTTATGGGAGCACATACGGCAAATCCATCGAGTGGCGATTTCTCTGTAACCTCATCCTCAATTCTGAAAGTTGTTGATGGTGAAATAATTGGGGCATTGAAGCAAGCCGGAGTTTCGGGGAACCTTCCAAAGGCTTTCAGCGAAGGTGTTTCTTTGATAGAAATGGACAAACCTCGAAGTATTTGGGCTTCTGGCTCGGTTGTCATCCCTGATATTTTACTTCGAAGTGGCATTAGAATTAATCCATGTTGAATTGTTCACTTTCAATTTTCCACTGGCAGGGTGGCCCAATTGTTCAAGAACCCTCGGCGTTGGGTATCGGGTTCCAAGGAGGTGTAGGAGTGCAAGTAGAACCACAGCCAGCGCGAAAACCTGCAACCTGTTTATGCGGGTTGGAGTCAAAAGGAGAGAACGACAAGCCGCGGAGGAATCTTCGTGTCAGATGATGCAAACATGGAGAATGCCATCAAACAAGTTTTGGCATCCGTCCCTGGAGCGAATCCCGAAGAAATCAAGATCGAGTTTCAACGATACCAAACTGATTTCCTAATTCCACCCTCAGATGCCATGCGCTCTGTAATGCGCAAGTTCCAAAGTAAAACAGGTTCATCCACAAAAACCACATCCGGTCAAGCATCCACTGCTCCGCCAATGAAAAAAGTGCAGCGATTATCAGAACTAAGGGCTGATGACAAAAATATAGAGATAGTAGTTGAAATATCATCACATAACATAAGAACCCAAAAAGTACGTGGCGAGGACAAAGATATCGCTTTCGGTTTCCTTGAAGATAACCCCAACGGAGAAGGGGATGGAAAAAGAATGCGCTGGTCCTACAAGGACTGGGGTGCAAATTTAAACATCATACCTGGAGTTGTTGTTCGTATCGAAGGCGCATCCGTTAACGAATACCAAGGCCAAATGAGCCTCAACATTAACCAAACCAGTAGAGTCGTGGTATTGAAGGAAAGTAGTAGAATCAGCGTCAACCCCAATGAGCCCATTAGCCTCTCTGACGCATCTAATAGCGATGGCGACATAACAGTCATCGGCAGAGTACTGGCAGTTCGAAAAGACGTTATCCACCGCAAAGATGGCAGCGGCACAATAGATGTGGTAAGGGGCAGATTAGGTGATGCATCAGGCGCCCTATCCTTTCTCAGTTGGGAGGCATTTGAACATGAAGTTGGCACTCTGGTAAAAGTCGAAAGAGCCCAAGTACGCCGTTTCAAAGATAATCCTGAAATGAGCATAGGCCGTTATACAAAAGTCGAAGTCTACCACGATGCAGCCTTCCCTGAAACCTCAGAATTAAACCAGAGCACTCGCATAACCATATCCAACCTAAGAGATGGTTTGAGAGATGTTGACTTAGTTGTGCAACTAATTGATTTAACCGAACGTGAATTTACAGATTCAAAAGGTGAAGAAAAGAAAATCAGATCTGGTGAACTAATCGACCCCTCAGGTCGTTGTCGCATGACCAGTTGGTCAGAACTACCATTCGATAAATCTGATTTGCCACTTTGCCTTAGCCTACAAAAAGTCAGCGTCCGAGCTTGGCAAGGCATTCCTGATATAACTATCAACACTGCGGACCAAATCACAATACTAGATGAAACACCTTGGGATGAAATCGACCCAAGTACTCACATTATCGATGTTGATTTCACGGAATTAACTTCAGGACCTTCACGGGCAGGAATCGCTACTGAAGCATCAGTGATTTCCATAAAACAAGATAGCGGAATCATCCACCGCTGCCCTGATTGCAGAAGAGTAATGCGCGAAGGTAGTTGCAACTTACACGGTGAGGTGGATGGAAATCAGGACCTTAGAATAAGATTGGTTCTAGACGATGGAATCTCAACGGCTTCAGTTATCATGAATAAAGCAGCATCTGAAAAGTTCACATCTCAAGATGCTGCTAAGATGGAGAAAGAAATTGCAGAAAATGGTAGCGAAGCCTTCGTTGCAGACTTGCGCCAACAATGGCTTGGACGCAGATTGAGGGTTGAAGGACGCTCGATTTCGGATGACCAAGGTGTCATGCTAATCATAAATGATGCAAGCGGAGTCGAAGAAGATGCAGTATTGGCTGCGACTGAAGTAAGAACCGAATGGGGGGTTGCTTGATGCAGGCCACAAATTCTAGAATGAGTCGACGCCAACCAGCGATTCGTTTGTTGGCCCAAGAGTTTGGAGAATCCAGCCTAAGCGAAAAAGGTCCTGCTGAATTTGACCCAGCATTCGTGATCACAAAACTTGGAGCAAGAGTGAACCGCCTCCTAGTTGCGGGACTTCTTGAGAGCCTAGAGCCTCGTGAAACCTCCTCAGGAACGATGTGGCAAGGTCAGTTAAGAGATGCAAGTGGTACTCACTACTTCAGTGTTGGACACTTTGACAACGACACCGTTCAGGCTCAAGTGGAAACCCTTGCCAGCCTACTCGAATCAGGAGACCCGTTGCTCTTGATGATGGTTGCTAAAGGCCGCTGCTACACAACTGAAGAAGGCGCAGTATACACAAGTATGCGTCCTGAAGAAATCGCTATAATCGACCGTCAACGCTATGCAACGTGGTTGGTTCAAGCCAGTCAAGAAACCATGAAGAGAGTTGCTGACCATGATGCTGCAGCCGCTCTTGCACCTTCTCGCCAAGCATATGCAGAGGCAGGAATACCTACACACTCGATAGAGGGCTTGTTAAAATCCAGAGAATTCTATGGTGATACTGATACTGAAGTTCACCGCCTGATGGTCATGCGAGCCCTTGACATCGCTGAAGGAAAAAGAGATGTTTCAGAAAATTCATGGAATTCACCCCCTGCTGTTCCAAAAGATGACACTACCGAAACTAATGAGAACGCCCCCGAAGCCGATATAGGAGATATCCTGACTTCGATAATAGAGCAATTAGATGAAGGAAAAGGAGTGGACTTGGAAAATGTCCTAAGTTCTGCTTCGGCCAGAGGTTTTGACCGCCAAACATCAGAAGCCAAACTAGACCAATTAGTGGATGAAGGAAGCCTAAAAGAACTTCGTTTTGGCTGGTTCTCCCTAAGTTAAATCCCATAGGCCCTTTAGGGCCTTCCTCAACTGAACATCAATACCTTCAAGGGCGAGTTGAGAGGTGTCAAGCCTGAAGGTGGCACAGACATGGCAGGACAGGACTTCTTTATTCGACCCGCATCGGGAATGACAAGCGATGATTGGATACGGCTTGAGGGCTGTGATATCAGCGTCTCAATCTCCAGAAGAATGACTCGAACAGTCACTCATGGTGGGGAAGGCGACGACCTAATCGACGAAGGTGCAGAAAGTGCTGAATACGTTGTGAAAGGGGAAATGGACTGCGAAACCTATCGCAAGGTGCTTGAGATGTTCCGTTCTGGACAACCATATATCCACGACCCATTCGAAGAACGAGATGTCAAAGTGGTATTTAGCAAGCTGACCTACGATGGCTCAAATGAAGAATTCAGATTTGAATTGATTGAAGATATTCGTTGAAGGAGAGACCCCTCATGGCAGAACAAGATGAAGACAGAGAACTTCTCTACGTCATCAGGACGATGGAGGTTTTGATGGGTTCTGGAATCGGATTGGAAGGAGCATTGACCTCTATCGCCCGTGGCGGATATGGCTGCATATCCTCGGATTTCGCCAAAGCCATGAAGAATGCCCAAGCAGATAAAGCACTGGTAGATGAACTACGTAGGGTTCAAAAGAAAGCCAAATCCTCTGCTTACAAGAGATTACTCAATACGATGATTGAGAATATCATATCAAATACTGACATTGTCAAGACCTTGAAAAACCAAGGTGGTAGGGAAGAAGAAAAGAGAACTGAAAAAGTCGAAAAGTACATTGAAGAACTGGGTGGACTTCCTGAAACTCTACTTTCAATCGGTATGATTTCACCAATCATCTTGGCAATTTTGGCAATCACTCCTCAAATGATGGCAGGTGCTGGAGACATCATGCCGATGCCTGACCAAGGCACTATTACAGCGGTTGTCAATGGCGGATTATTTGCAACCGTTGTCATCATGGCATTAATTGGTTCAAAAGCCCATTTCAAGGACCCAGGATTGTGAGGTGATTAGATGCTATTCGACCTTTTGGAACTCCTCAATGATGAACCGATTATGCTATTTTTGCTAAACATTGGCTTGGCAGGACTTGGTGGAGCACTACCTCCAATTCTTGAACGCTCTCGAAGAAGAGGATTAGAAAATTCACTTGCTGAAGTACTTGAGGGATTATCAGATAGTATTGGCGCAGGCCAAGGATTGCAGCAAGCGATCATGAAAATAGGACAAAGCCGCAACGACCTATTCGGAAAATTGCTTTCAGAAACCCTCGAAGTCAGTGCTGTAACTTCATTCGATGCGGCATTAGCTGATTTCGCCCTTAAAACTCGCTCAAAACAAATACAGCGAGTTATCAACTTACTCTCCACAGCGGAAGAAAACGGTGCCCCACTACAAGAAATACTCTTCAGAATGAGCATGGAATATGAAAAACTCAATGAATTGATGAATAAGAGGGAAAGCGAATTGATGGGTCGTGCAATCCTTATCATGATGTTTATCGGAGTAGGACTTCCAGGACTAATCGCTTTCATTTCAGGACTATTCGCACCATCAACCGCTGGCTATGACGTTGAAGATGTCAACAGTGCTTTAGCCAAATATTTCGGCGCATCAGCAGCAGTAGCCGTATTAGTTTCAGGTAGAATGCTAGGTAGAATGAAGGATTACCTATGGCTAACGCCACTTTGGATGTTTGGCTCAATGTTATTCTTTATGCTGGCATATAATGCAATCGTTTGAGAAGGAAGTGAAGAAATGTCTGAGAAAATACTGGCGCAATACGGCAATGTTACCATCTATACCGAAGCAAATCATCCAAGTCCAATCTACCACATCGAAGGAGAAGTTCCACCCAACCCTTATGGTAAATTGCAAGCATTATTCGAAGACGATAATCTTGAGGAAGTCATGTATAACGGCGGCACTCAATGCGTTAAAGTCGCTCATAGAGACTTCGATATGTGCCGCACAAATATCTGGATTGAGGACGAAGAAGGTTTGGAAATCTGTAAGAATATTGCTGCTTTCACCAACGTCCCATTAGGAGACGGACCCGGTTTAGTCCCCATCTTCGATGGCAGACTCCCCGACGGCAGCCGTGTCAATGGAACCATCCCCCCAGTAACTCCAGATGGCCCCACTCTAACCATCCGTAAATTTATGGAAGACCCATTCACAATGATTAATCTCATCAAATTCGGTACCGTCAACTTACGCCTTGCAGCCATGATGTGGGTGTGGATTGAAGGCCTCGACAGCCGACCCGCAAACTTCGTCATCGCTGGAGGAACTGGTTGTGGTAAGACCACAACTCTCAACTGCCTTGGAATGTATATCCCATGGCACAAGCGCCTATTAACAGTAGAAGATACAGCGGAATTGCAGGTCTACCACGACCACTGGCTACGCATGGAAACCCGCCAAGAGCGCCCCGATGGAACCCCCGAAGTCGACATGATCGATTGTCTAAAGTCCAGCCTACGTATGCGCCCAGACCGAATAATAGTCGGAGAAGTGCGTGGACCAGAAGCAGCAACCCTGCTAACTGCGATGAATACTGGACACGATGGTTCATTCGGAAGCCTGCACGCTAATACCGGCGCAGAAACCATCACCCGTCTCATCAACCCACCAATGAATGTCCCACCAATTATGCTAACAGGACTCGACCTAATCATCATTCAAGCAAGGCTGCACGTAAAGGGCAAAACAGCAAGAAAAATTGTCGAAGTATCAGAAGTTGCCGGAATGGAAGGAGATAAGCCAAGACTCAATCCAATCTGGAAGTATAATGCAGAAACTGACCAAATAGAAGAAACAGGAATCCCATCAAAAATGAAGGAAACTATTTGCAAAGCAGCGGGTTGTACCCCTGCAACTTTCGAACAACATGTGCAACAGCGTATGGGTATTCTCAATGACTTAGTTGAGAGGGATATCTCTGATATAGGAACGGTCACCCAAGTCATTCAGGGATTCTATTCCTCGCGATGAACCAGAGCGGGTGTTGTTAACAGATGAGAACCGAAAACATACTGCATTTTCGTTCGATAGTTCTTATCCTGTTGATGCTGACCAGTGCAACCCTCCCCATGTTATCTCCTTTTGAGGAGAGCGAAGAATCCCTTCTCGATGAAGAAGACGTGCGCATGCAGACCAATAATGGTCCGCAGTTGGTGGTCAATGTAGAGAATGCCCTCAGTTTCGGAAGTTCTAACATCGATAGGAATCATGGATTCGCAGGAGGTCCAAATGGGACTGCATATGTCATTGGAGAATTCCAGGGCACGCTCACCTTCGGAAACTACTCTTTGGTCAGTTCGGGTTCATACTTCGATGGCTATGTTGCCAAGATGACTCAAGGGAACTGGGATTGGGCGGTAAAAATAGGGGGAACCAGTACCGACCGAACTTATGGATTGGCGGTTGATTCCAGTGGTAGTGCATTTGTCACCGGCAATTTCTACGGCACCAGTCATTTCTATAACAAGAACGGGCAATCTTCTGGCAATCTCACCTCTGCAGGCAGCGCTGACCTCTATGTCGCCAAACTCAAACCCAGTGGTAATTGGGATTGGTTTACTAAGATTGGTTCATCTAACTACAGTGATGGTGGAAATGATATCGTTCTAGATAACTATGGAGACGCGTATCTCACTGGTTATGTTGGAGATCAAGCCGATGTGTTCGATGCCAGTGGAACTTTATGGGGAGATGTCACTACTGATGGTGGAAATGATGCATTTGTGGCCAAGATAGATTCTAGCGGGAACTGGAAGTGGATCCAGTTAGGAGGTGGTTCAAGCAATGATGCTGGAGTACGATTGGATGTCGGAAGCAATGGCACCGTCGTGGTCGGAGGATACTATCAGGGCGAGGCCACTTTTGGTTCAACAACTCTGAGCCACTGGCAGGGTAAGGAAGCATTCGTCGCAAAGGTGACCTCCGGTGGATGGGTATTTGCCAAAGGTGGAACCGGAAATGGCGACAACACCGTCAGGTCAGTCAAGTTCGACAGTTCGGGGGACATCTACTATCTGACCCAATTCTCAGATAATCTGACGATGAGCAGCGGATTCTCTTCTTCTTACTCCCAGTCCACAGTGGTTGGGAAAATCTCTGGTTCGACCAACCTATATGTCTGGCATAATGTCTCTTCAAGCACTGGCGTTTTGAATGGCATCAACATGGCCCTTTCTCCTGAAGGTAATCTGACCGTTGTTGGAGAATACTCTGGAACTGCGTGGTTCGGTACTGAGACGTTTACTCGCACTGGGACAAGTGGGCAAGATGGATACATCCAAGGTCTTAATGCTACGAATGGAAATCAGAATTACGTCTTCACAATCGGTAGCGGTGGGAACAATAACGACATCAATATTAACGATCTGATGTTTGAATCCAACCCCACAGGCGGAGGCTCTTCTAATACCGTGGCTTTCTCTGGATACTTCAAGGGAACGATGGCTCTGGGTCCATCTAATTCATTTACCTCCGCAGGTAATGAGGACGGCTTCATCGCCAGGGTGAAGTTCGCTGAGGAAGGATGTTACATCAATGGAACCAATTACAATAATGCAACCGCCTGGGTACACTGTGCTGGGACCTCTTCTGGTCAAATCAAGGTCAGGGATACCGCCGTTGACTCTGCGGGTAATTCATATTTTACTGGCGAATTTCAAGGAACAGCAGTTTTTGGAAACACCATTCTCACGAGCAGTGGAAGTTATGACATCTTCATCGCCAAGTTGAGCAGCGGTGGTTCATGGCAATGGGCAGTCAAGGCAGGTGATTCATCTGGTGATAGTGGAAAGGGAATAGCCGTCGATTCGAGTGGCAACGCCTATGCTACTGGACATTTCTCAGGAACAGTGACCTTCGGCAGCACCAGCCTTACGAGCAGTGGAAGTATTGACATCTTTATCGCCAAATTGAGCAGCAGTGGTTCATGGCTATGGGCGGTCAAGGCAGGTGGTTCATCTGAAGATTATGGAGAAGGAATAGCCGTCGATTCGAGTGGCAACGCCTATGCTACTGGATATTTCTATGGAACAGCGACTTTCGGTAGCACCAGCCTTACGAGCAGTGGAAGCCAAGACATTTTCAGCGCCAAGTTGAGCAGTAGTGGTTCTTGGCAATGGGCGGTCAAGGCCGGTGGTTCATCTGCTGATTATGGATATGGAATAGCCGTCGATTCAAGTGGCAACGCCTATGTCACTGGAAGTTTCCAAGGAACCGCGAACTTCGGTAGTACCAGCCTGGGCAGCAGTGGAGGTGATGACATCTTCATCGCCAAGTTGAGCAGCAGTGGTTCTTGGCAATGGGCGGTCAAGGCAGGTGGT
>Ga0066376_10003179_pt1 | contig 14903 bp, 13 predicted proteins | sample Knorr_S15_td_Bot_FD_77009 | JGI IMG/M metagenome (GOLD analysis project Ga0066376, IMG submission 77009) | Marine microbial communities from Southern Atlantic Ocean transect - Knorr_S15_td_Bottom_ad_5009_LV_A | ecosystem: Environmental > Aquatic > Marine > Oceanic | place: Southern Atlantic... | reverse complement strand
TTCTGCTACACCATCTTCATCACTCATTGTGAGGTCATTGGATGACTCACCACCACGAGCTTGAACAACGATGTTTTCAGTAAGAGACGTACCTGAACCAACGAAGAGGAGGATAGACTGATTGGAGACACCTCCCTGTTCATCAGTCTTCATTCGAGGACGAACGATAATATCGATATCGTCACCGTCTGGAACAACAAGCTGTTGGTTTTCCATGTTTGCACAGAATGTTGTAACAGTGTTTCCTGCAAAGTTTGAAATCTTTGCATCGTTTCCACATCCACCCTTAGTAGCTTCTGCGAACTTCGTGGACTCACCGTCACGGTAGAGTTCCAATCGGTCGATAGAAGTTGCAGTTGTACCAGAAGATGTGAACTGAATATCGGTAACATCAATATCTTCGTGCTCAGCATGTAGCTCAAGACGGAGGATAGCCTCGCCGAGAGCTCCACCAAGAAGTTGGCGGCTACGCAGTGGCTGTGTGTCCTTAATTACGAATAGGTCACCTTGGCTGCGGAGAGTCCATAGCTGAGAGAATACAGTTGTCGTGATGATGTCACATGTAGATGCTGCTGCACCTCCAGTGTCGAGACATGTTCCATCCGTCTGGATGTTACTTAAGTTCGAACCATCATCGAGTTCTTCAGCCTCAACATATGTAACGGTTGAACCCGTATCGAAACGGATTTGAAGGTCGTTGTTTGTGAGACTAGAGGAAATGTCAGAGTGTACCTCGAAGACTACAGTCTCTTCGGCAGGAATGACATATCCACCACCAGCTAGATCGTTAAAGCTAATCTGGTCTGATTGTGATGCAACACCGTCCTCAAGGATAGTGTCTACAATTCCGTCGCCATCGGTATCAACCCAGAAGGCGTAGTTCTGACCATTGTTCAAAGATCCGGAACCGGACTCGAAAATAGCCTTAGTAAAGAGGATGTCCTCTGCTTCACCAGCGCGAGCCTCGAAGCGGAAGAGGGTTACATCCTTAGCGTTCTCCACCGCTGTGTCACCTGTACCAAGCTCCTTAACGGCGATGGTCAGAGTAGCAGTAGCGATCTGATGGAAGTTACCAGCGATGTTACCACGAGGGCGAACGTCACCAACCTTGTCACCAGTTGAAAGTCCTTCTACCTGCATTTGGTAGGTTGTAGTAGAAGTAATAAGAGAAGCGAAGCTACATCCTGTTGTGTTGGTTGTTAGGTTACCAGCAGAAAGGATGTGTGTAGGCTCACCACAAATGTGAACACGGAACTTGTCACCGTCCTTAGGGTGCTCGTCGGCACCGTTGTCGATGAAGTCGACACGGAACTCCCAAGTTTCGTCACCACGAACGATGAAGTCATCGAATCGGTAAATCTGGTATGTACCAGCTTCAGTAGCTGTAGCTGATGTGTTTCCAGAATCGGTAGTACCAGTAAGACGGACACCGTCGATAGTACGACCAGTAGTAGTGTTGCGGATCTCTACGTCCTCAAGCAGTTCGTGGAGCTGATCAGCAGTAGATGCGCCTCCGTTAAGGATGCTACCTGTGCTTGAAGTTCCCTGAATCAGAATGAAGAGGTCTTTAACGTCAATGTCCTCACCACCAGTTTGGAATGAGATGTTGGCAAGAACTGCATCGTTGTCGTCACGTGTGTACTCCTCTTGTGGAGGTCCGTTGATACCAATAGTGAATTCACCAGCATCAATAGAAACTGTGTCAGGAAGAGTTGCGGATTCTGCAGGCAGAGAAATCTGTGATCCGTACAGTTGTCCGTTTACACCGTAACCGTAGAGAGAACCAACCGCAAAGAGGTCAGATGTCTCTTCAAAGTGCATAATAATTTGGTCTCCAGCACCACCGACAATGTCAGCAATGATCTCGAGTGTGATCTTGTCACCCTCAAGAACGGTGAATGGAGGATCGAACACAACAGTAATGAAGTCACCAACGGTCTGAGAAACAGTGTTCGTGAGGATCGTACCGTCTGTTCGACGTACTGCAATATTAACGAAGTCACCATCAGATGCAGAACTGTTCTGCTCCAAAGTCATGGAGTAGAAAGTCTGGTCTTCAGTGGAGTTAACAGAAACTTCGTACTTACCGACAACAACACCTACGTCACCAACCTCAACTTCATTAGGAGAGACGGTTCGGTATGTAAGGCTAACGATACCACTCGTAACAGCAGCGATACGGAATGTGTCACCACGTAGTGGGAAGTTTCCAGCTACAGACTGAGCGTTGCCGAAGACATCGCTAGGAAGCTCAACGACAAGGTTGTGCTCAGCTGAAGTAGAAGCAGTAGAAGAGAAGTCCATCACAATGTCCACTGTCACTGTCTCACATGGATCAAGGATCAAAGGAGAAGAGAAGCGAAGATCGGATGTCTGGTCTTCTGAGTCAATTGTGCGCTTACGTGTAACACGAGCGCCGTTTACAGCTGCGTAGATACCATCGATGTCGATCTCGTCACCAAATCCTTCGTGAAGGATAGTGAGGTTTTCGATAGCAATAGAGTCATCACAAGAAGCAGTGAAGTCTACAGAGAGACCTACTACACCAACTGCTCCTTTTGGAACAGTGTCGCCAACTGGGTTAGAAGCACCAAGCGAAAGCTCAAGTGTTCCGTCACCCACAACGAATGCGGTGTAACCTGTGAATCCAACGCTGTCAGAAAAGACAGTGCCGTCAGCAGTCATAACATCAGAAACAGTAAGAGTGTAGCTGTGTCCAGCTTCCATTGTCTCACCAAGAGTGAGTTCAACAGTGCTAGTACCAAGCAAGTTAGCGCTTGTTACAGCAAGCTCTGGAGAACCAGTTACTGTGTAGTTGCCAGTGTCTTCTGCACTAGATTGGTCGAGAGTCATATTGAACTCGACTTCAAGAGTTGTAGAAGAAGTTGCAACAGTGTCAGTAACCATTGGTTCACCGCTCATACCGCCTGTGCCACAGTCCACTCCATAGGAGAGACCCTGGTCAACACGATAAAGCATAACAACCATCTCAGCACGGTTCATGTTGTCACCAGGACGAACACGACCGGTAGAGTCGTCACCCTGCAAAACACAATGATCAGCCGCAGTCTGAATGACGTTGGTGTACCACTGTCCGCTTGGGTTATCGACAAACTGAGCAGCGTCGCCAGTCGGAGCAAGTCCGAATGCGCGAACAATAAGAGCGGCAGCTTCAGCGCGGTTTATATTTGCGCCAGGACGAGCGTAGCAAGGAGAACTGCCATAGCAGTCGCCGTCACCACGGACCCATCCTTCTTTGCCTGACTCTTCAAAGTACCCGTAATACCAAGCTCCTGTAGAAACGTCGTCGAAGCTTGCAACAGCTGGAGGAGTGGAAAGAATTCCACCGTTCAGCTCTACAACCAACTTAACGAATTCAGCACGGTTGGCAGGATTGCCACCGCGGAACCTAGCTTGTGTAGCATCTAGGTAACCTGCGTCAACGAAAGCGTTAACTGAGTCACCGTACCACACACCCGCTGGAACATCACTGTATGCTGCAAGCACTGTACCCGCTTGGGTGAGCGAGAGGGCTGCAACTGATACTCCTGCGAGGACTTTCTTCAATCGAAGAGAAAAGTCCATAAGAATAAGGTGTAAAGAAAAATAAAAGACTATATAAGGAATATATTTCCGATCACCACTAAATCATCTTTGCTCTTGTGAGGAGAGAACGAGAATCAATTCGATACTCTATCTCCTTATATATAAAGAGAGCACACGAGCTTGTTAAAGATATAATTAATTACGGTAATCCAAATATACAGAAAGCACGACGCATGGGGAGCACTCTAAAAGCACTCTGCGTGTGAGATACTTGTCCTACTCAAAGCATTGGCTTGAAGTAAAGGCAAGGTGCCGATGCGTAAAGGAGCGTGTACACGGACCAGACTCTATGTGGGCATAGAGGCGGATCAGCGACATTTAAGCGTTCCAAAAGCATTTAGGCAAGGGCAACGCACTGATCCGTGCAATATACCAAACGCTCCTAGGAGGTGTTTGTTACACCGAACGAAAACAACAAAGTAGTGGTTTGAGAACGGAATTTTGAACTGAATTGGGTATTTCAATAATGATATATGCAGAGGATGGACATGGAAATTGATGATTATGGGTCTAAATTTACTATTGCTAAATATGTGTTTTATGGTGAACTAAACTAGGTAGCGCTAAGTAGAGCCAACATTGGGTATAGGAGAGGTGACATTCTGGGTAGATTTGAGTTGTTTTTGGATTTTATGAACAAGTTATTAGTGATTAGTTATTAGTGATTAGGGCCTTTCTCTACAGTTTTTGGAGCTTCTGGCCTTCTGGCGTGTCTTTCACCTCGTATCCGAGTGCTTTTATCTCATCTCGAAGGCTATCTGAGGATGCGAAATCTTTGTTTGCACGCGCATCCAGGCGCTGCTGAGCTAATGCACTGACCTCTGCGGGCAAGGATGCCCGCTCTTCAGGAGATAATAATTCGAAGCAACCGAACGTCTCCTGGACGATACGGACAAACTCCTTACAAGATCCAAGCGTCCCCTCATTGCGAGAGAAAGACATCAGATCAAATACGACGGCCAACGCAGCAGGTGTATTGAGATCGCTATCCATAGCTTCGGTAAACTTCTGCTTCCACTCTTTTGAATCCTCTGACTCTTCTGAATCCTCTGACTCTTCTACTTCTCTCATCCACTCCAAAATCTTCCGCCGCGCCTTGTGTGCATCCTCTAATCCTTTTTTTTCAAACTTGAGGTTGGTGCGGTAATGCACAGACAGAAGATAGTACCGAAGATCGAGGGGACTGAAACCCATGTTTTCAATATCGGGAAGTGTTAAGACATTTCCCAAACTCTTGGACATCTTGGTGTCACCCATATCGATGAATCGTTTATGAATCCAGAAGTTTACAAACGGTGAAACACCAGTCACAGACTCGCTTTGCGCGATTTCACATTCATGATGCGGGAAGATCAAGTCTTCACCACCGGTGTGGATATCAAACGGAGAACCTAAAAACTTTTCACTCATGCAACTACACTCGATGTGCCATCCGGGGAACCCCTCACCCCACGGTGAGTCCCATCGCAAAATGTGGTGCTCGTTTTCTCCGACACATTTTTTCCAGAGAGCGAAGTCTGCGGGGTGCTTTTTATTCTCGTCGACTTCGATGCGCGCACCAGCAGAAAGATTTTCGAGCGTGTTTCCCGAAAGTTTCCCGTAGTCGACAAATGATGTGACAGAAAAATACACACCATCTTCTGTTTCGTATGCATGATTTTTTTTGATGAGTGTTTCAATCATCGCAATCATTTCTGGAATTGTTTCGGTCGCGAGTGGTCGATGTTCTGGCTCTTTAAAATTCAAAGCCCTCTCATCTGCAATATATTGATCGGAATATTTTTTTACAATCTCCATAACGTCTTCTTTCGTAATTTCATTTTCCACTTTCTGTTTTCCACTTTCCATTTCTACCTGCTTCTCTATTTTGTCATCACCATCTGCGTCAGCATTTGTGTCCCCTGTTAGGTGACCTACATCCGTAATGTTTTTGACATGTGTGACCTTGAGATCGTGACCTGCTTCTAACCACCGACGCAACAGATCCCCGAGTAGAAACGAACTATAGTTTCCGACATGTGGCCTCCTGTAGACCGTAGGTCCACAGGTATACATACGCACCTCGCCTTCTTTTATAGGAACGAATTCTTCCTCCTTATTGGTGAGTGTGTTGTAGAGACAAAGGGGCATGACAAGAGCATAGCAACTGTTGCTTACGCAGCCCACTCCAAATCATCACTTTGATCTCCTCCATCTTCATCAGCCTCAATAGCCATATCGAGTGTATCAACTTCTGGTTCTACGGCACTGTCTGCAGACTCGTTTGTATAACCAAGCTGCGTAAATAAATCTCGAGTTGCTTCTATCTCTTCGAGAGTCAACGGAACAAGCTCAGGGTTCTCACCAGAACCTGACTCAGAGAAGAGTTGCCCGCCTTCGTTTGGTTGATGAATTTTCATAAGAACGGGAGCAAAGTTATGTATTTTATACACTATAATAGATATTTATGCAAGTAGAGCTCAACCGCTAAAAATGCCGGTATGGACCTCGTAAACGAGGTTTAGCCCATACCGGCGGATACGTTGCCGATATCACTGTCGGCAACGCTGAGCTGAAAGTTGAGCATCTTCGGAACTCTGAAGCTCCGACCGAAGGATCTTCACCTCTTTTGGTGCGTCTATTGCTAGACTCACCTTTGAGGCTGTCACTTTCAGCACTGTGATGGTGATTTTATCACCAATCATAATGGTCTCGTCTTTCTTCCTGGAAAGAACAAGCATGGCTCTACTCCTTGTTATGAGCCAACCGCTACACACCCTAGACTCCATGTCTCAGGTTCGGCGGATAGCCGACACTATACACAAAAGTATGCATAACACAATACTTATTTATATTATTGTCAAATCTAGTTTGCCAGTCTCTGATTTTCAATTATATGCTTCCATTCTGCTTTGCAGCCACTTGTAAGTATTTTCATGATTGCTAACTCTACTGCCTCTGTTCCTCCTGTTGCAAGAGGGTCATCTGCATCGAAGGTTGCAAGAATCTTTACAACATTAGGATCACTCGCTATTGCTTCGGTTAATTGTTCACCACCATCATCTGTCTGAGGATTACGCATTTCTGGAATTGTGTTTGCAACCATGAACGAACAGTACTCTTTGATAATGGCTTTGCAATAAGAAAATATGGTGATGTGGAACAAAGTTTAGAGTGGGCATGTCGATGAGAAGAAACTGGTATATGCGCAGTTGTATGCTTTGTAGCATTTCTGTGATCGAGGCACTGTTTTTGTGCATCTTCTTTTGATACCGTATGAGACATGAATACATCAACCGCTTTACAGCGCATCACAGGAAAAGGTTTTATCGCAGCCCTCGACCAAAGTGGAGGGAGTAGCCCCAAAGCACTTGCCGCCTATGGCGTCGATGCAAGTGTGTGGGGAGAAGACCAGGGAAAAATGTTTGAACAGATTCACGAAATGCGCACACGTATTATTATCAATCCTAAATTTGATGAACGTATATCCGGAGCGATTCTTTTTGAGCGCACAATGAATAGCGAAATTGAAGGAGTGCCGACAGCAACATATCTCTCTAACAAAAACATTGTTCCATTCCTTAAAGTAGATGAAGGACTCGCTGATGAAAGTAATGGAGTACAACTGATGAAACCTCTAGGCGGACTCACTGAACGTCTCAAGAGTGCCAACGAACACGGTATCTTTGGTACAAAGATGCGCTCTGTTATTCAAAGCGCAAACCCTGAAGGCATCGCCGCTATTGTCACTCAACAGTTTGAAGTTGGTAATATGATAATTGACGCAGGTCTCATGCCTATTTTAGAACCGGAGGTGAACATCAAGTCAGCAGACAAGGCTGCGTGTGAAGCACTACTACATGATGCACTTCTTCAAGCACTCGATGCGCTACCAGAAGATAGACAAGTGATGCTCAAGCTTACCCTTCCTGAAGCCCCTAACCTTTATAGTGATGTAATAGCACATCCACGTGTGCTACGCGTGGTAGCCCTCTCTGGTGGATACAGCAGAGACGATGCCAACAGCAAGCTTTCTAGCAACGCCGGGATGACTGCCAGCTTCTCGCGCGCGCTTGTGCAGGACTTACGCATAGACCAAAGCGAAGAAGAATTCACCCAAGCGCTTGACGGTGCAATTGAAAGTATCTACCAAGCTTCTATTTCGAAGGCTGTGAATGTGTAGAGATGAAAAGTAACAAGAAGAACTACACCTTCCTATTCACAAACACTTGCTGCCCAACCGCAAACACGGTAGACGCTGCCCAGTAGAGTGATACTGCTGCTGGGAATTGGATGGCGAAGAATCCAATCATCAATGGAAGTCCATACATCATCATCTTCTGTTGCATCTCCTGCTGACTAGCTTTTTGATCCTTCTTCTTCCCTTGATCTCCCTGCTTCTTTTTATTGTGCGCAAACGACAGTTTCATTTGGAAAAACTGCATCACCACAAGAAGAATTGGCATCACCGTGACGTTTGGAACGGTGAGATCCATACCGAGGAACTGTGTCCCAAAGTCCCATGACAAGTTTTGATACGGGGCATACAGTAGGTGCTCGGAGAGCGCCAACACAGAGCCATCACGGATGGTAAAGAAGAGTCCAATGAGTATCGGGAACTGAATAAGCATCGGCAGACACGCCTGCATAGGATTAACCCCGTGCTCTTTCCAGAGCTTCATGGTTTCCTCCTGCATCTTCTTCGGATCATCTTTGTATTTCGCTTTCATCGCGTCCATCTTTGGCTGCACAGCCTGCATTTTGCGCTGTCCTTCCATCGCATGTTGCGTCGGCATAAAGAGAATAAGTTTGACGATAATGGTTAATATAATGATTGCTATCCCGAGGTTATAGCCAGGAGTAAGCGACGCAACAAATATCAAACCATTCAGGAGTGGCTTGGTGATAAATGTCCGAAAGAGCTGTGTCATGACACCCACTTCGTGAATAGAAAACGGCACGGGTCCTTCGTCGAGTTCTTCGGGAACCGGAAGGTGTACCTCATAGTTTCCGTACGCAGAAAAGAGGGAATACTTCCAAGGACCCAGATCTATTTGCTCAGACTCTCCTGCCTTCACCTCTAATAGAGTAGTACACGGCAACGCTGTCTCCTCTGTAATCAGCGGTGTTCTCGTTTCCCCCTCTACCTTCCACACATCCACTGGTGGCATAGGGCACCGATCTTCGAGGATGAGATCCGTCTCACTTCTATTCTTTACAACAATGATGGGATGATGTTGTCCCTTTACGGTCTTGTCTACCATCTGCACTATCACTCCAGAAATATCTTTTTCTGGTCCATAACGATCTGGGAAAAAATACCGAAACGACATCTGCGTCGTGAGGTACACAAGAAGGAAGATAATTCCAAACTGGAATATAGAACCGGCGCGGCTTTTTGGTGCACTCATAGTTGTGAGAGAAAGGATTCGACATCACGAAGGATATCGTCAAAATCGCAATCCAGACTAGCGCTGCGAGGCGAAAGTAACAACTGTATGGTCGGAAGTTTTTTGTGTTCTTTTAACGTTCTTCGAAAGGCCTCCCGGCATCTGCGACGCATCCGGTTGCGCTTTACGGCGGACTTATGCAGTTTTAACGATGCTGCACTACCTAGATAGATTGCCATCTTCTGCGGGTCGACATTTGGATTTTTTGGGGCTCCGCGAAGCCATTTTATTGTCATGGTACCCCCTTTCCATACATTTCCCTTGCGACGAAGGTAGTCATTTACTTTACGGCCGGAGAGTCTGGAAGGTTTCATAGGTAAAAGAAGTATGACAGAAAATTCCCATAAGAGAGAAAGACTACGCTAAACTTCTGCCATATGGCTACCCTCTCCGACGACGATGTCCGACATATCGCAAAACTCTGCAGACTCAATCTATCTGACAAAGAGGTGCAGAAATTCGCTCCAGAGCTTAATGATATTTTGACGTACATCGAAAAGCTCCAAGAAGTCGATACGAGTTCTGTAGAACCAACACCTCAACCAACAGGGATAGTGAATCGATTCCGAGAGGACGAAATTGTGAGTGATGGACCAACGCCCGAAGAACTTTTGGGTACGAGTCCTCTTCCTATTATTGATCACCAAATTCAAACCCCATCTGCTCATGGGTAAGCCTTGCGCACTGACCATTGCCGAGGCTCACAGCAAACTGAAGAACAAAGAGATTACTTCGGTGCAATTGGTGCAATCGTGCATCGATCGCATTGAATCTATTGATGACGCACTGAATGCTGTCATCTACAGAAATTTTAAGCGAGCCCTAGAGCAAGCCAAAAAGATTGATGCCGAGGGGAAGTTCGATCATCCACTTACGGGTATCCCTTTCTTGGCCAAAGACAACTTCTGTGAGAAGGGCATACCCTCAACAGGCTGTAGCAATGTGCTGCGAGACAAAGAATACGTTCCTCCATTCGAGTCTACTTCCACACAAAGACTCAAAGATGCAGGCGCCATCAGTTTAGGAAAAACGAACACGGATGAATTTACCATGGGAGCAAGCACCGAGACTTCTTGCTATGGCGTTACACGAAACCCGTGGGATACCACGCGTGTTGCCGGAGGATCTTCTGGTGGAAGTGCAGCTGGTGTCGGATCGGATGAATGCATCTTCGCTGTCGGGTCTGACACCGGAGGTTCCATTCGTCAGCCTGCAGGTTTTTGTGGTTGTGTGGGATTTCGCGCTACCTACGGACGCACCAGTCGCTTTGGTGTCATGAGTATGGCCAGTAGTCTCGATAGCATTGGTCCTATTTGTAAAACTGTCGAAGACACGGCCATCGTCATGAACACACTCGCCGGACTTGATCCTCTCGATGCAACAACCGGAGATTTGCCCGTACCAGATTATACAAAAGCAATCAGCGGAGATGTGAAAGGTCTTAAAATTGGTATTCCAAAAGAATACTTTATTGATGGCATGGATCCCGAGGTTGAAAGTGCGGTCCGCAGCGCCGCTACACATCTGGAATCGATGGGTGCAGAGATTATTGATATTTCGCTGCCACACACAGACTATGCCGTTGCAACCTATTACGTGATTACGCCGTCAGAGGTGAGTTCTAATATGGCACGCTATGACGGTATTCGATACGGTCACACGGTGCAAAAGGCAGATGACCTCGTCGATTACTACCACCAAGTGCGCACAGAGGGCTTCGGAGACGAGGTAAAGCGCCGCATCATGATTGGAACGTATGCACTGTCTGCGGGATATTACGATGCGTACTATCGCCAAGCGCAAAAGGTCCGCACGCTCATCATCAAAGATTTCGAAGAGGCATATAAGAAGGTTGATATTGTCTTAACACCAACATACCCCACACCAGCCTTTACTGTAGGAGCATTAGATGGAGATCCTATCGCGATGTATCTACAGGATATCTTCTTAGTAGCACAGGGGCTTTCTGGAATGCCAGGTATCACCGTTCCCTGTGGATTCTGCAAAAATAATCTGCCGATAGGGCTACATCTCTCTGGCCCACACTGGAGTGAAGAATTGCTGCTAAAAGTAGCCCATATCTACGAAAAATCAACAGAATGGGCAGAAAAGAGGCCTAATTTGTAATATAGCTAAAAATAAATACATGGAGAGTAACGAGACTCTTACGCTACCTGCAGCTGATCTTTTTTGATATTTCCGTAGAAATAAAGATCACCATTCCTTCTGAGAGGTATCATGGTAGAATCCAAACCAATATTCCCCCTTTTCCTTTATGAACATGATTCAAGACTGCATGAAGAAATGGTACAAAAATGAATACACCTTCGGTGCAGAAGTTCTCCGAATCGCATTCGGTATTATGTTTCTTCTTGTTGGTATCAAAAAGTTCCGTATGGGCTTTACCGGTTTTGCCGATGCTCTCGTAGCGGGAGACGGCCAATTGGCACAAGAAGTACCGAACATCGCTCTGTATGTCTACGGACTCGCTCTGCCTGTTCTCGAATTTGGTGCCGGTCTTGCACTGCTGCTTAAGAAATACGTCAAAGAAGCGTACTTCACTATCGCCATTTTGTATCTGACGTTTATCTTCGGAATGCAATATGACGGTAACACCGCTAAGGTTGGTACCGAGTATCTCCCTGGTCTTCTTACACTATCGGTTGCAGTTTTCTTTACAGCAAAAGCTGGTAAGGGTAAAAAGTAGTACCCATGAAACTATCTCAATACACCCTCGAAGCAACTGTATTTATTGTTGGCGCTGTCATCATGATCTTTGAACTCGTTGGGTCCAGAGTACTGGGCCCATATTTTGGGACATCTATTTTTGTGTGGACCAGCCTGATTGGCATCATTCTCGGAAGTTTGAGTTTGGGATACTACTACGGTGGAAAAGTCGCAGACAAAAACCCCAGCTTCAAAAGCTTATCGCTCATCATTTTTCAATCTGGCGTGTTTATTGGTCTGATGATTATGTTTAAAGATTTCTTACTCGCATTCTTGCTCAGTTTTGTGCCAGGAGTACGTCTGGCCTCCGTGATAGCATCTGTGGTCTTATTTTTTCCTGCCAGTTTTTCGCTCGGGATGGTGTCCCCGTATGCAGCAAAACTCAAACTTACACACCTCAGTAATGCCGGTGCAACCATCGGAAATCTGTATGCCATTTCTACAACAGGAAGCATTGTGGGGACATTTCTCTGTGGCTTTTATCTCATCCCACATTTCGGAACGAATACCCTTCTGATGACGCTTGCTATAGCGCTGATCCTCGTTTCTCTTTTACTCTGGCGAAAGCCAATTAAATCAATAGAAGTCTGTACCATAGTTCTCTGCATCATTGGATGGAACGTCGTAAGTGGTTTCAATCTGATGCCTCGTGCAAGTAACTTTATTGATATCGATACCGCCTACAATCGTATTTGGATCTATGACATGCCCCATTACGATTCTGACAAGACCGTTCGCATCATGGGAATCAATAATGAGAACCACTCGTCGATGTTTTTAGAGAGTGATGAACTATCCAATGAATACTCAAAGTACTACCACCTAGTGCGACACTTTAACCCTAGTTTTCAGACAGCTCTGCTCCTGGGTGGTGCAGGCTATTCTTATCCCAAAGATTATCTGCTGCAATACCCCGAAGCGACAATGGATGTTGTAGAGATAGATCCAAAAGTCACCGAGCTTGCGAAGCAGTACTTTCGACTGAAAGAAGATCCTCGACTTGTGATATACCATCAAGATGCACGCGTGTTTCTGAATGCGTTAGAGAAGAAGTATGACGTGATCTACGGAGATGCGTTTGGCTCCCGCTATTCCATTCCTTATCAATTAACGACAGTGGAAGCCGTACAGAAAATGTACGATGCCCTGAATGATGATGGCATTGTTATTCAGAATATTATCTCTGCAATAGAGGGAGACGGCGGGCAGTTTCTTAGAGCAGAATATGCAACATTCGCTAGCATCTTTCCTCAACTCTATCTGTTTCCGACACGGGACCCAAGTAATGGCGAACTAGCCCAAAACATTGTGATGGTGGCTCTCAAGTCTGATACGAAACCATCCATGCGCAGTACAGATAGGCAGCTGAATGCTTACCTTCAGAATGTATGGAAAAAAGACATCACCTTGGATATGCCACTACTCACCGACGACTTCGCTCCAGTGGATTACTATGTAAGTCAGGCGTTGTAGGCTGAGTTGACTGGACTCTTCAGTTACATCCTCTATAAAAACTCCTCGAGGCGGAAGCTTGCTTTCGCTGGAGCGGCTCTGCTTTAAGGGAAGGAGAGCCCGTGAGAGGAAACCGTAGGTTTTCTTTCGCGAATTATCTGGCGGGCCAGGGTGGTTGTTTTCTGAACTAAGGGAGGTATATCAAGTGCTAAAGAAAAGCGAGTGGCTGGATGGTATTACAACTTAGTATGCTGGCTCGGGCCTGCTATTCCTGTAGGCGTCCATAATACACCTATCGTTGTCAGGATATTTATTGCAATCAATAGGATTTTTCTCGTATTCAAGTTCTTGCAAGTACTTTTCTGGATCACTTATGTATCTATAGCCTTGACCAATCTTTGCTACTGCAAGGAGACCTAGTAACACTAGAATTATCACTAAAATTGACTTCAGCGCCCCCAGTAAGCTCGATTGAGGTGATCTGGATTTAGACCATGTGAAGATTGCAGAAATCAAGTGTAGAACGAATCCTATCACAAATCCAAGGAATCCTAGACCACCTATAGCAAAAGCAGAGTCGTCTAATGCCATTAAAGGGAAACTTACTACCATTACGATAATAGACACAATGCAAATCTTCTTCCCTATGGTTGCTTTCTTGAATTCGTTCTGCATACACTCTTATGGTATCACGAACTTTTTATCAATACCCCCTTCTCAAACAGTACTTGGAATACTGCATTTATCGATTTACCTCACATTACCAGGTAAAAACATCGCAATTTCCTAGTTTATTCATATTTTCCATTAGGTTCCCAGCGTACAAGTAGACGATTTCTTTATGAGCACCACGATCAATAAGATCTAGCAAACCTTGTTTGTGTCCCATCCATAACTGCAAAGCATCATCACAGTCACCATCTGCAACAATTTCATTCCTAATTTGCTGATTAGCAATACTGATTGTATCGCTTGAAATTCTTTGCTCACTTCTGCAAGAAGGCTTGCGGGACATCAGATCCTAAGCAAACGTTCTTGGTGGGCCGGGAGCGTCTGAACGCAAACTCTTTGTGGAAGGAATTGGTGCATTGGGATAATGTGATAAGTCACTTCAAATCTCGCTAATTCTTGTGTAAAATCCACTTAATGAAAAGGGTCCTTCTCATCGGAATAATTTTCTTTCTGGTACCAGTGAGCACGAGAGCCTTCTCTGACGTGCCACAATCCCATCGATACTACGATGCAATAATATGGGCGCAGGCAAATGGAGTGATCCGTGGTTATCCGGATTACAGCTTTCGCCCAGATACCACTATAAACAGAGCAGAGTTTTTAAAGATTGTGACGCTGCACAAATACGGAAGTGCCATGGTAGAGATGTGCGGGACACAAGGACGATACACTGATATTCCCTACGGGGCTTGGTACGAAAAATACGCATGCAGAGCCACTAACGCAGGTCTGGTCAGTGGATACCTGGATGGAACATTTCGACCAGCCCAGACTATCAATTTTGCAGAGGCAGCTAAGATAGTGGTGAATGCGTTTATTGGTATCCCTCCTCAGATTCGTCACGATGAAGCATGGCACGTACAGTACATCCAGGCCTTGTCCCGCGTTGGTGCTATTCCTCCTTCACTCAATGATGCAGCCACACTTGTAACACGCGGAGAAATGGTCGAAATGATT
>Ga0066376_10003176_pt1 | contig 14908 bp, 15 predicted proteins | sample Knorr_S15_td_Bot_FD_77009 | JGI IMG/M metagenome (GOLD analysis project Ga0066376, IMG submission 77009) | Marine microbial communities from Southern Atlantic Ocean transect - Knorr_S15_td_Bottom_ad_5009_LV_A | ecosystem: Environmental > Aquatic > Marine > Oceanic | place: Southern Atlantic... | reverse complement strand
CAAGGCTTATGTAAGCAGCTCGGTGTATTAGAAACCGGCGGTGTAGTACGCATTGGTTGTATGCACTACAACACAATTGAAGAGCTTGATAAGGTTTTTGATTTATTTGATCAATTACTGGCAGGTTAAATCTGAGTTGTTAGTTTTAATTAAGCTATAAGCTATAAGCTATAAGTTTTAAGCAGCCTGAGTGGGCTGCTTTTTTATTGCCATAAAAAAGCGCAACATCAAACGTTGCACTCCTTCTACTAATAGCTTTAGCTTAGTACCGCTTACCGCTTACCGCTTACCGCTTACCGCTTACCGCTTACCGCTTACCGCTTAGCATTAGGATTGTGGTTGGCCATAAATTTGTTCCGCGCGGTTGAATAAGACCCACGAGGTTAAAATATACTTATCATTTGAAATTGGCTTATTACCACGGTGCGTGTGAGTAAAGTAGCCTGGCGCTACGACCATAGTGCCTTGTTTAGGTGATATTTTTCGTTGTTGATAGTAAAACTCAGTTTCACCACCTTCTTCTACATCATTTAAATAGAACATAAATAACAGCACGCGATGCAGAGCTTCGTTGTGGCCAGCTTGCGGGTATACCTCACTATGCCAATAAGGGTAGCCACCTTTATTGATATCGTATTTCTGTGCTTGAATTGGACCCATGCGGAAAATTTGCTGCACGAGTAATGGCAATTGTGGTTTGCCGACTTCTTCAAAGTTATCTTGTGTTAGGTCAACAGGTTTGCCTGTTTGCGGATGGTAAACTTTTAAACCAAAGGCACCAATCATCATAAAAATATGCTCTTCAAGGTACTTGAAGATGTAACCTGCAGTCGTTTGTTGAACGTGTTTAAGTTGCTCAGCGTATTCAGGATGATTATTAAGGTATAAATCGCGGCTGTCTTTTTTCGCTAGATCCACTCCGCCTGAGGTAATGCCTTGTTTTAAATGCGGGCTTTGTTCAAATACCGTGATAAAGTTGTCGCAAAATTCTTTGCTGAGGGCGTTTTCGTATACGCGAATAAAGTCCGTCATGAGCTACCTTTAGTTTATATTTTTTATAGGGTTACTATGTTTACTGAAACTATCACACCACGCTTTAGCGAAACAGATGTGCTAGGGCACATCAACAATACCGTACTCCCTGTATGGTTTGAAGCCGCCCGAGCGCCTATTTTCAGGTTTTTTACGCCCGATTTAAACCCTTATGAGTGGAAACTGATCATTGCTAAAGTTGAAGTAAGCTTTGTCGGTGAGTTGTTTTATGGTCACGATGTCACAGTGAAAACCAGTGTTGAGCACATCGGCTCTAGTTCATTTGTACTGCGCCAAGAGGCTTGGCAGCAAGATAACTGCTGTGCCGTTGGTAAAACTGTACTAGTACGTTACGACTTTGCAAATAAATGCTCGCAAAAACTTGATGAGCAAGAAAGGGCTGGCCTCACAGCACATTTAATCGCTGAGGAATAACCCATTTTTTGCCGACATTTATGTGTGCTTGGGGTAAAATGCGCCTTCATTATTTTGACTGAGTAATTTTGGGTTACACGCAATGCTGTTAATGATCGACAATTATGATTCGTTTACATACAACCTAGTGCAATATTTTCAGCGCTTGGATCAAGATGTATTAGTTAAACGAAACGATGAGATCAGTATCGCTGAGATAAAACAACTAAACCCAGAGCACATCGTACTTTCACCTGGACCATGTTCGCCAAACGAAGCAGGCATTTCTTTGCAAGTGGTTGAACAATTAAAAGGCCAGTTGCCAATTCTTGGTATTTGCTTAGGTCACCAAACCATTGCACAGGCACTAGGTGCTGATGTGATCCGTGCAAAGCAAGTGATGCATGGTAAAACTTCATTAGTTAAACATACCAATCAAGGTGTGTTTAAAGGTTTGGCAAACCCGCTGACTGTGTGTCGTTACCACTCTCTTGTGGTTGATAAACAAAGTTTACCCGATGAATTTACTATTACCGCATGGACAGAACAAAATTCTGATTTTGATGAAATTATGGGTATCATGCATAATGATTTAGCACTGGAAGGGGTGCAGTTTCATCCAGAAGCTATTTTGACCCAACAAGGGCTTGAATTACTTGCTAACTTTTTAACTCGCTTCTAATCTTAGGCTAGTGAATTAACAAATATGATCGACAATACGCCTGTGCAAATGACCGAAGAAAATCGACAACAAAGGACTGCGATGGTGCTTAATGAGCGCGCGCACGATCTTTTGCTTGGCCACAGTTTTGCACAGCGTCAAATTGGCTATATTCACACCCTTGAAATTGATTATGGCGAATCAATGGAGCAACGCACTTTATTAGAGGTTGAAGTTGCTGCAGAGAAGAAACGCCAAAAGAGCAGCACTGCTCATCATAAGTATCGCGCCCAAGCGAGTAAGCAATTACACCAAGTAATTGAAGCTGCCATGCATAAGCAGCTTGAAGACATTGATGCCGTGATTCACGAAACAATTGGTATCCAAGATAGCGTCCCTGCTATTTTAGATATTTTAGCAGTGCGTTCAGCCTCAGTAGGTCGACTCGAGCCCTTAGTTAAAGACTTAAGTTGGTTAGGCCGTGAGCTTGTCGCGTTTGTGAATTTACCTTTTTACCGTCAACAGCGAAATAAACACACCTCAGTTAAAGTTGATAATCCTCTTTTAGCGCTGCGCTATATTGGTTTAGATAACTTAAAATTTGTGGTGCCAACCTTTGCGGTACGCCATTGGATGCCGCACAGTACAGAACCATTCCCGCTGTTAAAACGTCGACTTCGTGATAATTCAATGGCATGTGCTATCGCAGCTCAAGAGATTGCGAAGCTTAATGGTGTAAATGAGGTGCACGCGTTTACCTTAGGTATGCTACTCGATGTGGGTAAAATAGCGCTAGTTCGCATATATCTTCGTATTTTCGAGTTAGTTTGGCAACGCCAAGTAACAAAAGCCCGTGATGAGCAAAAGAAAGACTTGCACACAGCTTTATTAGAACTAAAACCTGACCCTTTGTTTTTAAGCACCTTGCTAAACAAGCAGTCGATGAAGGTAACAGCGACCGTAATTGAGAAAATGGCCTTTAGGTATTTACCATTTAATGCGGTCATGCAGCAGTTAACGACGCCACTGGCTAAAAACGATGAGTATTTGCCACTTACCAAAGTGATTTTAAAAGCCCGTTGTTATGCCCAGTATTTAAGTTTAAGTGAGCATCAACTGGTCGAAAGTGACGAAACTGAGCGTTGGTTTGCGCACTTCGATTTCAGCAAAGAAGAGCTTGATCAGCTAGCAAAATGCAATTTTGATCGCTTTCATATCCAAATTAATTAAAAAAATTGTTAATTTTTTTGCGACTATTCATTCACTGTTTATCAATCCGCAGCAACAAATTTTTTCTCTTTAGCCTCTGCTTGGCTCACTAGCGGCACGCCTTTTTGTTCTATTTTGAGTGAAAAACAACCTTCAAATAGTTATTCACTATCCATGAAAAAATATCTCAAGCCCTTTATTTTCAAGGGCTACATGAAAGTTTTCTAAGAGACATGACGAAAATTTTCTGAAATAATGGATGAATGAAAATTGAACCAAAGAGTAATTTTGGTGATTTTGCGCTAAGCTCAATCGGCTAAGTAAAATGGCTTAGTTTAGCTTTAGAGCGCCACCTTACTCTGTGTGTGCTTACAATTATGAGGATATAAAATGACAGTCAATCGCGAATTATTTGATCAAGTAATGGTTCCTAACTATGCACCATCAAGTGTTATTCCAGTTCGAGGCGAAGGCTCTCGCGTATGGGACCAAGAAGGTCGCGAATTTATCGATTTTGCTGGTGGTATTGCTGTTAACTGTCTTGGCCATTGTCACCCGGCTCTTGTAAGTGCATTAAAAGAGCAAGGCGAAAAAATTTGGCACTTATCAAATGTAATGACGAATGAGCCAGCACTTCGTTTAGCTAAAAAGCTAACTGATGCAACGTTTGCAGAGAAAGTATATTTTGCAAACTCAGGTGCAGAAGCAAACGAAGCGGCACTTAAGCTAGCACGTCGTTTTGCACTGGATAATTACGGTGAGCAAAAGTCACAAATAATCTCATTCAATAAAGGCTTCCACGGCCGTACATTCTTCACTGTAACAGTAGGCGGTCAAGCTGCATACTCTGATGGTTTTGGTCCAAAACCAGGTGATATCGTGCACTGTGATTACAACGATTTAGCGGCTTTCGAAGCGCTTATCTCAGACAATACGTGTGCGGTAATGATGGAGCCTCTGCAAGGTGAAGGCGGTATTATTTCTCCAACTGCTGAGTTTGTTGAAGGTGTTCGTGCGCTATGTACTAAACACAATGCACTACTTATCTTTGATGAAGTACAAACAGGTGTTGGTCGTACTGGTGAGCTTTATGCTTACCAAGGTCTTAATGTAACTCCAGATATCTTAACAACGGCAAAAGCGTTAGGTGGCGGTTTCCCAATCGGTGCGATGATCACGACAACTGATATTGCTAAGCACTTAAAAGTCGGTACTCATGGTTCTACTTACGGCGGTAACCCACTTGCGTGTGCAGTAGCGGAAGCTGCATTCGACACAGTAAATACGCCAGAAGTACTTAACGGTGTTAAAGAAAAGTCAGCATTATTCCGTGAGTTACTAACTGCGATTAACGAAAAGTACAATGTATTCACTGAAATCCGTGGTGAAGGTCTTTTAATTGGTGCAGTGGTGACTGAGCAATTCAAAGGTCGTGCAAAAGAATTCCTAGTTGCCGGTACTGAAGAAGGTGTTATGTCTTTAGTTGCTGGTGCTGATGTTGTTCGTTTCACACCGTCACTTGTTATTCCAGAAGCTGATATCCGCGAAGGTATGGCTCGTTTCGAAAAAGCAGTTGCAAAAGTCGTAAACGGCTAAGCGAAACTGTCATTTCAGGGCAAGCTAGGCTTGCCCTCATTTCTTAATTTACCGTTATTTATAAGGGAGCAAGCGGACTTATGATGATCCTTCGCCCAATCCAGCAAAGCGATTACCAAGCCTTAGTAAAGATTGCTGATGAATCAGGACATGGCTTTACGTCTTTGCCTAATAATGAAGAGTTATTACAAAAGAAAATCGATCACTCTGTCAGCTCATTCGCAAAAACAGCGCAGCAGCCAGGTGATGAAGGTTACTTGTTTGTTCTTGAAGATAGCGAAACGGGAGAAGTTGTAGGGACTTCAGGTATTGAAGCTGCCGTAGGTTTAGATGATGCTTTTTATCATTATCATTTAAGCAAAGCGATTCACTCATCTCGTACGCTAAACGTGTATAAAGCCGTTGATATTTTAACGCTGTGTAATGATTACACAGGTGCAACTGAGCTGTGCACTTTATTCTTAAAAGACGGCTACCGTAAAAACAATAACGGTAAATTGCTTTCAAAAGCGCGTTTTATGTTCATTAACCAACATAAAGAGCGTTTTGCTGAAACAGTGATTGCAGAAATGCGTGGTGTTTCAGATGAAAATGGCGAAAGCCCATTCTGGCAATGGCTCGAAGAGCACTTTTTCTCGATGGACTTTCCGACGGCAGACTACTTAACGGGTATTGGTCAGAAAGTATTTATCGCTGAGTTAATGCCAAAATACCCAATTTACGTCAACTTACTAAGCAAAGACGCGCAAGCTGTGATTGGTCAAGTACATGACAATACACGCCCAGCGATTGAACTATTAAAGAGTGAAGGTTTTACTTTTAATGGTTATGTAGACATTTTTGATGCGGGTCCAACTGTTGAAGCTAAGGTCGATAATATCGCCACAGTGCGTAACGCAAGAACAGTAAAAGTTGAGATTGGTGAAAGCCAAGGCGACACCACGGTATTGTTAGCAAACGACAAGCTTGCTGATTTTAGAGCAACCGTGACTGAAGTGAGCCTTACGTGTGATGTCGATACCATCACAATTTCAAGTGAACTAGCCAAGGCGCTTCACCTAGAAGCTGGCGATTCAGTTTCACTTGCAACACTATAAAATTCAGGAGACATATTAATGACTCATGCAGCGCAATTTATTAATGGTCAATGGCAAGCGGGCCTTGGGCATGATTTTCAATCTGTAAATCCAGCAAATAACGATGTAATCTGGCAAGCAAACACAGCAACCGCTGAGCAAGTAGACAGCGCCGTTGCTGCTGCACGTGAAGCGTTCTACAGCTGGGCTGATAAAACATTTGCAGAGCGTTTAGCGATTGTAAAAACATTCGCAGAAACGCTTAAAGAACACAGCGAAGAATTAGCGATTGCTATCGCACAAGAAACCGGTAAACCACTTTGGGAAACTCGCACTGAAGCAGGTGCGATGGTGGGTAAAATTGCTATCTCTGAAAAAGCATTTTTAGAACGCACAGGTGATGTTGAAAACCCAATGCCACAAGGTCGTGCGATGATCCGTCACAAGCCTCATGGCGTTGTCGCTGTGTTTGGTCCGTATAACTTCCCTGGTCACTTACCAAACGGCCACATTGTACCTGCACTTTTAGCTGGTAATACCGTGGTATTTAAACCGTCTGAGCTAACGCCAGCAGTTGCTGAGTTCACGTTAAAGTTATGGCAAAAGGCTGGTCTACCTGCGGGTGTTATCAACCTTGTGCAAGGTGAAGTTGAAACCGGTAAAGCGCTTGCATCTCACAAAGGTATCGACGGCTTATTCTTTACGGGTTCTTCTCGTACGGGTCATATTTTACATGAACAGTTTGCAGGTCAACCGGGTAAAATTTTAGCGTTAGAAATGGGCGGTAATAACCCGTTAATCGTTACTGATGTTGCTGATACTAAAGCGGCTATCCACGATATTATCCAATCAGCGTTTATTTCTACTGGTCAACGTTGTACGTGTGCGCGTAAGTTGTTTTTACCAAAAGGTGAGCAAGGTGATGCCATCTTAGCGGGTCTTATTAAAGCAACTAAAGCAATTAAAGTGGGCGACTACGACGCAGAAGATCAACCTTTCATGGGGTCGATGATTTCTGCTACAGCGGCTGCAGGTATGGTTGCTGCACAAAAGCAACTTGTTGAGCTAGGTGCAGACGTACTTGTTGAGCTAACTCACAAAGAAAATACCGGCTTTGTAACACCGGGTATTTTAGAGTGTACAAACGTTGCTAACTTCCCAGATGAAGAGCACTTTGGACCACTGCTTAAAGTATTCCGTTTTACTGATTTTGATGCTGCTATTGATAAAGCAAATGACACAAGCTTTGGCTTGTCAGCAGGTTTATTAAGCGACAGCGCCGCTGATTACGATCACTTCTTACGTCGTATTCGCGCAGGTATCGTGAACTGGAATCGTCCTATCACGGGTGCATCAAGTGCTGCACCATTTGGTGGTATTGGCGCATCAGGTAACCACAGAGCAAGTGCCTACTATGCAGCTGACTATTGTGCATACCCAGTCGCTTCAGTTGAGCTTGAAAAAGTAGCGATGCCAGCGACATTGAGTCCAGGCTTAAAAATCGATTAATAATCGTAAATCATTACAAAAAGCAGCTTAGGCTGCTTTTTTTGTATGAGATGTCTAGCAAAGGTAGCAATTAAAAGCGCTTTCTGCTTAAATCTAAAGAGATAGTTTTTTATTAGGTGTGCAGTCGTATGGTTTTAGATAGGCAAGGGTACGATGATCTTGTCATGTATCTCACTCAAAATTTAGCGCTTTTTGAGAAGCCAGGTCAAATTAAACCAGGAGCTCCAACAGTGTTAGAGCTGATTGAAGACGTGATAGCAGAAAACGTCATGTTACTTTGCGAGCAACATACAGAGCTTAATACTGAACAACGTAGTCAAATAGTCCGCGAAGTCGACGGTATTGTTTACGACCTACAAGAAGTTCTTAGTAGTGTCACGAATCACACTGTAACCGTTGAACAGCATGCTTTTATCGATGAGTTTGCCGGATTGGTGAAAAACTTATTCGACAGTGCTGTTGTAGAAAACGCCTAGTTTATAAAGCACCACACAATCTCTCGTCTTCAGCGAGTAGCTTAAAATAAGTGACTCGCTTTCCTCTAAAGCTCACCTCTTATCCCTTGCATCTGTGTGTGACTTGCTTACAATCAAGCAAAATAACTTTAAGAGATAAAACACATGCAAGCGAATGTAAAATGGGTAGAAGGTGATACGTTTATTGGCCTTTCAAATTCAGGTCACAATGTAGTTTTTGATGCAGGTAGCGATAGTGCAGCACCCAGCCCAATGGAAATGGTGTTAATGTCAGCAGGCTGTTGTTCATCTGTTGATGTTGTTAGCATTTTGAAAAAAGCGAAGCAGTCGTTTTCTGACGTACAAGTTAAGCTAACTGCTGAACGTGCAGAATCAGCGCCTCGCGTGTTTACTAAGATTAACCTACACTTTGTGGTTACCGGTAACGATGTCTCTGAAAAGCACCTGGCTCGCGCTGTTCAACTGTCAGCTGAAAAGTATTGTTCTGTTGCCTTAATGCTTGATAAAACAGTAGAAATTACGCATAGTCATGAAGTTGTGCAAGAACAGGTAAAATAACGCTTTTTCCGAGCACAAATTTCGTATAAAATCCGCGAACTTTTATTTCTGCTGGTGCAGGTTTCACTCGTTTAAAGGTTGGTTTAGCATGAATAAACCCTTCGATAAAATTAAGCTTCATGGCTTTAATAACTTAACTAAGAGCTTAAGCTTTAGTATTTACGATATTTGTTACGCAAAGACTGAACAACAGCGTAAAGAATATATTGAATATATCGACGAACAGTATAGTGCTGATCGCCTTACCGATATTTTAGGTGAAGTTGTGGATATTATTGGTGCAAACATCTTGAATGTTTCTCGCCAAGATTATGATCCGCAAGGTGCCAGTGTAACAATCTTGATCTCAGAAGAGCCGATTGAGCAACAAACAACGTATGACGTTGATGAAGCGCCAGGTCCTCTTCCTGAAACAGTTGTAGCGCACTTAGATAAGAGCCACATCTGTGTTCACACATACCCAGAAGCACACCCTGATGATGGTATTTGTACATTCCGTGCTGATATCGAAGTATCAACGTGTGGCATTATCTCGCCATTAAAAGCGTTAAACTTCTTAATTCACAGCCTTGAGTCTGATGTTGTAACAATTGACTATCGCGTACGTGGTTTCACCCGTGATGTTGATGGTGTTAAGCACTATATCGACCATGCAATTAACTCAATTCAGAACTACATGACTGAAGATACTAAAGAAGCGTACCAAATGATGGACGTGAACGTGTATCAAGAGAACTTGTTCCACACGAAGATGATGTTAAAAGAAACTGACTTGAATACTTATTTATTCGGTGTTTCTACCGCGGATCTTTCTGAAGACGAAGAAGAAGAAATTCGTTCTAAGCTAACTCGTGAGATGCAAGAGATCTTCTACGGTCGTAACTTACCAGACACAGAGTAAGTTATTATAGCTTCAGAAAAACGGCGCGTAATGTAAGTTACGCGCCGTTTTTTTATGCCTCATTGACTGCATTCAGCTGTACTTATATGCTGATTAAAAGGCCAATTTAAGGATTGATATGTCAGTACCTCTCTCGCAGTCGGTATTTTTAGCAGAGCAAGTTCGTGAAAATGAAGGACCCGCTGCCAAGCACTGTGGTATCAGTATGTATGAGCTTATGGAGCGAGCAGGGCAGGCTACTTTCCAACAAGCTATTAATCACTTTGCTGATGCAAATGTATTCGTTGTGTTAGCGGGGGTTGGTAATAATGCAGGTGATGGTTATGTTGTTGCTCGCTTAGCGAAACAAGCGGGCAAACAGGTTACGGTTATTGCAGCAATATCTGATAAACCGCTCAAAGGCGATGCGCTCAGTGCTCAGCAAGCTTGGCTTGACGCCGGAGGAGCAATAACCGCTGATACCAGTGCTATTGAGCGTGCAGATATCATTATTGATGGCCTGCTTGGTACGGGTATTCAAAGCGCGGTGCGCGAGCCTTTTTCAACCTTAATTAAAGCTGCCAACGAAAGCCAAGTGCCGATAGTTGCTATCGACCTACCCTCAGGTATTCATGCAGACACAGGTGTCGAACAGGGAGTCGCAATTAAAGCTGCACTCACTGTGACTTTTGTAGGGATTAAACAAGGTTTAGTGACAGGGCAAGGGCGAGCACATGCAGGTAACCTAGAGTTTGCTGATTTAGGTATTGAAGATGCCTTTTCAAAACTGACATCACCCACTGCAGAGCTTATCAACTATCAGACGCAGCCGAGGCTTCCTGAGCGCAATAATAACAGCCACAAAACCAGTCATGGAAAATTATTGTGTGTTGGTGGTAATGCTGGCACCGCAGGTGCAATTCGTTTAACTGCAGAGGCCGCTCTTCGCACTGGTGCGGGCATGGTCAAAGTGTATACCCATAGCAGTTCTATTTTGCCAGTGAGCATTGGACGACCTGAACTTATGGTTACCGATACAAATATAATTAGTGCGCTAGAGTGGGCGAGTTGTATTGCTATTGGTCCAGGGCTTGGTCAGGACGATTGGTCCGAAACAACCTTTGAAACTGTCATGCAGTATTGTTTCACTAATAACAAGCCACTGATTATTGATGCCGACGCACTTAATTTAATAGCTCAGCATGCTTCGTCATTCCCATTAGCGAATACCGTAATCACACCGCACCCCGGTGAGGCTGCAAGATTACTGAATTGCCGCACGGTTGATATTGAAGAAAATCGCTTTCATGCAGTAAAACAGCTTGCGCGCAGCTATACCACTACTTGTGTACTCAAAGGCGCTGGTAGTTTAATTGCTGATAATAACCAAACATGGGTGTGTACAGATGGAAATCCTGCACTTGCGGTTGGCGGCAGTGGCGATGTATTGACAGGTATCATAGCGGCACTGATCGCACAGGGGCTTACTCCTCAGCAAGCAGCATGTTTGGGTGTAACATTACATGCAAAAGCCGGGGATATTGCCGCAGAGCGTGAAGGCGAAAGAGGCATGTTGCCGAGTGATTTGTTTGCGATAGTGAGGGAGTTGGTTAATGGCAGCTTTAAGCTGTAAGTTTTAAGCTGTAAGTTTTAAGCTGTAAGTTTTTAAGCTGTAAGTTTTAAGCCGCAAGTATAAAAACATCATAACTACTACTATTTTGTTGGTTTTTAAGCTTTTTGGTGAATTCATGCTAGTATTATTACCTTAGTTCAAATGTAATAGGGAAGTTTGTTTTGAATAAGGTTAAGGTATTATTAGCAGTCGCTCTTTTGGTAAGTTCAGGTCTCAGTGCGCATTCGGGGCGTACTAACGCATCAGGCTGTCATACAAACCATTCCAATGGTAGCTATCACTGCCATAATAAAAAGCGAGCTGATAAGCAAACATATTGCCACATACTTAAAGGTGAAAAGCGTTGTGGATATGCCTATTCAACATGCCAATCGTTGAAAAAGAAGTATGGCGGGGCTTGTGAACTTAGCTATTAGCTTATTGTTCTGTTAAATGGTACAAATAATCTAGACAAAGTAACTTGGACTCGCATGCTATCTTAAATTCTTACTTCTCGAATCCTGTCGATTATTAAGGTGTTGATTTTCATTGCTTTTATTTCTATCCTGTTTTTTGGTTTTAAATTTAAATCTTCGCGGTAACACCAGTAAATTTTTTGTAAATTACTGCTGGTTGTAAATTGACTTTTTTGGGATTGTCTACAAATATTAAGCCGCAGTTTCAGAAAAGCTCGTTTCGCCATGTCTCGGGAATGTTTTATACACCTTATAAAATTGCCTCATACTGCTTCGCTAAACTTCTGGGTGATGTTTGGAATGCACATTCCAACCCTACCAAATTTAAGGATATAAATATGAATAAGCACTTACTTATTTCAGGAGTGGCCTCGTGTTTTGTGTCTGCAGTGGCATTTGCAGATGTGACAGCTATGACTGGAACTATTCACTTACAACCCACAAATGGCAGTATTAATGGTTCGACAATCTCAGTATCGTCTGAGCAGGTTGTATCTGGTGGAACGTTTGGAACTTACACTACGCAGCAAATGTATGATGATGGTTTTCGGACTGAAGATGGAAAATTTGCAATGCAAATGTTCAACTATGGCTCAGGCATAGGCGCATTTGATATTCAACCAAGACCGAGCAGTTATACAATCCTTAATGATGGTGGAGCATCATATGATGTGTATTGGGGATGGCAATATTGGCTAATTTACACAAATGATGCAATGCACGGTACTATTTTGGCTGTATGGGATCAGATGCCAACTTCATTAACTTATTCATGTGATGATTACTGTCTTGTTTCAACTATCAGTGACCCGATAGGTATCGTTGATGAAGATATGGATCAAGACGGTATACCTGATGCTGTGGACAATTGCCCTGAAGTTGCAAACCCTGATCAGCTAGATTTTGATCAGGATGGTCAAGGCGATGTATGTGATGCCGATGTTGACGGCGATGGTGTGAATAATGATCTTGATTATTGCCCTAATACCCCAGCTTCAGAAGCGGTAACTTATGAAGGATGTTCTGTTGAGCAACATATGGCTGCACAATGTGGAGAATCATCAGAGTTTGCTAACCATGGTAAATACGTCAGTTGTGTTGCAAAAGCGGCAGAAGAGCTTTTAGATCAAGCTTTAATCACCGAAGAGCAAAAAGACATGATTGTCAGTGAGGCTGCTAAATCAGATAAAGGTAAACCAAAGAAAGGTAAGTAGCTAAGAGCAGCTCTAATTAAATAGAGTTTAGCAATTTTAAATCAGACTGTGTTTCTATAATCGTAAAAAAGCCCCTAAAAACATTTGTTTATAGGGGCTTTCTTTTGAAGGGGAGGTACCTTCGGGTAATATCTTTAAATAAAGATTTTTACCAGGGGGATGATTACATCATGCCGCCCATACCACCCATGCCGCCCATGCCGCCCATATCAGGAGCACCCGCGTCATCTTTAGGGATTTCAGCAACCATTGCTTCAGTTGTGATCATTAGACCCGCGATTGAAGCAGCGTACTGTAGTGCAGAACGCGTTACTTTAGTTGGGTCTAAGATACCCATTTCGATCATGTCGTTGTACTCGCCAGATGCTGCGTTGTAACCGTAGTTACCTTCACCACCTTTTACCGAGTTAACAACAACTGATGCTTCGTCACCTGCGTTCGTTACGATTTGACGAAGTGGTGCTTCCATTGCACGAAGTGCAACTTTAATACCGTGGCTTTGGTCTTCGTTGTCGCCAACAAGCTCAGCAAGTTTGCTAGCTACGCGAACTAATGCAACACCACCACCCGGTACAACACCTTCTTCAACCGCTGCGCGAGTTGCGTGTAGCGCATCTTCAACGCGGTCTTTTTTCTCTTTCATTTCGATTTCAGTTGCTGCGCCAACTTTGATTACTGCAACACCGCCAGCTAGTTTAGCCATACGCTCTTGTAGTTTCTCTTTATCGTAGTCAGACGTTGCTTCTTCGATTTGTGCTTTGATTTGTGCAACACGGCCGTTGATACCGTCTTCTTCACCTGCACCGTCGATGATTGTTGTGTCATCTTTAGTGATTACAACGCGCTTCGCTGTACCTAGGTCTTCAACTGTTGCTTTTTCTAGCTCTAAACCGATTTCTTCAGAAATAACGGTACCGCCAGTTAATACGGCGATGTCTTGTAGCATCGCTTTACGACGGTCACCAAAACCTGGCGCTTTAACTGCAGATACTTTAACGATGCCGCGCATGTTGTTTACTACAAGCGTTGCAAGCGCTTCGCCTTCAAGGTCTTCAGCAATGATAAGTAGAGGCTTGCTAGCTTTAGCTACGGCTTCTAATGTAGGTAGTAACTCACGAATGTTAGATACTTTTTTGTCTACAAGTAGAATGAATGGGTTGTCTAGCTCTACTGCGCCTTTTTCAGCGTTGTTGATGAAGTAAGGAGACAGATAACCACGGTCAAACTGCATACCTTCAACTACGTCTAGTTCGTTTTCTAACGACTGACCTTCTTCAACTGTGATTACGCCTGAATCACGGCCTACTTTTTCCATTGCTTCAGCAATGATGTTACCGATTTCGCTATCAGAGTTAGCAGAAATAGTACCTACTTGTGCAATTGCTTTAGCATCGGCACAAGGAACAGAAAGTGCTTTAAGTTCTTGAACAGCAGCGGCAACAGCTTTATCGATACCACGCTTAAGGTCCATTGGGTTCATACCCGCTGCAACTGCTTTTAAGCCTTCGTTTACGATAGCTTGCGCTAATACAGTTGCAGTTGTTGTACCGTCACCTGCAGCGTCATTCGCTTTCGACGCTACTTCTTTAACCATTTGTGCGCCCATGTTTTCGAACTTGTCTTCAAGCTCGATTTCTTTTGCTACAGATACACCGTCTTTAGTGATCACTGGAGCGCCGAATGATTTGTCTAATACAACGTTACGGCCTTTAGGACCTAAAGTTACTTTTACTGCGTTTGCTAAAATGTTTACGCCAGTTAGCATTTTGCCACGTGCGTCACCTGCAAAAAGTACTTCTTTTGCTGCCATGATTTAATTCCTCTTAAATTCTGTAAACGGGTTGCTAAATGAAAAGTAGGATTAGCCTACAATGCCTAGAATGTTATCTTCACGCATGATCAGGTACTCTTGACCTTCGATCTTTTCAACTTTTTCAACATAAGAGCCGAACAGCACAGTGTCACCGGCTTTTACTTCTAATGCTCTTACTTCACCGTTGTCTAAAACGCGGCCATTACCAACAGCGATAACTTCTCCGCGAGTTGATTTTTCAGCTGCAGAGCCAGTTAATACAATACCGCCAGCAGACTTAGTTTCTTCTTCTAGACGCTTAACGATGACGCGATCATGTAAAGGACGAATGTTCATTTATTTAGTTCTCCTAACAGTTTCTGAACAGTACAGAAAAAATCTT